>Ga0181371_1000063_pt1 | contig 23819 bp, 20 predicted proteins | sample LowvirmetaG_6_FD_130087 | JGI IMG/M metagenome (GOLD analysis project Ga0181371, IMG submission 130087) | Marine viral communities from the Subarctic Pacific Ocean - Lowphox_07 viral metaG | ecosystem: Environmental > Aquatic > Marine > Oceanic | place: Subarctic Pacific Ocean | collected...
ATATCGACGTGATGGATCTGGACGGCCTGGCCAACTTCGCTGCCACCAACAATGTCGGGCTTACCATCGTCGGCCCCGAGGCGCCCCTGGTGGCAGGCATCGTGGATAAATTCGAGCAGCGTGGCCTGCGGGTCTTCGGCCCGAGCGCCGGCGCTGCCCAGCTGGAGGGCTCCAAGGCCTTCACCAAGGATTTTCTGGCTCGCCAGAAGATCCCGACAGCCGGCTACGGCAACTTCACCGACGTGGACGAGGCCCTCGCCTACGTTCGACAACAGGGCGCTCCGATCGTGGTCAAGGCCGACGGCCTGGCCGCCGGCAAAGGCGTGATCGTTGCCATGACCCTGGAAGAAGCCGAAGACGCGATTCGCGACATGCTGGCCGGGAACGCGTTCGGTGATGCAGGCAGCCGCGTGGTCATTGAAGAATTCCTCGAAGGCGAGGAAGCCAGCTTCATTGTGATGGTGGATGGCGAGCATGTCCTGGCCATGGCCACGTCCCAGGATCATAAACGGGTTGGCGATGGCGACACCGGTCCCAATACCGGCGGCATGGGCGCCTACTCGCCGGCTCCGGTGGTCACTGCCGACGTGCATCAGCGCATCATGGACGAGGTAATTTACCCCACCGTGCGCGGCATGGCGGCCGAAGGCCACCCCTACAAGGGCTTCCTCTACGCCGGCCTGATGATTGACAACAGCGGCGCCCCAAAGGTGATTGAGTTCAACTGCCGCTTTGGGGATCCGGAAACCCAGCCGATCATGCTGCGAATGAAGTCCGATCTCGTTGAACTGTGTGATGCGGCCATCGACGGGCGGCTGGACCAGTGCCCCTCCGAGTGGGATGACCGCGCTTCCGTGGGCATCGTGCTGGCGGCCGGTGGTTACCCCGGCAGCTACAACAAGGGCGACGTTATTTCCGGTCTGCCGGAAACCGAGACCGAGGGCGAAAAAGTGTTTCACGCCGGCACTCGTCTCAATGGCGACCAGGTGGTCACCAACGGCGGCCGTGTTCTTTGCGCCACGGCCCTTGGCAACACCGTCACCGAGGCCCAAAAACGGGCCTACGAACTGGCCTCGCGGATCCAGTGGGATGGCGCGTTCTACCGCAAGGACATCGCTTTCCGGGCCATTGCCCGCGAGCAATCCTGACGTCTGGCCAAAACCAGTCCGCGAAAACGCAGCCCGGTCATTGACCGGGCTTTTTTATGGGGTAATGTAAACGCCTCGCAACGGATGCCGATGAGCCGCCCGAAAGGAGCCCCAGATGCAACGCCCCCTATCACTGAACCTTGTTTTCGTTCTGACTGTCTCACTCCTTCTGAGCGCCTGCTCACGCCAGGGCATTTACGAGACGGCCATCGGGCTTGAGCGGTCCTCCGCAGGCCTGGAAGCGGACACCGTGGCTGTCGATAACCTGGAGATCGCCTACCTGAGAAATCACCAGGCGGTTAATGGCGACACCATTGTGATGATCCATGGCTTCGGGGCCAACAAAGACAACTGGACCCGTCTGGCCGGTCACCTGACCGACGATTTCAATGTCTACGCGATCGACCTGCCTGGGCATGGTGACAGCAGCAAACCCCTGGATATCGGCTATCGCCTGGAAGATCAGGCAGGGTACGTCGCGCAGATTCTGGAGGCACTTTCCGTCGATGATGCCCATATTATGGGCAATTCCATGGGAGGTGCGATTACTGCACTCTATGCTGCCAACCATCCCGGGAAAGTGAAATCAGCCGTGCTGTTCGATCCTGCCGGCATTCTGGAGTACGAAAGCGAACTGGTGGATCTGGTGATGGAGGGGGACAACCCGCTGATTCCCAAAAAGCCCGGTGACTTCGAGCGGCTCATGGAGTTTGCACTTGAGAAAGAACCCTTTGTGCCCTGGCCTATCATGGGCGTTATGGAAGAGCGGGCCATTGCCAATCGGGAAGTCAACGAGGTCATTTTTGCGGCCATTCGTGATGCCGGGTTCGAGTCAGACTTCCGCAATGCCATTACCCGGATTCAGGCCCCGGTCCTGATCATCTGGGGCAAGGAAGACCGGGTCATTAACTACCGAAACGGCGAGGTGTTCGCGGCAGCAATCCCGAATGCCAGGCTGGAGCTGATGGACGGTATCGGCCACGCACCGATGGTGGAGGCCCCGGCCGAATCAGCAAAGCTGTTCCGGACCTTTATCGACCAGCCGGCTGACTGATGCCCGTTTAAACAATAGTATCCACATTCCACCTTCAGCGACTACAAGGGCACGGCAAAACAGGGTAGCCTAGCAACCATTGTGCTTTTGACCTCCGAACTGATACCCCATGCCTGAAGCGATCTGGATTACTTTTGCCTTCGGCCTTGGCCTGCTGGTCAAGCTTGTTGGTCTCCCTCCCCTTGTAGGCTACCTGGCTGCGGGCTTTGTGCTCAGTGGCATTGCAGAGGCAACCGGTGTTGTGATTGAGGAGACCGACGTTCTCCAACACATCGCGCACCTTGGGGTGCTCCTGTTGCTTTTCACCGTGGGGCTGAAACTTAAGCTCCGCTCCATCGTCAGTCCGGAAGTGATTGGCGGCAGTCTTCTGCACTTTGGCATCACCTGCGCGGTATTTACCCCCGGTGTATACCTGCTGATGGACCTCGATTGGTCGACCGCGCTGATGCTGGCCATCGCCTTGTCCTTCTCGAGCACGGTGCTGGCCGCCAAGGTGCTTGAATCCAAACGGGAACTGCGGGCATTCCATGGCCGGGTCGCCATCGGCATCCTGATCATGCAGGACCTGATTGCCCTGGTCGTCATGAGCCTCGCGGCCGGGAAAACACCCTCCGAATGGGCTCTGATTGTGTTCGGGCTGCCCTTGCTTCGACCTCTCCTGTTCAAGCTGCTGGATGCCAGTGGCCACGACGAACTGCTGGTGCTCCTGGGACTGCTGCTCGCGCTCGTTGTCGGCGGGCTTGGCTTCGAGGCGGTCGGTCTGAGCTCCGAGCTTGGCGCGCTGGTTTTCGGCGCCATGCTGGCCAATCACCCCCGGTCACAGGAGCTTTCCAAGTCGCTGTGGAGCGTCAAGGAAGTGTTCCTGGTGGGTTTCTTCCTGCAGATTGGCATTGGCGGTCTGCCCGATGGGGATGCGCTCCTCTTTGCTATAATCGCCGGGCTGGTCCTGCCGCTGAAAGGCATCTTGTTCTTTTTCCTCCTGCTGGCCTTCCGCCTGCGGGCCCGTAGCGGCTTCCTGAGTGCGCTGGCACTCACCAACTACAGCGAATTCGGCCTGATTGTCGCGAGCGTTGCCTTACCTGAATGGCTGGTGCCTCTGGCGATTTCGGTATCACTGTCGTTCCTGGTCTCGGCACCCATCAACCGATTTGCCCACGGTCTCTATGAACGTTACGCCCAGGGGCTCAGCCGGTTTGAAGGCAGCAAGCATCATCCGGATGAACAACCGCTGTCACTGGGCGACACCCGGGTTCTGATCATGGGCATGGGGCGGACAGGAACCGCCGCCTACGACTGGCTCTGCGATGATCAGCCGAAACTGATGGGGCTGGATTCCGACCCTGCGAAGGCCCTTCAACACCAGAAAGAAGGCCGCAACGTGGTCTTTGCTGACGCCGAAGATGCTTCGTTCTGGAACGGCCTGCACATGCCTGCGGTGCAGTCTGTAATCCTTGCGATGGGCGATATCGAGGGCAAGCTGATCGCCGCACGAATGCTCCGGAAGCTGGGCTTCAAGGGCTTTATCGTGGCCCACACCATGTACGAGGATGAAGCAAAACAGATCCGGGAAGCCGGCGCCGACGAAGCCTATCTGACCATGAGCGAGACCGGCGTTGCCCTGGCCAGCCACCTGATAGACAAGACACCCGCGAAACCGTCCCGGGCAATGGGCAAACCCGAGTAATCGGAGCGGCCAGAACAGCCCGTCGGTTACTCCTGTTCAAGCGCGCAGGTCCGGAACCCGGTATAGACATCATTACGCAGGGGCAGGTAAGCCTGCCGGTAGGTGCCCCTTATCAGACAGGATGATGTTGCGCAGCCGCCACCTTTGGTGACTTTGTGATCGCCGAACTGCAGGGTGGACATGAAAGGGTACATATCCACCTTGAAGCCGTCGTAAGGCAGGAACTGGTCGCTGGTCCATTCCCAGACCGTACCGGTCATCTGCCGACAGCCAAAGGGACTGTCACCATCGGGAAAATCAAACACCGGGTTCTGGGCCATGGCGCGCCCGTTCAGATCCGCCAGTTGCTCGGTTGGCGTCGAGTTGCCCCAGGGGAAACGCCGGAAGGGCTCGCCCGGGCGATTCCCCAGGGCCGCCACCTCCCATTCATACTCCGTCGGCAGGCGACGCCCTGCCCATCGACAATACGCCTCCGCCTCCCAGAACGTCACGTGGGTGACCGGTGACTCCGGATTCAGGGGCTGCCACCGATCGAACACCCGCTCCTGCCACTGCTCATCATGCCAGCGCCAATAAAGCGGGTGACGGGGGGCCCGAAACAGCGGTTCTCGACTGCCATGAACAAGGGCCACATCGGATTCAGTCTGAAGCCATTTCTGCCCCCCGAAAGACCAGAGAGCGGGTCGCCGATAGCCACCGTCTTCCACGAACTCCAGGAACTGGCGATTACTGACCAGGCATTTTGAAATGGCGAACGACTCGAGCTTCACGGTAAACCGTGGCTTTTCATTATCAAAGGCAAAGTCTTCACTGGCATACCGCTCCGAGTCACCCGGCATGCCGATGAGCCACTCCCCTGCCGGAATCACCGCGTCGCCGTGATGCGGCGCGCCAGGTGCCGGACGAAACAGATCGGTGCCGGGAGGTGCCGGGTAGCCAACAGTCTGACGGCACCAGATCATCGACTCGATGTGCATGTTCTGGTGGTAGATCGCGTATCGGTATAGATAAAGGGCCTGGTCGGTTAACGGCTCTTTTTCGATCCGCTCGGCCACGCGATCATAGATTAGATTGAAATACTCGAGGGTTTTCTGTCGCCCGGGAAACAACTCCCGATTCCAGCGATCCCGATGCTCGATATGGAACGAATCCCAGAGATCGTCCATGGATGGGTCGTGGCTTGGCGTGCCATCCAGCAGGTTGAATACGAACACCTCGTAGAAGAAAGCAGCGTGGCCCATTTCCCACAACGGCGGATTGACGCCCGGATGGTAGGGAACGTCCAGCGCGACCTCCGGCAGCGAACACACCAGGGTCTCGGTGCGCTTCCTTGTCCATTCAAGCTGATCCAGCAATTCCGCCTTTGCCTGATCGATTTGCTCAATCACTGTCATTGCCAGCCACTCGTAAAAAATACAGTTAACTCAGCATACCAGAGAGTTCAAAGCCGGGTTAAACGGCCTCACCCCCAGACAGCCAGAATGACAGGGACCGCCACCAGGGTCACCAGTAAAGACAGCGGCAGCCCCAGGCGCCAGTAATCGCCAAACCGGTAGCCACCGGGCTCCATTACCAGCGCGTTGGATTGATGGCCCACCGGGGTAAGAAAGGCACAGGAGGCGCCAATCGCTACCGCCATCAACATGGCATCTGCGGCAATGCCCAACTGGCCCGAAAGACTCAAGGCAATAGGGGCAACCAGGATGGCAGCCGCCGCGTTGTTCACAACGTTCGAGAGCAACATAGTACCCACCAGGACAATCGTAACGATCATCCAGGCATCGCCCCCGGAGCCAAGCATCAGCATCCAGGACGCTATCAGCTCCGCCCCACCGGTGGTTTCGAGTGCCTTGCCCACCGGAATCATTGCCGCCAACAGAACGATAACGGGCCAGTCGATCGCCCGGTAAGCTTCCTGGTTGCTGAGTACACCACTGAGAACCATGGCAACGGCGCAGGCAACCAACGCGATCGGTGGCGATAACCAGCCAACGACGATTACGGCAATGGCAGCCACAAACAACCCGCCAGCCAGAAGCGCGTTGCGTTCCCGTCCAAACCGGAGGCCTCTCTCGGCCAGCGGCAGGCAGCCGAGCCCCTGAAGGGTAACTCGCAAGGTTTCCTCCTCGCCCTGGACAAGAAGAATGTCGCCGGCCTGAAACCGAATATCACCCAGGCGTCGCTGCAACCGTTGCCCCTGGCGGGCAACAGCGACAATATTGAGACCATTCTGTTCACGAAGATTGAGCCTGTTAGCGGTTTTCCCGATCAAACCGGATTCTGGTGTGATCACCGCCTCCATCAAGCGGACGTCACCCTCGGACAGTGACTTTTCACGCGGTTTTTCCGGGACCTCCTCATCGTCGTCGGGCTCTTCGGAGGAAGACTCCTCCACATTCGCCAACTCAAGCCCGGTGCTGTCCAGAAATTCCTGCAATGCATCGGTATCCGCCTCCACCAATAGCAGATCGCCGCCGCGCAGAACGGAAAACGTCGATGGTGCCAGTGACCGCTTGTCATCCCGGATCAGCGCGAGCACCACCACATCCTTCTCGGCGTCAGCGCGTGTCAGCAGGCCATGCAGTGTTGCGCCAATATGCGAGGAATCGTCCGGAACCCGAAGCTCGGTAACATAATCCCCCACGCTGAACAGCTTGCCGCCGTCATCGGGTTTCCCCCGTCTGGGGGTCAGACGCCACCCGAAAAGTGTGATAAAGACAATGCCAGCCACGGTTATTGCCAGGCCCACCGGCGCGAAATCAAACATGCCAAAGGAACCCGTTTCCCGGTAACTGGCAATGATGATATTCGGAGGCGTGCCGATCAGGGTCATGGTCCCGCCCAGCAGGGAGCCAAACGCCAGGGGCATCAGCAGCAGGGAGGGAGACCGCCCGGCTTCCCGGGACATCCAGATCGCCACCGGCATCAGAAGTGCAAGCGCACCGACGTTGTTGATGAAGCCCGAGCACAGGGCCACCACCGAGGTCAGCATCAACACCTGTAGCGTTGGTCGGTGCCCCACTTTACCGAGCAGGCGTGCCAGGCGGTCAACCACACCGCCGTTGACCAGACCCTGGCTGATCACCAGAACCGCAGCCACAGTCACAACAGCCGGGTGGCCAAAGCCATCGAATAACTGATCCGCAGGCACAATGCCGGTGATAGCGACGGCCAGAAGTGCCAGCAGCGACACCAGATCAAAACGGATCCGGTTCCAGACCAACAATACAAGGGCGAAACCCAGTATCAAAAAAACAATTGCCTGACTGGCGCTCACTGTACCTCCATGGCTTCAGCCTCTGCCCATCCGGCTTGTAACCTGTGTCGGCAAACTTTACAGAAAACCCGGGTTGGCAGAAGCCTCTGACCCTAACCTCCTGAAAGGTCGGAAAGTGTATAAACTGGCATACAAACTGAATGTCCGCCAGCAGGAGTTGTTTGCCTGTTTCCCCCAGCCGTATGCGGTCACAGGGCAGTGATCGGATCGAGCAGTTCCGGTATTACCAGCATTTACTGAACGTTCAGCAGTTCGTTTTTTTCAAGGCACATTCTCTGGGAGAGTCGCCATGAAGGAAAAACGACCGCTTGTTTGGTTGTCGGCGGTGTACCCGGCTTTAGCTGCCAGCGGGCCCTTGCTAAGGGACTGGCAGCTTATTCATGTTCCCCCCACAGACAAACCCTGCGCAGGCGAGAGGTCCGGCAGTGGGGCCAGAGTTGGCGTGTTTGATCTGGGCTCCCTGAAACGGGATCAACTGGCCCACTTGCCCGAGTGGCTGGACACGATTCCGGTCCAGCACTGGGTTGCCACCCTGGAACCTCATCAGATCCAGAACCCGGAAATCTGTGCTCTGATCAACCGTTACTGTAAGGACTACCATACACTTCCGCTCCAGGCCGACCGACTCAATGGCATTCTCGGCCACCTGTGGGGTATGTCTGAGCTTCAGGCGAAGGCGTCACGGGCGAAACCCGCCTGTTATCACGACGTTGCTCTTGAGGGTGAGTCGGTGGCGATCCGGCAGGTAAGAGAGTTATTACGGAAATTTGCCCGCACTGAAGAATCCGTACTGATCTACGGCGAGAACGGAACCGGCAAGGAAGCCGCCGCCCGTTACATTCACGACAATTCGCCACGTAGAAACAAACCGCTGATCGCAGTGAACTGTGCAGCCCTGCCCCGATCTTTGACCCAGAACGAGCTCTTTGGCCACGAAAAGGGGGCATTTACCCATGCCATGAGTGCCCAGAAAGGTCGAATTGAAGCGGCCAATGGCGGCACTTTGTTATTGATCGGTGTCGATGAGCTTTGCTCAGAACAACAATCGGCCATTCTGCGTTTTCTCCAGGAAGGCCTGATCGAGCGCCTGGGCTCCAATCATCCCATCAGCGTCGACACCCGGCTCATTGCAACAAGCACGAAGCCGCTTGAACAGCTGGTCAAGACCGGGGCGTTCCGAAGCGATGTGTTTTACCGGCTTGGAAGCCTGCATGTGTTGTTGCCACCGTTGCGGGAACGCAAGGAAGACATTCCCATTCTGGCCAGTCGGATACTCTCGGCCACACCTTCGGCTAAAGCCACCAGGCGCCTCACTGACGATGCATTGATCTGTCTGACTGGCCACCCCTGGCCAGGCAACCTGAGGGAGCTGCAGAACCGCTTGCGCCAGGCATTATTGCTGGGAGAAAGCCCACAGATCGGGGCCGAAGACATGGGTTTCACCGCCATCCCAACCGACAACCACGACCGCAGCCGAGAACTCTCACTGGACGCTTTTCGATCAAGAGCGGACAGACAGGCAATCTCGGTAAGTCTCGCGCTTGCCCACAACAACGTATCAGCAGCCGCCAGGCTTCTGAATATTTCACGGGTTTCGCTCTACCGGCTGATGGATAAGCACCACGTGCCTCATGGCACCTCGGCCCGGCCGCAAAAAGACAACTGAAGGAGTTCCCCCATGAAAAAAAACACACTATGGCTCATCCCGCTACTGTCTCTGGGCTACTCCATGTTGGCAGAAGGCGCTCAGGCCGACGAGGATGCCTCGGCCGCCCCGACGAATGTCCGGACAACACCTGACGAAGGCCATGACCCGGCAACCGACATTGCCTCCATTACCGCAGACCGGGGCATCGTCACGCGGCCGGGCCGGTTTACCATAGAACCATCGTTTTCCCATGCCCACAGCAACTCAACGGCAGTGGCGATCGAAGGTTACACGGTGATCCCTGCCCTGCTGATCGGACTGATCAACATTTCCGAGATCCAGCGTGATATTTTTGTTGGTGCCATGTCACTCAAATACGGATTTACCAGCAAATTTGAAGCGGCGGTCCGTGTGCCATACCTGAGCATCAATGAGGATCTGAGAGAGCGTGAGGTTTTCCAGGGCACGCCGGTGGATACACTGCGTGAATCCTCCGGCGAGGGGCTCGGTGATGTTGAAGTTTCAGCCCGCTATCAGCTTACCGATGGCCTGGGCGGCTGGCCCTACGTAATTGGCGCGCTGCGGGTGAGAGCGCCAACCGGCGAGGGGCCCTACGACGTTGACCAGAGGGTCATCGAGGATAGTCAGGGCAATCCGATTGGCATCGAACTGGAAAGCCGGCCAACAGGCTCAGGCTTCTGGGCATTCGAGCCCGGACTCTCATTCATTTACCCGACCGACCCGGCCGTGTTGTTCGGCAACCTGAGTTATGTCTGGACCCTTAAAGAGGAGCAAGGCTTTGAAAACGGAGGCACGGTCGACCCCGGCGATATCGTGCGTTTTGGCTTCGGGATGGGGTTCGCCTTTAACGAGCGCACGTCGTTCAGCCTGGGCTATGATCACTCGGTTATCCGAAAAACCACGTTCGAGAGGAACATTGATCTCTTTGAATCCAATTTCGACCGTATTCAGATCGGGTCACTGTCATTCGGGCTGTCCCAGCGCCTGTCGCAGTCCACATCCCTGAGCCTGACGGTGAGCATTGGCGTTACTGAAAACGCGCCTAACAGCGAGATTACACTCAAGCTTCCGATCAGCCTCTAGGGAGGAATCGAGAATCTCTCAGCGGCCAAGCAACTGAATCAGTTGATCACTGAACCGGGCCGGGAGCTGATTCCCGGCACCCAGATTGTTCAGCTCGATATTCAGCTGATGCATATTCTGTATCACAGTGCTATCCAGGCTGTTCTGAACCACCGTCATCCAGCCGTTGGGACCCGCCATATTGCTGGCTACCCGTGCACCACCGCTGCGGTTCGCGCTGATCACCTCCAATACGGTCTCCATCTGGTGATCAAGCAAACGGTCATTGACGGGCTGGTTCAGGTTGGGAATGGTCAATCGATTGATCACCAGGGTGTCACCGTTAATACCAACGATTTGCTCAAGACCAATACTGATCTCCAGGTTATCCATCAGGAAGCCGCCACGATACTCCGAAAGCTCCGTGTCACTGATGGGGTCAACCCCGGGATTCAGTTCAGCCCGGGTAACCGGCGACAAGGTTGTGCAGGCAATAGCCAGCAATGCGACCTTAGGCATCCTGCCCTTCATGATTATCACCATTCCCTCGCGGAGGGCCAGTATGGCAGCGTGTGGCCGAGAGATGGCCCACCGAGGCCTTTTTCCAATGGCGCCCTGGCCACCTGGGGCCAACGACCATCGGCGAGAAAGTGATCACGCCCCCGATCAAGGTGACTGCGAATTACAAAGGCGGTACCATCCCAGTACTCGCTGAATTTTGAGTAAGAATAGATTTTCATACCCCGGGCGGGGTCTCCTATCAACACCTCGTCTTCACTGATGCCCTTGATCAGCACGAAATGACGGAAACCCTCAATGTTCAGCAACACAATCATCGGCAGGCGAACCTTCTCCCTGAGCCCGGCCAAGGGCAAGCGGAATCCATCAGCCTGGTACCCTCTGGATGCCAGGTAGCGCTTCATATCGAGCATGGAGAACCCATGCCGGCGCACCTTTTCCTCATCTGCCAACGCCAGCATTTCAATGAAAACATCGTGCTCGCTGACCTGATCCTCATAATGAAAGCTCAATAACGAGGCGACCGCTGCGGAGCCACAGCTGAAGTCGTACTGCTGTCGCAGGACACTGTCAAAGCGACGGCTTTCGAAGCTGTTCACCGTGAGCCGGATATCACCGCCAATACCGGGCACCATGACCGAGCCGGCAAATGCGGTGGACCATAGCAGCCCGGCACTCGCGCAAACCGCGACAAGAACCTTCCTGGTCATGGCCCACCTCCGTCAGTGATTGATCAGTATGTTGATCTGGGTACTATCCTGAATGACCACCTGATTACCCGTGTTCTGGATAACCGTGGCAACCCCGCTCATGTTGCCGAAAGCGTTGTCGGAAATACTGTTATTCCCGGTGACAACATTTCCGGTCAGCAGGTTGTCGGAGACATTCGCACTCTGCTGGTTATTGTTAACCTGCAATTGCATCGAAACTCCCTGGCGACCACTTGCATCCGCCAACTGATCCTCCGTCAGGGTCATGGCATCCATCCACTGCTCGGCCGAAACAAATCCCGATGTTCCGAGCACTAATGCCAGCAAGGCAGCCTTCAGTTTCCCTCTGATGACGTAACCCATGGCAGTTCTCCCGGAATAACCGGGCCGCACCCGTTGAGGTGCGGCCCGGATTCCTTACAGGTCGCCACCACCGGTGGACAGGTTGGACATTACACTGACATTCGCCTGTGTAACGTTGCCATTGCCTGCATTCTGGGCAAAGGCGCCAACACCGGTGAAGTTCGCTGAACCGCCAGAGATTTCATTGCGGTTCCGGGCATCGGTGTAGGACGCTCTGCCGTTGGCATCGCCGTAGGTGGTTGAAGCACCCGATACACTGCCGTCCAGATCAGCGTTGTTCAGGAACACATCCAGATCCAGAGCCAATGAGTTATCGGAGCTGTCGTTTCCGCTGTCGGAGATAGTGGTATTCCCGCTATCGGCAATGTTGGTTGAGTTGTCGGAGCTGTCATTGCCACTATCCGAGACGGTGGTATTACCGCTATCGGCTACATTGGTGGAGTTGTCGGAATTATCGTTTCCGCTATCCGCGACGTTCGTGGAATTATCAGAGCTGTCATTCCCACTGTCTGCCACATTGGTGGAGTTGTCGGAGTTATCATTTCCGCTATCGGCCACCGCGGTGTTGCCGCTGTCAGCAACATTCGTGGAGTTGTCGGAATTGTCGTTTCCGCTATCCGCGACGTTCGTGGAGTTATCGGAGCTGTCATTCCCGCTGTCGGCGACGTTGGTGGAATTATCCGAACTGTCATTCCCACTGTCGGCCACACTAATAGAGTTGTCCGAACTGTCGTTCGCACTGTCTGCCACATTGGTGGAGTTGTCGGAGTTGTCATTTCCGCTATCAGCCACGGCGGTATTACCGCTGTCAGCAACGTTGGTGGAATTGTCCGAATTGTCATTGCCGCTGTCGGAGATCTTGAACGAATCAGCCACATCGGTGCTGTTGTCGGAATTGTCGTTCCCACTATCCGCAACATTGGTTGAGTTATCGGAGCTATCCGTGGAGTTGTCGTTGCCACTGTCAGCAATCTTGAACGAATCAGCCACGTCAGTGCTGTTGTCCGAGTTGTCAGTGGAGTTGTCGTTACCGGAGTCAGTGTTGCCAGATTGGTCGTTGTTGGCGGTTGAGGTGTTGTCCGCATTGGTATTCGGATCTCCATCTCCGCCCTGGTCCGCATAGGCAAAACCGGAAACGCCCATGGTCATTGCGATGGCAGCTGCTAGCAGTGTTTTTTTGGTGTTCATGATGTCATTTCCTTTGAAGTTATTGGCTTTTAAGGGATCCGACCCAACCCGCTAGCCTTCGGGTAAGCCAAGGTTCAGACCCGCCAGAACAAAGGAGCGATTCCCGTGCCACAATTGAGAAACTGGAATCAGGTGTATGTTTTGAAAGGGTTTTCTTTTATTCAATCGAAAAACAACGGGCCCTGGCACCGTTGAAACTGTTTCAGGAATGAAACAGGGAGGGCAAACAAAAAGGAGGATAGGTACGTTTTATCGCGTCGTCTCAGACACTTACGTGAAATTCGCAGTGTCAGAAAAACAAAACCCCGCTCGAGGCGGGGTTTTGGGGATTGAAGCGAACTCTCAGGCCCGCTTCAGCAACATCTGAACCGTCGATTAGCCAAACTGGTTCATGGTGTTGTCTTTACCACCGGCCTTCAGGGCCGCTTCACCAGCGAAGAATTCCTTGTGGTCGTCACCGATGTTGGAACCAGCCATGTCCTGGTGCTTGACGGTAGCGATACCCTGACGGATTTCCTTGCGCTGTACACCAGCCACGTAGGCCAGCATGCCTTCGTCACCGAAGTAACCCTTGGCCAGGTTGTCGGTAGACAGGGCCGCGGTGTGGTAAGTCGGCAGCGTGATCAGGTGGTGGAAGATACCCGCTTCGCGTGAACCGTCACGCTGGAAGTTACGGCACCACTCGTCAGCCAGCTGACCCAGCTCGGTGTTGTCGTACTCTTCGCTCATCAGCTTGGAGCGGTCGTAGGCAGAAACGTCCTTGCCTTCTTCCTTCCATGCGTCGAATACCTGCTGACGGAAGTTAAGAGTCCAGTTGAAGGACGGGCTGTTGTTGTAAACCAGCTTGGCATCGGGCACCACTTCCTTGATGCGGTTAACCATGGCTGCGATCTGACCAACGTGCGGCTTCTCGGTTTCGATCCACAGCAGGTCAGCACCGTTCTGCAGGCTGGTGATGCAATCCAGAACCACACGGTCTTCGCCAGTGCCCGGCTTGAACTGGAACAGGCCAGACGCCAGACGCTTCGGACGAACCAGCTGACCGTTCTGCTTGATCACAACGTCGCCGTTGTTGATGTCTTCTGCCTTCTCGATCACTTCACCGTCGATGAAGCTGTTGTACTGGTCGCCCAGATCGCCCGGCTCGTTGGTCACGGCGATCTTCTGAGTCAGGCCAGCGCCCAGGGAGTCAGTACGGGCAACGATAACACCGTCGTCCACACCCAACTCCAGGAACGCCAGACGAACGGCGTTGATCTTGGACAGGAAGTCGGCGTGCGGAACAGTAACCTTGCCGTCCTGGTGACCACACTGCTTCTCGTCAGACACCTGGTTTTCGATCTGGATGCAGCAGGCACCGGCTTCGATCATCTGCTTGGCCAGCAGGTATGTGGCTTCAGCGTTACCAAAACCGGCGTCGATGTCGGCAATGATCGGCACAACGTGTGTTTCGTGGTTGTCGATCTGCTTGATCAGCTCTTCAGCTTTGGCGTTGTCGCCGGCTTTCTCAGCTTCTTCCAGGGCACGGAACAGGTGGTTCAGTTCCCAGGCATCCGCCTGACGCAGGAAGGTGTACAGCTCTTCGATCAGGCCGGATACGGCAGTCTTCTCGTGCATGGACTGGTCAGGCAGCGGACCGAACTCGGAACGCAGGGCAGCAACCATCCAGCCAGACAGGTAGAGGTAGCGACGCTTGGTGGTACCGAAGTGCTTCTTGATCGACAGCATCTTCTGCTGGCCGATGAAGCCGTGCCAGCAACCCAGGGACTGGGTGTACTGGGAAGTGTCCTTGTCGTAGTTCGCCATGTCTTCGCGCATGATCTTGGCTGTGTACTTGGCGATGTCCAGACCAGTCTTGAACTTGTTCTGGGCGCGCATGCGAGCGGCGTGCTTCGGGTTGATAGCGTTCCAGGTCGGGTGCTGCTTCAACAGGGAAGCAATCTGGTCAACGTCTTGTGCGTAGGGCATGGTCTCAATCCTTTCTACGTTGGTTTTCTAAGTCGATAGGGAGAAGCGTACAGCAACTTCCGAAGCCAAAAGTCTGCTCACTTTTTGAGCAAAGCGATGACATTGGTGGTTACTTTAGTGGTTTCAAATTTATAATTGAAATTTATATGATCTATTTTCGGCATTTTTCTGGTGAATGCCGAAAAGGTGCAGGTTTTGAGTTGGATCAACACAGGAACAGTGACTATTGTTACTGTTATTGATGAGCACTTCCTACCGGAACCCACCAGGCGCAAACAGTGTTCTATCTGCGAACTTTCAGCCATTCCCTTGTGCATGCCCTGAAGAACCTGTTTCCGATCATCGCCGTTGTTGTCTTCTTCCAGCTTGTCATTCTCCAGCAAATGCCGGAGAACACACTGGCGATGGCCATCGGGTTACTGATCGTGGCGGTGGGCGTTGCCCTGTTTCTCCAGGGTCTTGAACTCAGCATTTTTCCGGTCGGAAAAAGCCTGTCCAATCAGTTTGCCAGAAAGGGCTCCGTACCGGTTCTGCTTTCTTTCGGCTTCGCCATGGGTTTTTCAGCAGTAGTGGCAGAACCGGCGCTGATTGCTGTGGCCCAGCAAGCGGAAGAAGTCAGCGAGGGCAAAATCAAGGCCCTCACGCTCAGAATCCTCGTGGCCGTATCTGTCGGCCTGGTGGTGGCCCTGGGCGTATTCAGAACCATCTTCGGTTACCCGCTCCACTGGTTCATGATCATCGGCTATATCGTGGTGGTGATCATCACCTGGTTCGCGCCACCTGAAATTGTCGGCCTTGCCTACGATTCCGGCGGCGTAACCACCAATATCGTTACCGTTCCCCTGATTGCAGCTCTGGGCATTGGTCTGGCGGCTTCCATTCGGGGGCGCAATCCGCTACTCCATGGTTTTGGCCTGGTGGCACTCGCTGTAATGGTCCCCATGATCACCGTTCAACTCTACGGGATTGTGGTCTATTCCGGTGACACGGCAGATCCAACGGTGCTGCCAACCCTGACCCAGAATGGAACAGCCGATCAAACACCGGTTCTGCTGGGCATGCTACTCGATCTTGCCGGGATGGTCCGGGATGTCCTGCCAATCATTATCACCATTCTGTTTTTTCAGTATCTGGTATTGCGCCGGGGGCTGACCAATCCCCGCAAGATCCTGTTCGGGTTTGCGCTGGTGGTGCTGGGGCTTTATGCCTTCGTGGTCGGTCTGAAACTGAGCCTGTTTCCAATTGGCACCAGTATGGCCCGGCAGCTGATGAGCATGGAGGGCTTCGTGTTCGTCTATCTGTTCGCGTTCATGATCGGCTTTGCCACCACCATGGCCGAACCGGCATTGATCGCGATCGGGCATCAGGCGGAACAGGCGGCCGCCGGCACCATTAATGGCAATGCAATCAGAATCATAGTGGCCATCGGGGTCGCCGTGGGGATCACCCTTGGGGTCCACAGGATTATCAGTGGCGATTCAATTCACCATTACATCATTGGCGGCTATATTCTGGTAATTATTCTGACCGCGCTGGCGCCCAGGTACATCATACCCCTGGCATACGACCTTGGCGGCGTAACCACCTCAGAGGTTACCGTGCCATTGGTGACCGCTCTGGGTATTGGCCTGGCGAGCAGCATTGAAGGCCGCAACGTGCTGATCGACGGTTTCGGTCTGATCGCCTTCGCGTCCATCTTTCCGATTGTGACGGTGATGAGCTACGCCATCGTTGTTGAAATGCTTGCAAAGCAGAGGAAAACAGACTCATGAAATTTTCGGTACTGGTTGCAATCGTTCCCGAGGATCAGGAGCAGGACTGCGTCGATGCCGCAAGGGATCTTGGCGCCGGTGGCATTACCGTGCTTTCCGGTCGAGGCATCAGTAACACCGCCAAGAAAACCTTCTTCGGCCTGACCTACGATGGCAGCCAGAGCATTCTGCTGATGGTGCTGGAGAAGGGCCTTTCGCTCGATATTCTGAAGGCCATACAGAGGATACTTATGCCAGACCATAACGATTCAAAGGGCCTTGTGTTCACGATTCCCCTCGAACACCTGGGCGGGATCGATATGTCACAGGTTGCGAAGTTCGAACAACACCTGAAAGATTCACTGTAACCGGAGAACAGCCATGAAACTGGTCAAAGATGTGATGGTGCGGGACGTAGTTACCATCTCCCCGTTTGCCAGCATCCGTGAGGCGCTTTCAAAGATGAAGCAGCATTCTTTGAAGTCTCTGGTGGTGGAAAAGACAAGCGAGCACGATGCCTGGGGGCTGATTACCTATACCAATGTACTGAAAACCGTCATCGCCGAAGACGGCGATATAGATCTTCTGAATGTTTACGACGCCTGCGCCAAGCCTGTGATCAGCGTCGGTGAGAACCTGAACGTCCGACATGCGGCGAGCCTGATGAGCAAATACCGGGTAAAGCGTCTTCTGGTTCTGGCCGACAATGATCTCAAAGGCTTCGTGGTCATGGACGACATCATGGCGGCCCTGCTCGAGAGCATCGACTGATGACCGATCAGGTCAGGCACATCACCACCAGCCGGTCGCCCGGCTGCAACTCCAGATAGTCCTTCCGGGACGGATTCAGTTGCAGGTGACGCCCACGTTCATTGGCCTTGTTGCGAAAGACACCCAGGGCAAGTTCACCTTCTGCTGCCACAGTCTTCTCCAGAACCTGAAAAGTCGCACTGGCGGGCAATGGGTAGTCCGCGGGGTCCCGGAACTGGATCTCGGCACCGCCAACGGTGAACAGCTCATCCAGCACGATCCGAAGCTCCCGCCGCAGGGCAACCTGGGCCAGAACGTGACTCAGAATCATGGGACTGATCAACATTTCACTCTGGTGCCCGTACAAAAGGTGGCGGTTATCCGGGTCACTCAGCTCCATTATCAGCTGGGGCCTTCGGGCAAACTCGGCCAGGATATCCTCAAGCTGGAGGTAACCTACCATCGCCCGAGCATCGGCCTCTTCGCCTGAGGCCAGACGGTCGCTGCTAAGCAGGATCACGGTATCGTAGCCCGCCGGCCCAATCCGGCGCAGCTCACCTTCCACCATGTAATCCGCCTCGATATGCCGACAGGTCAGGCGTTCGGAATTCTCCACGTACTGGGCAATGGCCTGTTCCCGCTCGGCTCTCGGAACCACGGAAACCAGGTCCACTTCAAAATGACGGTGTCCGTAGCTCAGAAATTCCGCGATCAGACTGGGCACCCGCCGGTTCCAGCCCAACACCAGAACCCGGTGATTCGCCTGATCGGCATGCCGGTCGACACGCACCGCTTGTCCTCTCTCCAGCCCTGGCAAGGTTGCCTTTTTGGGATCGGGTTCGGTCTCGGAGTAGTCCCGGGCCATAATGACGACGCGATCGGCCGGATCAATTCGCGAGTCTGAAGGTGCCAGCAGCTGGACGTCCCAGCCTGCATCGCGATGTTTCAGAAGCCCCAACACGATAACCTCGGGCCGGGCCGCGGCCAGCTCACCAAGCGTCATTCCGCCCAGCGATTCTCCGCCCCGGATATAGATTTCGTTGCCCTCGCCGGCCGTGAGCAACTCGTTGTAAACCTCCGACAGCCCGGGATGAAGAATGTTCTGAACCATGAGACGACTGATGGTGGCATCGCCGGCCACGACTTCCACCGCGCCGGGATAGGCCCGTTCAATCACCGGTAACTTTCGGACGTCCTGGATCTCAGCCACGACGAACGGCAAGGAAGCCTGAAAGTGTCTTGCCTGGGCGGCAATGGAAAGCAGCGCCTTAACCGTTTCCACATCCGATGTCACCAGGCTGCCGGCCTCATGGGCTGCGCTGGGAACGATCACGGCCGCTGCATCCAGGCAGGCCACCCGGTGCAGGGCATCCGGCTGGATCGCCGACCCTGAACGCAGGATGATCTGGCGGGCTCGGCGGCCGATACCTGGTTCGCTCCGAAGTTCATGAACCTGAGCCGCAGAGGCGTCCTCCGACAGCACGACAAGGTTGAGCTTCTGGGCGTCATGCTTTTCCAGAAACCGTCTCATCCGGCCGCTGGAACCCAGCAACTCGGAGAGCAGGGGCAGCGTCTGGCTGGTCCAGCCCAACACCACCACATGGTTTTTGAGTGTCACCGGCGTGAGGCCCCGCTCAAGGTCCGCCATTTTGGCAATCAACCACCGTGTCAGGATGGCCACCAGGGTGCCCATAAACACCACATAACCGCTGATGGTCAGTAGGGTTGAAACAAAGCGCTGCCAGGTCCCTACATCATCACCCAGATAACCGGGATCAGTCAGTCTCAGGAAAGCCCACCAGATGGCCGAGCCCGGCTCCTCGAAGTCACCGCCCTGGGGAACCACCAGGAGGCCGCCGATCAGCGATATCAGGCCGATAAACACACCGACCACAAGAAGCTGAAACCCCGCTCCCTTAACGAGTTGGCGTTCCAGTATGAATTTCACTCGGTCGATCAGCCGGAAAGGCAGCATGTCATTCCTTCATTTTGACGAACTCTCATCGCCAAAGGGTAAACCATTCGGAGACTTCAAGGATCAACGTTTTATCCGGAAGACTGATCAGCTTCAGCGCCAGGTCGGGAAATCAGACGCAAGGCTTCGTCCAGGGAGGAAGTATAGCGGCTAACGCCAGCTACCGGCGTAACCCCGGCGCGAGCGAGAGTTCGCAATGGCTGAAACTGGAGATCGGCGATGACTATCTGCGTGCCGTCCCGTTCACAGGTGGCAATCAGTTTGTTCAGGGCAGACAGCCCGCCGGCATCGAGAATCGTGACGCCGTCCATATAAAGGATGAACCCGCGGGCATTGCGGGACAGAGCCGCCAGCTCGCCGAAAATCCGGTCGGCGGCGGCGAAGAACAGCGGCCCGTTGATCTTGAAGACCTGCCAGCCATCGGGCAGTTTGTAGTCGGCAATCCGATTGCTCAGGGTGATATCCGTGACCCTGGTCATCTGTGCCATTTCCCGCATGAACAGGACCGCCGCCAGCAAAACGCCGGTCGTGATGGCAATCACCATATCCAGCAATACCGTGAGCGAAAAACAGGTGAGAAAAACCAGAATGTCGCTGCGCGGGGCTGTTTTCAGCAGATGCAGCGACTTGGGCGCCTCACTCATGTTCCAGGCCACCATAATCAGCAAGGCCGCCATGGCCGGCATGGGCAGGTACGCCAGTAGCCCCGCCAGCGAAACCAGGGCGAGTAACACCACCAGAGAATGAACCATTGCGGATACCGGTGACTCGGCGCCGGCGCGGTAATTGGCTGCCGAACGTGCAACGGCTGCGGTCGCAGTAATGCCGCCGAAAAACGGCGTAATGATGTTGCCAAGACCCTGACCCATCAACTCGCTGTTGGCGCTGTGACGTTTGCCGGTCATGCCATCCAGTACTACGGCACAGAGCAGGGATTCGATAGCACCGAGCATGGCGATGGCAAAGGCTGCTGGCAGCAGATCCCGGACCAGCGACCAGGATACCTCGATCGGCTCTCCCGATGCTCCCGCCTGCTGCCAGGGCCAGGCAAATTCCGGCAGAAAAGGCGGAATACCGGCTCCCACTGAGCCATCCGGCAACAGATAGCTGAATCTTGAGCCGATCGTCTCAACCGATGCGCCCCGGGCATTCAACCACAGTGCCAGAAGACTCCCGATCACCACGGCCGGCAGGTGGGGTGGCACCGGGGTTTTCAGCCTTGGCCAGAGCAACATGCAGGTGAGCGTGACACCGGCCACAAGCGTGCTCATGCCATCAAACTCCGGCAGCGCGCCGGCCAGCAGCGCCAGCTTGTCCCAGTAGTGTTCGGGCATATCGCCAATCGGCAGGCCCAGAAAGTCCCGGACCTGCAGAGTGGCAATCACCACCGCAATGCCGCCGGTGAACCCCAGGGTGACAGACTCGGGAATGTACTCGATGAAGCGGCCCAGGCGCATCAGGGCCATAAGAATCAGCAGAACGCCGGACATCAAAGTGGCCAGCAACAGACCACCCAGGCCATAGCTCTGGGCGATCGGATACAGAATAACAACGAAGGCGGCCGTGGGCCCGGAGATACTGAGCCGGCTGCCACCGGTCAGGGCGATCACAAACCCGGCAACAATGGCGGTGTAGAGCCCGTATTGCGGCGCAACACCACTGGCAATCGCCAGCGCCATGGCCAGTGGTATGGCAATGATGCCTACCGTTACACCGGCCATCAGGTCGCGCAGGAAACGGCGCCCCCGATAGGGTTCATCAATGCAGGCTTCACGGAATGCGTGAGCCATGCGGAGTGAAAACAGGTGGGCGCGATGCGGCATGAAAGGCTCGTTAATTGCCAAGGTTCGGAAATTGCAACGAATGCCTGTAAATTATATGCTCATATTATATTCATTCAATGTTAATCTGATTAACATTACTGAAAATCACCATAAGTGAAGAACAACCTGATGGAAAAACGCACTGCCCGCCTGACACTGCTGATCGACCCGGAAAAAAAGGCCGCCTTTGAAGAACTGTGCAAGCAGGAGGATGTAACGCCCTCCCAGCGCGTACGCCAATTCATCCGGGAATACGTGGAAGAAAGATTGGGGCCGGACTGGCGCGAAGAACGCGAAAAAAGATCCTGACTGTGATCAGAACGTAAGGATTACCATGAAACTTCTCGCGCCCGCCCTGCTCCTTGCCACGCTCTCTGCTCTGAACGGATGCACCGCCATGCCTTCTTCAAAAGCCCATGACGCAACACTGCCGGCACCTCAAACCCAGTATGATGCCCGGATAGTGCAGCCGGAAAACAATACCGTCCTGACTCCAGAAGAGTTGGCGCAGCGACTGGTCAACACGGATGTCGTGGTTGTGGGGGAATACCATGGGCACCACGGCTCTCATCTTCTGCAGTCCCGGCTTCAGACGGCGTTGTATCGGCTGCATCCAGAGCAGATTCTTGCCATGGAACAGTTCAATCTGGACCACCAGGATGAGCTGAATCGGTACCTGCAGGGTGAGATCGGCGAAACCGAAATGATTGAGGATGCCGGTGCCTGGGACAACTACCGCGCCTCCTACCGGCCACTGGTGGAATTTGCACGCCAGCAGAATCTGCCGGTAATAGCTGCCAATGCGCCGGCAGACGTTGTCCGCTGTGTCGGTCGGAAAGGCCCTGAATATCTCAGCGGTGTCTCCGACACCATAAAGCAGAAGTTACCCGCTGATCCCTTCATGGACACCCCGGCCTACCGGGAAAAGTTCATGGCAGCCATTGGCGCCAGCCATCAGGCAGACGACACCATGAGCGAGCGGATGGAGAACACCTACAAGGCCCAGTTGCTCCGTGACAACACCATGGCCGCCCGCATTCTTCAGGCCCGGAAAGAGCATCCGGGGCACCAGGTTCTGCACCTGACCGGCACGTTTCACAGTGAAGAGGGCCTGGGTACCGTGGCTCTGCTGAAACAGCGAGCTCCAGAGGTGTCTGTTGCCGTTGTCAGTCCGGTATTCTGGCCTTCGGACGTCAACAAACCACCATTGAACCAGAATCGCGAAAAAGGTGACTTCATCTACTTTATCCAGCCCCTGCCCGACGAATTCCGGGAAGCCGAGCGGGAACGCAAAGCCATGCAGGCCCGTTTCAGCCGATCGACCGACAAGACCTGTGACTAGAAATCGCCGCTACCGATCGGACAGGCTGGATTCGAGCTTCAAAGCCTTATCGAATACGGAAAGATCCTGATCGCTGAACAGGACAAACCGGACAAGGCGAACAGAATTGAGATCTGCCAGTGTGCCGGCGACCGCTTTCATGGCCACGGCGGCTGCATCTTGCAACGGATAACCAAAAACACCGGTAGAGATGGCAGGAAAGGCAATGGACGCCAGCCCATGACGATCTGCCAGCAACAGGGCGTTCCTGAAACAGTCCGCCAGCAAACAGTCGGATGGTTCATCCACTCCGTAGACCGGCCCCAGGCAGTGAATGACATACTGATTCGGCAGATTGTGAGCCGAACTGATTACCGCCTGGCCTGGCCTGATGGGCGCCAATGCGCGGCATTCCTTTGCCAGTCCCGGGCCGGCAGCATTGTGAATGGCACCAGCCACGCCACTGCCGGGCAGTAGCTCGGCATTGGCAGCATTCACGATTGCATCCATATCCTGCTGTGCGGCGATATTGCCTTTGACACACTCAACTTTCACAGCCGTCATGATTCCTCCCTTTCAGCCTGGAACGTGAAGCGCTAATCTTGTCCCTGATCTTCAGGATAGCAGCTAGCAAACGGACGCTTTCCGGAACTTTCCGGTAGTGCAACACAGGGAACACTCCATGAAACTTCTCGCCTCGCTGATTCTCGGCATCAGCGCCATTATCTCCGCAGCCCTTATTGGCAACGGCCTGACCGACCTGCGCACCGGTGACCGCTATGTCACCGTCAAGGGTGTGGCGGAACGGGAAGTGAATGCAGATCTTGCCTTGTGGCCTATCCGTTTTGTTGCGACCGGGGCGTCGCTGAGTGAGGCCCAGGACAAGGCCAGAAACAGCCGGGATGCGATCATGGCATTCCTGAAGCTGCAGGCCATTGACCAGGATGCAGTCGAGCTCCAGCGCCTGGATGTCACCGATACCAGGGCCAACCCCTACCAGGCCAATAACGGCGAGCAGAAATTCATCATCAGCCAGACCCTTATGGTTCGCAGTATCGACATCGACCGGATTCGACAGGCCGCCCAGGGTGTCAGTGAGCTGGTGGACTCGGGGGTGGTGCTTTCTTCCGACTACGGCCCATCCGGCCCGACTTATCTGTTTAATGGCCTCAACGAAATCAAGCCGGAAATGATTGCGGAGGCCACAGCATCGGCGCGGGAAGCCGCCGCCCAGTTCGCCCAGGATGCCAAGGCGGAGCTCGGGGGCCTGCGAAGGGCCAATCAGGGCGTTTTCCAGATACTGGCCCGGGATCAGGCGCCAGGCGTTATGGAAGGTCAGCAGCCGGTGAAAACCGTTCGGGTGGTCTCGACGGTCGAGTACTATCTCCGGTAGCCGGGAAGTCTACTGCGTCGCCACCATCTCATCAGTCACCTGATACTCACCCGCCAGCCAGCGCAGAATCTCGTTGGCCGCCGGGTGGTCAAAAGCATCGTAGGTGTGTTGCAGACTCTGCCGCTTTTCATCACTGATCCGGCCCAGACCAGCGTCCTGTAACA
>Ga0181371_1000065_pt1 | contig 23471 bp, 28 predicted proteins | sample LowvirmetaG_6_FD_130087 | JGI IMG/M metagenome (GOLD analysis project Ga0181371, IMG submission 130087) | Marine viral communities from the Subarctic Pacific Ocean - Lowphox_07 viral metaG | ecosystem: Environmental > Aquatic > Marine > Oceanic | place: Subarctic Pacific Ocean | collected...
ATCTTTTCTTGGCGACTACTTCAGCTTGTGAACTCAGTGTAATGGGTATAGTTCCGATGGTGTCCGTTAACGTCATAATTGTTGTCATTTATTTCTCCTACCCTCTGTATCCACAGTATAAACATAATTTCCGTTCCATTACCCAAAAACTTGGCTGGCACACCCCTTCGGAACAACCGGGGTTTAAATGCTCTGTTGGTTCTTCTTGGGGGTTAACGCTTTTATAGTTTAACATAGTGTCTAAACGTTCCGCAACCCCTTTGTCTATACCGTCTTTTCCCGCCCTACCTTCAGGAGTCTCTCCGGGTGCTACAGCCTCAATCCAATCAGACGTACTCCCTAAAGTTTCATACTTAAATATCGTAGTTTCCCAAGCAGCTTGTACAGCCATGGCAATAGAAAAGAAAGCATCCCCATGACCCATCGGTGTCACTGGTGCTTTCAAATCATTATTTACAGAAATAATCTGTTGGGTTTGTCGTTCATCTTTTAACAGTCTTAATTTGTCGCCATGGACATATTGTTCCATAATTTGCGACATGGTATGTTTACTCTTAGCAGTAAACGACATTGGGTGCCAAACTTGGTCTAAACCACGATCTTCTAATTCTCCCCTTGTATTATCAATATACCCTTTTTCTAGCTGAAAGTTTTGCGAAACTTCATTCAAAAACTGGATTTGATCAGAATAATTCCAACCGTCTAACCACGTTTGATTTACTTGGCGTAATTCTTCACCTATGCGACTAAAAATTACAAGGTGAGAAGGGTGGCGTTTTTTACCAACATCAAATCCTGCAAATAATTGTTCGTTAGGTTGTCTCTCATATTTTTTATGTACGCTAAATTCCCGTAAATTTCCATCTTCACACTTCTCAATATCTTCTCTATTAAAATAAGACTCCGTTTGAAAGGAAGGTTGTAGTAAAAACTCTGACGCAAAAGATTTAGGTCGTGCTTTTTGTTGTGCTAGCAACCACTCTTCCGAATATAAATCTGGCATAAGTACACGACGGGTTGGGGTAGGATTAAAAGCAGGAAGAACCCTAGACATGAAACGATCATCTCGTTGAAGCTTAGATAATAAATCGTCGGGTAACATAGGAGTCCCTAATACAATTACGGGGGCTTCTTGATTTGGGATAAACATAGTTTCGGTCATAAAGTGATCTTCAATTTTATTCATTTCCCCCAACTGTAGAGGGTTTTCTGGGTCTCTTAAAATATCATCTGCAATTAATGCTCCATTAACATGCATACCTCGTTTGAAGGAGAACAACCCACCATGTAAAATCTCTACAGGTTTATTATTTATAGTGTAACGAAACTGAAATTCCGCACGAGTATTTCTAGCTGTTAACATATCCATTAAAATAGGGTTACGTTGAACCGTTTTATTAATTTCGGAGATATGGTAACGAGCCATTGTATCACTATACGAAAGATACAGAATAGACGTATCACGTTTCGCTTTCAGCAAACGCCAAACACTAAACGCATGTCCTAATAAAGTACTTTTAAAATGGAAACGTGGGAGTATAGCAACGTAATTCACACGCTCCTCTACAGCCCTTTCCGCATCGTCCGCTATTATACCGACATGCCATGAATCAAAGAGGTCAGGTCTATCGAAACTTTTAGCCCAGATTTGAGTAATAAATTCTTGGAAGCTACCTATCTTTGTTCTTTGTTGTGACGTTAATCCTGCCGATAATTGTGCTAGTGCATCCGCTACAGTAACAACCTCATTTTGTTTAGGAGTTGTCATTATTTAGCATCTGCACTTTGAAGAAGTCCTTGGAATCTACCAGAAATTCTACCTATTACCACAGGGTCTTCGATCTCTTCTACTAAAACATTAAGGATATCTTGAACAAATTGGATATTAATTAGTCCTTTCATGGTCTCACGTTCTCCTTGGATACCCATATCAATGGTACGAGCGGCTGTACCAGCGTCATGGAACTCTAAACCCTCTAAATCATCTTCTGCTTTATGTCTAATTTTTTCATAGAGGTCAAGATGCTCTGTGTTTAATCGTGCGAATCGTTGACTCTCTGATTCCATTACTGCTGTAGAAGCTTGGCTATGCAATTCTAAACGTTTCTCATCCCAATTATATTTCTTTGACCAAGAATAAATGGTTGAAATAGTAACAGCTACATCAAACTTATCTGATATTTTTTCAGTAATTTCTTTAGCAGTATGCTCCCCAGAAACATATAAACCCATCGCTTCTAATCGCACTTCAGGAGAAATGAGTCTAGGCATTAGTGTACTCCAAACGCTTCAGTCCCATGTTCTGGGCTTTGTGAATCGAGGTTCCCGCCGTATGGGGAACCATCGGATTGTAACAATTTACTAAAATCCATATAGCCTGTCTTATTCGTGGCAGCGTTGAAGCAAGCCGGTACTTTAAATTTAGCTCCATTAGAGAAGAATTCTTTGTATTGTATACCGATCTCATCTCTGGTACACACACCCTGCCAAACATTTTCTCGTTCACTGATTGGCTTATAGTTGCTGTTTTTTCTAATCGTACTCGTCGTTCGTTGGGTATCTTCAAACTGTTTATTGTTTACGCAGTCCAAATACTTACACCACACTACTACGCCCCGTTGTTTTTTAAACTCCTCGAATGTCATATCATTAGGTAGCTTATCTTCATACGTTACTTTTTTAAGCTCTTTACCTTTACTCATATAAAATGTCATAGGTTTTTCTACTTTAGGCAATGGACTCTCCTTGTCTTTTCGCCCACAAAGCTATACAAGCTGCGTCGGCGTAATCTTGTTCTGGGAATATATCTCCCCACTTATCTACAGCAAATTTTTTAATGTCTGGTTTACCCGCATTACCTTTACCTAGAATTTGTTTTTTCCAACTTCTATTATCCACAGGATAACAAGAGATTCCCTTAGTATGTAACATGTATTTCGCAACACTTACCACACCAGAAATTTCCATAGTAGTACGAGCATTTTGGATATAAATAGCTGCCTCAATTGCAGAACACTGTATTCCATTATACTCTAATTCTTCGTTAAGATATACCCCAAAGTTATCAAATATTTGATAAAGCCGATTATCAAAAGTATCCTTCGGAGTCGAATGAAATTTTAACTTAGAAACTATCTCTTCTAAGTCGTTGACTATAACTCCATGTACTGCTTTGGAAGAACAATCTAATCCTAGATAGTTCATCGTTGACGTTCCCCCATTGTCCTTAAGCCCACTACACGAGATACTGATGCGTAAGCCTTATCGTAAGCTTTAAGGGTGCCACTTAACTGCCTCAGTGCAGCATCTGTCTCGATAACCTCTTTACGCAATTCCCACAGTTGCGTGTACCTGTTCAAGGCTTCTCCCCGCAACTCTTCTCTTGTTGGCTTCTTCTTACCAGATTCTTCTCTTTCCGTAGCAATCTTATGTGTAGCCTTAGCTAATCCGTCGTCAAAAGCTGCTTGTAATGCGGAAAGCGTACTATCCAGCTTTGCAACTTCCGCTTCTAGGTAACTAGTGTACCCACCAAACATGGCTAAGTAACTCTCTAAACCGTCATTGGAAACACTGGCATAGTCACCTAAGGGTAACTTAGGTAAGCCAGAAATATCTACATTGAAAGATGATACCTGTAAATCAGAAGATAACTTCCTTCGTACAGTACCCAATGCTTTCATGGGAGTCCATGATTGATTTTCGTCTTGTGGGACTCCATCTTTATAATTAACCACTTGTCACCCCTTTACATTTACACCATGTATCCCCAGTACACTTTTCCGGTAAGGCACTCATATCCATAATAGTAAAACAACGTTTTAGTAGTGTATCCCATACTTCTACGTCCCGCTCCACCTTAAACGCTTTTAGATTTTGGTCATTTTTATTTTCGTATAAAACAATACCATAGTCTTTATTTAGCATGTTTAGATAAATTTGTAACTGTATGAAATGGTCGTGTTTTGGGGAACTTTTTAGTTCATTAAAACCCCTATCGTTAATTGACTTTAATTCTAGTACCGCTTCGCCTTTAGTGGGATGGGCAATAAGAAAGTCCAACCGACCACTAATGGGAGGGGAAGCTAACTTTAATGGTTGCTCACGAGCGATAAGAATATTCATCTTTGTAAAATATTTATTCATACGATCTTCTAATGATGAACCAGTATCAAAGATACGTTTTACTCTGGGGTCTAAGTCTTCCCACGGAAGTAACCCGTTAAAAGATGCATAGAGATACTTATCACAAGTACTACCTAACGCAGATGGGTAAAAGACTTGCCCACGATGAGGGGACATCTTCCCCTTTAAATGCTCATCTAATACCTTGAGGAAATCTTTATCTTGATTACTAACTCTAGGACTAGACTTACGTTTTGCAGGTTTCTTTTTTATCCCTGTGGTGTTGCCAATTTGTTTAATTCCCGCCATAGAAATTCCTTTATCTTACCTTTAGTTGTTTCTTTACAATGTAATACAATTTGTATATCTCCGGTCTCTATTAGTTTCCGGTCTCGTATTCTATCTCGTTTACCCAAATGTCCATACACACCGTCCGCTTCAATTACCATACTAAGTTCAGGTATATAGAAATCTACCGTGTATGGTGGAAAAGGTGCTTGCGTTTCGCAACGTATGCCCCATTCAGATAAATAGCCAGCTATTATATTTTCCTGATCGGTATAATCTCTAGGTAACACTAGTTTTTAATTCCTCTAGTAATTCCTCATTTTCTAAAAAGATTTTCTTTAATCCATTTAGACCCATATATTTCTGTTCTTTATGGGTATACCACGGCCCTGCTTGCGTGATTAGTTTCTTATTTAAAGCTTCTCTAATGTAGCTTTCTAAAATATCTATACCTCCATCTACCCTAAAAGGTACAGCCGCAGAGTTCCAATTCTCCCCACCGATCTTAGTCTTACGTAACCTAACTTCCATATCAAAGCCTACCTTGGTACCATTTTCCTCTATCCAACCTTTACGGCGTACCTGCAAAAGCGCATGTGCAAAGAACGATTGTGCCAACCCACCGGGCATATTATCTAATGCCACAGGGCCGATACTACTACGAACTTGATTGACGGCTACTAATGCCCCACCATTAGATAAACTTGGAAGAACTTTAGGTAATGATGAGTTAACAAAACGTGCTTGCCATGCCATTGGATTAAATGAAAAATCTTCTTCTAAGTTTTTATGGGGTACGAGACCAGCAATACTATCTAATACCACTAAATCAAATGACGCATCTAACAAGGTGCGTATCGTATCCATTGCTTCTTCCCCACTTTCGGGTTGCCCAACAAGTATTTTTGACGTATCTACCCCGCATCGTGCCATCCAATCCGAATCCCATGATAACTCTGTGTCAATCCACGCTGCCTGTCCGCCCGATTTTAAAACATTAGCACAGATTTGTGACGCTAAATAAGACTTCCCTACGTTAGTAGGCCCATAGATTAGAGTTAGGCGTTTCTTCGCTATGCCCCCACCCGTTAATCTATCGAGGGCTGGGATGTTGAAAGGTATTCTAGAGTATTCAAAGGCACTATCGTCTCCACGAAACAGATTTAGTTTCTTATCTTTAAGTAAACCTTCAATAACTTTCTCAGAATCTGTCTCCATCTAAACCCCCTTAGGTAATTGTTCCTTACGGTTATTACAGGCTTCCGCCCACGCAAAACAAACCGCAGCACATTGTATAATTTCGGTATACATGTCAGATTCGTTTTTCTCATAGACTTCTCGTGCTACTTCACCCAGTTCTTCTGTTAATATAACTGTCCAATGATCATCGGAATTAAAGGTTTGGTCTCCCCATTTTAAATCTTGACTCTCTCGTTCTAGTAAAACCTGTTCAAGAACTTTAGCTCTGGTTAATTCTTTAATACTCATTTAGATGAACCTTCGTTTAATACTTCGTCAATATTCTTGTCTACTTCATCCCGAACATGCGCCCACATTTGACCAAGTGCTAGTTCTGATCCTTCAAGCTGTGTGGGGATATCCATATCAGTATCAATATCATGTATCTCACAATCAATACGTGCGTACTGATTAGTGTCTAGGGGGCCAACTCTAAAAGTAAACCCTAACTTCAATCCAACTTTAGCCATTAAACTCTCCTTAATCCCAATCTATGTAATCACTAATTGTAACAGGTTCGGGGATTTCTGTCAATGCGAAATCCTTCTTTGTCGCCCACGAAGGGGAGCAAACTTCTACATCCACCTCAAGGGGTATCCCCAAAGTATTTTCTTGTAACAACGTTTGAACGTGTGGTGTCACTTCTTCTAACTCATCATTATGAACTTCACAAATAATCTCATCATGAACCTGAACTAAAATATTACTTTTTTTATCCTGTAAATATTTATCTACTTCTATCATCCGCTCACTCAGAATATCGGCACTTGTTCCCTGAACTAAATAATTCACTCCCTTATAAGCTAAATCTTTAGGCACAATATAAAGTCTCCCATATCTATTCTTTATCCATCCCCTACTACTAACAACTCGTACTACCTTCTCAAAGAATTCTCGTGATCCCTTTAGTCCCTTGAAATACTGTTTCTTGTAGTCAGCAGCCTGTTGCATAGTGACACCTAGTTGCACTCCTAGTTTACGGGAACCAATCCCATAGATAGTACCAAAGGTAATAGCTTTTGCCATCTGTCTGTAGTATTTATATTCGGAGTCTTCTTCCTTAACTCCAAACGCCAGTGTTGCGGCTTCACCATGGAAATCTACATCTTCTTTCTTTAGTAAAGCTTCAATCTCTGGGTTACGGAAGTAGTCTAAAAATACTCTAACTTCCATTTGAGAGTAGTCGAACCCAACTAAAGAGTAACCGGGGCGTGGAACGAATAGTCGCCGTATAGAAATCTGCTCTTCATCTGATTCATCGTATGACTCATCTCCGATAAAGCCCCATGTATCTATAACCTCGTCAGATAACCCTGCGTTAAACACGCCTCCTTTAGCCGCAACCGCCGCAGAGATACGCCCACGTACCACTTCCCTGTCCTCTATTGAGAGAGGCTCGTCAGACAGCCGAAAATGAGTTCGGGGTAAGTTCTGTAGGTTTGGGTCTCTAGAAGATAACCGCCCCGTTAGAGTTCCCCAGTTACAAAAATTTGTATGCACGACATCTGTATCAAAGTAAGGTTCTAAGTAAGTAGCCCGTAGTTTATCTAGGGTACGATACTGTCTCATATAACCAGCTACCGGGTGGTTGATCTGCGCTAACGCTTCTTCCCCCCATGAACTATTTCCTTTAGACGTTTTAACTGTTGATTTTATACCTAAGGCTGTTAATGCTTCACCAACCTGAGCGGGACTCGTTAGAAGAAACTCATGTCCTGCCGTCTGAAAGATACGTTCTTTAATCTGCTCTTGACGTTGCATGATTTTCTCAGCAGCTTGTTTAGCATAATTACTATCGACAGGCAACCCACGCTTTTCCATTGCGTACAAAACGTGAGTTAATTCTTTCTCTAAGTCAAAAATCTTTGTCTGCTTCGTTCGTTCTAGTTCCTTAATACGATCTTGATATAATTTCCATGTATACTCAACATCTTTTTCGCAATATGGCCCTAGAATAGTTGGGGGTGCTTGAGAAAAATCTTTATTCCATTTATTCTTACGGAGTATTTTCTTGGTGGTTATATCGTATTCCGCCGCTTCTTCACCGTAACTACGTTTGATCGTAGCGGTAAGGGAAAATTCTCTAACATCCGCTGGTTCTGTTAGCCGTACCAACACAATTACGTCCAGCAATTCTTTGTCGGACACAATAAGACCCTCATTCTCTAGGAAGTGTAAATCAAATTTGATATTGTATCCTATAAGTGTAGAACATTTGTTCATAGCTTCCATTAGTTGGAACAATTGTGGTGGATGTAAGTTTACAGCTTCGAGAGAAGGGTAGTGTCTAAACGGGAAATAGTATGTATCTCCAGTTTCGACAGCTACCCCAATCCCACAAATCTGATTTTTACCATGCCACTCCAGACCATTAGTTTCTACATCTACAATCCATGTTGGATACTCTTTAATGACTGTAAGAACCGACTCATATGTATCTGGAGTAACTAGCATTTAATTGAAGAGGTCGTTCTCCAACAGGGTATCCGTGTTACCTGTATCTAACGACACTCCCTCACTAGATGGAGTTGCTTGACTTACCTGACCATAACGATCTTTGTAATAGACTTTAATACCAGTAAGATCAGAAACCGAAGCGAGTTTATCAGCAGGTACATCAGTGTTTCTTGCCGTTGCTGTCAGAGTGTACGATGTATCGTACATCCCTGTGCCAGTACGCTTCACTCTAATGACTCCCTTGTTCAAGGCTCCCCAATCATTATAAACATCTACAAGTTGGTTCCAAATGTAATTACTGCGACCAAAACCTAACGGAATTACTCGAAAATCATTAACGTGTTGAACGAACAGTTTCTTCCCTTGAGGGCCTTCAACTTCTTCCCAATCATCAAAACGCTTCTCAGTGTGCATAATATCATGAACATATGCCCAAAATGCAAACTTGTGAGACGCTCTTATGTTATCGGGAACGTCTGACGCATCTACATCATCGTCCTTTAGAAGGTTAATCCAACGGTTTCCAGATCGGTACGTGTATAGATAAACCTCATCCAAAAGAAGATCATTTTCCTCTCCAGTAGCTACTGGGGTGAGGAACGCTTGGTCGCCATCTTTGAAAAAGATTTCCTGACCAGTAGTTTGTGAAAACTGTGGGTTTGCACTTTCTTCAACTCTGTTTTGTATAGCGGATATACCACCCATAATTACACTCCTTTAGCCTTTACCAAAAGGCTCTATTATCAATTACTTGTTTAAGTAATGTTTGTTGACGTATCTCTTGTACATCTTTTACCCGTTCGGGTAACTCTATCCATGATACCACACAGCTATCCCTCATGCAACTATTAATTTTATTAATCGCTGTTTGACCGGCTGCATCATTATCTAAACATAACACAATTTCTTCGGGGTGTAAAGCCTTTAACCTATTTTGTTGTGTGTAGGATAAAGAAGCCCCCAATAAGGCGATACTTGTGTAGCCGTTCTGGTTTAACCACATAGTATCTAAGGCCCCCTCTGTAATACAGATGGTCTGCGTCGATTGTATCTTATGTTCCCCAAATAAAAGTTGAGACTTTCTCAAACCCTTAGAATACATATACTTGGGAGTCGCATCAATCCTACGTTCCATCCACCCCACCAAGCGTTGCTTGGCATCATAAACGGGGATAATTAAATCCCCGTAGTCATTCATACCGCAATCCCAATCTTTTAGAGTTTTACGAGAAAACCCCCTATCAAAAATCCACTCAGGAACTATCTGACGCTTACCGGGGTATTCAACTTCACCAAGTTCGTCCTCACTTGGAAATTCGCCCTCAAAGAAATCAAAGTCAAATTCAACTGCATTATTTGCAATGTCCCGTTGTATATTTTCTATACCTTGACCTGTCAACTTTGAAAGAAAAGTTACTAATGACCCTTGCCCACACCCTGCAAAACATATCCATTTACCTACCGTTACATTAATTGAACAGGACGGTAAATCATCTATATGAAACGGACAAGAGATATTAAATTGATCACGTTCTAAGGGGACATCTATCCCTGCATCCAGTAATAAACTAGACCAATTAACCACGAAGCTCTCGTTTTACCCTTGAGGCACGTAGGAATAATACAATATCGCTACTGTAGCCATTAGCATCTACAACTCGCCCACGTTTTATATCCCCAATAGTAATGTTTACTTTAGGTTTCCCCGGCCCTTTAGATGTACCTTGCTTTACAATAATACTATCTGAATTTTTAAATACATCAAACAATCCCATTATCTTTACTCCTTGTTAAAAACCACCATCATCTAAATCATCGTCGTCAATGATGGAAAACTCATCATCTTCATAAATCATACCACAATCTACGTCCCAGTGCAAATAATACTCCTCGGCAGGTAGAACGCCATCTCGATACTTCTGTATCTGCATTAAACGTTTATCATCATGATCTTCAATGAGACACATAGCCATAGCCACATCAGCCGCCCTAATCAAAGCGTCCCCAAAAGCTACTTGGTCTGCTCTAGGAGGCTCAAACATATTTGCCGCCTCTCTGGTGGCTTGCGTTGAAACCCATATAGCTGTATTCGTAGCTAAACATAAGTTTTTCATCCCATAGAAAAGCGCATGAGATTGTTCCCACATCGCCTTTTTACCATCACCGGATGAAATTAGATAAATTCCATCTAAAACCACAAAGTCAGGAGAATGCTTTCGTACTAACCTAGCAATACTCTCTATAGAAATAGTGGCCTCTCCTTCTATATGGTCGCACACTAACAATGAACGCCCATTTAGTTCTTTTAGAAACCTCATGTACTGTTCCTCGTCAATGGGGTCTCCATTACGTAATGCTCTATGTGAAAAGTTGTATCCCATTTTCTTGGCTAGTACTACATCTGCCCGTAAACTTATAGCTGATGTTGTCATTTCAGTAGAAATTAGTAATGTCTTATACCCATTCATAACGGCGGTAGCCGCAGCCTCCACACACATCCAAGTCTTACCGACGGTTGGGCGGGCAAACATCGCAATTAATTCCCCCGGCATCCACCCCACACCCGTATTGTTAAACGAAGTAAACGGAGTTGGGATACCCATCAAACCATCTCCCATTTGCCGACGCTTGGTTCGTTCTTTCCACTCTTCTAATCTGACAGGGGTTCCATCATTGTATATAGATACATCCTCATCGGTTTCTATTTCAACGTCCCCCAGCGTAGAAATAATCGACGAAAGGGCTTTTGATGGATTATCTTTCAATAATTCTTTTTGAGATTGAATTGAATTGACAATTTTCCTATAGATTACTTGATCTTTAAATTGATCTACAGCATAGTCATAATTTAACGTTTGCGCTGACGTATCTAACGTTGGGTAATTTTCTGACAAAGTAGATATAGAGGGGGTCTCTTTATATTGATCTACATAATTAATAATAAATGTATGTACTTCTCCATGCTTTGCAAAGTCTTTACCTGTGTATCTAAAGTTTTTAAAATTTACAGGGTCTACCAGATTAAATAAAACACCGGATTCTATGTATTCAAAACTCTGCATCTTTACCTCGCTCTATAAATCACTCTTGGGCCGCTACCGTGAATGTAGCATACCACACCATCTACCGCTTTGTCATCAGCAACTTTCTTAGCTTCTGGGAAAGAGGAGAAAGTTCCTTCTATCCATACCTCTTGATTATAGCTAAAGCCGACCTTAGCAATAGATATCACTCGATATTGCCCTTCGGGAGCAGTACGTCCAGTTAGATCGTTGACAGGCAACTGTTTTCTTTTAGGCGAGGTAGATTTAGAAAATCCCCCCTTTCTATTAGCTCTCTTTGGCATTTGACCACTCCAATAACTTCGTTTCAATTTTCTTCTTCTGTTGTTCGGAGGACGCAGTTGGAAACCATTTAGCATCTAAAAGTACGTATTTACGCCAGTATGCTTTTACTTTATCGTTCCCATATGCTTTTACTTTATAATACAGTTCAGGGTTATACTTAGTCAAATAATACTTAAATTCAAAACCTTTAAGAATGTATTTAATGGATACAGAATCTGAATTAGTATTAATACCATTATATAACCCTGATAAAACTTTAAACAAACCATATTTTTCAATAGCTTGTTTAATAATTTTTAGATCATAACCTATAAAACCTTTATTTGTATAGTCCTTATGGTGTTTACGTGAATATAACCAAGTAAATTCTTTCCGCACATCCTGCGAATTGTAATCACTTAAGGGTTTTCCGTCCCGTTTAACCATAGCAAAAGCCTTTGTTCTGTCCTACCACCCAATTTCTGCTTGATTCGATTACGAATTTTATAAGCAGACTCTTGTAGTGTATTAGAAATTTCATCCATTGTCAAATTTTCCATGCGTAATTCTAAAAAAGAACGTTCAATTTCGGAAAGTTTTAATCCTGCTAATATATAGTTTAACGTAAGTTTAGAATCCATGTCAACTGTAACTGATAAAGCTTTCTGGGCTGCTGGACTACTTACCCAATGATCGGATTCATAGTCTTCAAAAGAAAGATACTTGTCTAAACTACGTAATGCGGGGCGACGTTGTGCCTTTGTAATAAGAGTGCGGATAGTATTAATCATTGTGGTATGTAAATACGTATGAAAGGATACTTTACGTTCAGGGTCAAATCCTTTAGCTGCCTTAAGGATAGAAATTCGTAATTCTTGTGCGATATCTTCTCTATCCATGCCCCTAATCGAAGTGGTTTGTAACATTCGATTTATTTTAGGTTCCCATTGCTTTATTAAATTATCGTCAATTAACATCCATAAGTCCCCCTTTTCCCTTCTAATTGATATACTTATAGTATATCACACTTCCGCAGGAGAATCAATTCAATTCATAGCTCTTCTCTTCTTTTCTAGCCTTATAAAGACAATTTTTGCTACAATAGATATATTTACTCTTAGAACTTAATAACTGATGTCGCCTACGTCTAAAGGGGGTTCGGCAGAATTTACAATGTACTAAGATTCTATGGTAGTTATAACGACAACCATCGTGTAGGTGTTGTATGCGTTCTACACGAGTTGCCCCAACTGGTACGTCTTCTCCACACGCTTTACACTCAATTCGTTTTGGTGTGTTCTTTCGAGCCGTCAGTACGCTCCTAGTTGGGAGGTCAGCCTTTTTTAGAACTCGATGGACATACGCTTTGTTAACCCCAACCTGCTCTGCAATTCTTGTTAATCTTATAACTGGGTTTTCTTTACGTAGCTGTATTATTTGCTCACGTTTAGAAGTCATATAACTTTTATTCTATAGTAGCGTCGAAATCTTCTGGAATAGGAGCTTCTTCTACTTGGTTAGGATTAAAGTTTTCAACCGTAATAATCTCAGCGTCAACTTCCACATTAGGATTAAAATTGACCAATTAATTTTTCTCCTTTAATTCTTTAACTTCTTGTCGCAATTTTGTAACTTCCTCTAACAACATAACTGATAAGCCATCATATTTCACTGATTCTGGCTTCCCTTCTTCATTGTAATTAATTAATTCAGGATATACTTCATTAACTTCTTCTGCTATTAAACCAATATCTGGAGTATTATCAGATTTATAGTTATAACTTACCGGTCTTAAATTGTCAAGTTTTGAAGAATCGAAATCTAAAGTTTCTACATTATCTTTATATTGTAAAGAGCTAGATTTTTTTGCAATCAAACCACCTGCTGTTACAATTAAATCGGTTCCTGTAGTGGTTGACGTAGTAGCATAAAGTCCTGACGCTGTGGTAATAAATCTTGCAACTCCTCCGACTGAAATAGCAACTTGATCATCACCGTACTGGTACATCCCAGAATCGGGGTCAGATGCGAAAGTAACGGATGGAGCCGCTGCTGAACCGTCAGTAACTGATATAACGCCGGGAGCTAGTTTATCTACGGTAAATTTCATCTTCGGGTTGTTTGACCCACTTGTAGAAATATTTTCCGCTAGGTCAAAAGTTGCTTGTGGGTTATCTCCTGTAGCTAAACCCGCTCTGCCAATTACTAATTTTGTTTTATCTTCTTTATAATCTTTAGCTAGTGTCGTTGCAAATGACGATGTTGAATTTGCTGGATAAAGATAAATGATCGACTCTCCGGACATACTTCCTGTATTACTTGCACCAATATTATATTTCTCTCCGTTATCCCCCGATATTGTAACAGTTCCCGGTAGACCATCTGCTCTAGCCCAAGTAACTTGATTGGAAGTTGTACTAGCAAATGTCGCATTGATTGTCCACTTTACGGATGAGTCAGAGAAGTTATCCGACCCTCCACCCGTGTCGGGCGGTTCTTTACCATATTTAAGTGCGTTCTGATGTACTTCTTTTAGAACATTCGACCTGAATGTTGCCGCTGAATCGTTTTGCCCTATACTGGATATCGAAGTCATAGTCACACCGCTACCCTCATCGTAAGCCAATTCTGTAACTAAGTGATCTCTATCTTCTTGTACTAATGAATTTGTAACCCGTATAACATGCCCTGCACGAAGAGGGACGTAAATACGCATTGGTTTACTAGCGTCTAACGCAGTCCCGTCACTAGTGTCGGCAGATGATGCCCCGTAAACTACTGTAGATGATGTTACACTTGAAATATAAGCATACCTAGTAATAGTGGTTGCCGTTGAATCCATTTCACATATAACATCCCCTTGCAACACCCCAAAAAGTTTTGGGTTATTAGTAGTGCCACTATTATTATCTGCAAAGGCTCCGCTTGCAAAAGTAATTGTTGCCGTAGAACGAGAAACGTCCGCAGCGGCAGCATCTATATATGTGTAGGGATAACCCGATACTTTAAATTCCCCACGCTTAATCCCACTTGCTGAATTTCGAGAGAGGAGCGAAACAACCTGTCGTCGTAAAGAAGCAGGATCGGAGCTTGTAGAATTTTTAATTACTTTAGTTTTCTTCATACCAACTACTTTAGCTAATCTACAATTAGCATGAGTAGTAACCGTATTACTTAGAGTTGAACCCGTTACAGTTACGCTGGTTTCTGGCATATGGGAATTAAACCGCATATCATCTGTGTCGCCAGCACTACTAAAAGGGCTAACTATAATAAAACCGGGTGGGTCTTCATTCTCTAAACCACTCATTGCTGCGGAATGGGATTGGTATTCTATACGCCCAAATGCACCCGCATCGTGCCCCCCCGTTGCATCGGCGTTTAAAATCTCTGTCTGCCCGAAAGGTTTACCACCCCAATCATCTGGGTCACCGAATGGATTACGATAGATAATAGAATTATCTGCATGGGACGCTGCTGAGGTTCCATATTGCGCTCTAGCCACCGTTATGGTGTATGCTGCTGAGGAATCGGTTGCGGTAACTTTCATAATTTCATTATCTATTTGAATGTAATCGTTTACATTTACAAGCAGGGTCGCACCAGCAGCCCCTGAATCAGCTTCCCCAATAACGTCATACTCATCAATTGAAAATTCTACCGGGTCAGTAGTATTATTTATACCCCCGTACCCAGCTTCATGAGTTCGTCCTAATTTCACCATGCCTTCTACAATTAATCGCCCACCCGCTCCTGTAAGATTAAGACGTTCAAATTTCCTACGTTTAGCGACTGACGCACCTCCAGATTGACCAGTATCTACAAACCCGTCTCCTTTTCTTTGTGGCCCTTTTTCGGTATATTCTAAGATAACATCTGTATACAGTTCATCATTTGTATTATCAAATGCGAAATCATTCTGCATAAGTTTATTAAATCCATCAGAAGTAAACGCTGTAGCGGCAGGATATTTAACCGTCATACCGTATGTTGAAGGAGAATCTGGTCGAGTTCCACGTTGATAGTAGTTCCAATCACTCTCATCGTTTGTACCGATATTCGAGGTTTGTACTGCGGGGTCAACGTGGTAGTCAAATCCAAACTTAGAAGCCCCCGGATTTCTATAAACAATTGCATTGTTAGCATGTGTTGCCGCTGTTGTTCCTCGTACTCCCCTTAGTACAGTTATAGTGTTTGTACTAACTGATTCAACAGCCATAATCTCAGCATCAATCGCAATATAATCCGACGAAGAAAGGGCTGCTGCCGCATTAGCGTACCCTAATTGCAGGTTATCGACATCTATCTCTGTTACGGTAGCGTTCACATCAGAAGCTTCATTTACTAAAGCTATCTTAAATCCTTCACGAGTTTCTTTACTGTGTGGTTCTTCCGCCGCTAATTGTGCGATTTCTGCTAACGTTGATTTATTACCTTTAAATTCTAACGCTCCGTTACTTTCCTGTGGGCGCAAAGAGGTAGTTATTTTATTTTGTCCGTTTGTCACAATTGAAGTACTACCTGTATAATCTGCGTCAGTAAGCATAGTACTTATCATTGAAGATTTAGTTGTGGAGTTCCCCGTAAAACTTAAGTCAGGCCAACTTCCTGTTCGAGAATTTTTTAGCTCCTCAACCGCATCTCTTACATCTAATTCAATAGATGCACCATACCGAAAATCAAATTTTTCATTTACGTCGTATACCTTACCTAACAGTAAAATAGCCCCAGTTTCTCGGTCTCTAAGCCTTACATCCATAAAATCAGTAAATACTCCAGTAAATCGTCCTTTACCTTCATTATCTGTTGTTGAACCCACCTGTCTGGGACGATTAATTAACGTAATTTTCGCTCTACGTGGATTACCAACTGAATCTGATATATGTACTGTTGTTACAGGATTAATATCTGTACCTTGGTCGCCAGCATTACTCTCCCAGTCGTCAGGATCAAGAGCGGTTTTCCACCACCTATACCTAGCATTTGCCCACGTGCCACCTTCGTAATATAATAACTCTAATTTAGTTCCAGCCATTAGTCTAATTCCGCCCTATCAACCCAATCTTGTCTAGCAGCGGAAACAAATTGCATTGAGCAATCATACCGATCTTCTCGTGATGGGTTTAACTGGAATCTAGCCATCTGAATTGCTACCCTGTAAACTGCTCCCCCCGTCCAATCACCTAAAGAAGATATATTCGTCGTGATTGGTGTGCCTGAGTATCCCTTAGGTGATGAATCTGTTTGAGGATAAGACGTATCTCCAACTTCAAGTTCTAACTGCCCAGTAGCTGCGTCCGACGCAATCCATGTATAAACAACTTCTTCTAACCAATTTTTAAATGGTACATAGTATGTTCGCCCGCCTATCGTAATAGAGGCAGGGGTAGGTTGAACTGTATCAACAATTCCATTTAGACTAATGGAGGGTCGAAAGATTCCTAAATCAATAAGTTCAGGTGATGATTCAGGAATAGGTACTTGGATAGGTGTTTTACTATATGATATAGAAAAAGAGTCCGCTTTAAAAGCGAAACGCAATGAAGCTCCCGCATGAGTACCATTACGGAGCAATATAGATAAGTTTTGGGTTGCATTTTTTGCTGATGTGTATGTCATTATTCTATACCCTTAACCCGTGTACGCATAGTCAGACGCTTGGGCTGTTTGAGCTATCGCTTGGTCTTTACCGTCTTGAGTTTGTGCGCTAATTTTAGTTTGTGCGTCTGGGCCAGTTACTTCGACCTTTAGTACTCTATTTTCAAATTGATTTAAAGCAACCTCTCCTGCAATAGCAGCCGCTATTCCTACTCCGGTTCCCGCAAAACCTGCCCCAGTTTGTACGGCAGTATAAGCCAAACCCGCCCCCATAGTTTTAGCGTTCCAACCGTATTTACGACCCAGCCTCTGGGTTTCGTAAATTCCTGCGGCTAGCCCAATAGCTGAACCAAAGATAGGGATTGACATGCCCGCTGCCTGTAAACCAGCCTTACCCCCAATTTTAGCAACGCTCTTACCTACTGACCCTTTAGCCGCACCAAGTAGTTTACCTACCGCCCCACTACTTTTAAACATACCTTTTAGGCCATCTACAGCACCTTTTATGCCCTTAAATATTGGTAAGTCTGCTAATTTCTGGATAATTTCAAAGGGTTTCTTTAGGACGGCTTCTAATACTTTACCCGCTTTCTCCATAAGCATCTGTGGTAAACCTTTAATGAATACCAACGCATCATCAGCGAACTTCCCAGCTTTTCCAATCCATTTCTGAGCGAAGTCTCCCATTGTTGAAATTGGCCCTTTAAGGAATCCCCAAACCTTAGAGAAAAGTCCCGTTACGACACCAATAGGCCCTCTCAAAAAGGTATGAACGGGTTTCCAAGCTTTCGCAAGAGCCTCCCTAGTTCCCGTAAAGAAGTGAGCAGCTAAGTTTTTTACAACGTTCTTTATCCAAGTGCCCACGGTCTTCATAAGGGGATTGTTAAAAATGTTAGTTACAAGATTCTTGAAGAAAGTGCCCACGGCCCTAACTCCATTGCCCAATTTCTCCGCAATGATATTTGGAAGTTTCTTAAAGAACTTAAGTGAATCATCGTACCAGACGTAAAGCGTAGTAATTACAGTATCTTTAAAGCTTTTAAGCATGATACCGGCCTTTCCCACAAGTTCCACAAGTGACCCTACGCCGGGGATTTTATACAGTAGAGCTTTGAAACCGCTCCCTAGCCACTTTATAAACCTCCAAATTCCACTCTTAATATGCTGGCCTATCGTTTTACCACCTTGAGTGACTGCTGTTTTAGCTGCTGTTTTAACTCCTGCTTCTACCGCTTCTTGCCCAACCTTCAGACCTAGGAACCATTTACCAAGCTTCCAGATTCCTGTAAATTTTGTAAACGCAAGAGCGGTAATAACCCCGCCAAGTACTTGAGCTATCTGGGTGCCATCCCCTCCCTGTAACCAACTCGGAGCATTTTCTTTCCACAAACCAACCAGAGTTGATCCTATTTCTAGTAGTTTATCGGCAATCCATTTGGATGTTGCTTGGACTCCCGGCATCATTTTAGCTAAGAATTTAAGCACAGGAATAAATATAGGCATTAAAGGAGCGAGCATTAGGTCTACCATACCACCAATAATTTGGAATATAGACCCCGCAAAACTCGTAAATAACTGGGATTGTTTTAATAGGGACGCAACAGTAAATTGAATTCCAGCACTCTTTAGGGCACCTGTGGTGGCACCTTTCATTTTGTTAAAGAAACTTTTAGGTTGCTCCTCTGGCTTACCGTCTTTACCATTTGCTCCTGCGCCAGCCGCCGACCCAGCATTTTCAATTTTTACAAGAAGCTCTTCCATTAAAATCCCTTTGCATTATTATTCATACGCCTATCGGCATCTTCTTGATCTCGTTGTTGCTTTTCTTGAAGTGCGCTTAATACTCCTATAAGTTTAGCTACTTCTTCTACCGTTAACGAATGAATCACATCCCACGGTATCCCCTTTTCTAATAATTGTATTGTAACTATCCAATATTCAAACTCAATAGAATCAGTTGGTAAACTGTCCTTCCCTCTTACACCCGATAAGAACGCTAGACACCTTTTTTTATTTCGTCAGAAGCGTCATCCGATCCGTCCCCAACATTAGGTACAAGTGTTTCTAGAGCGGCCCCCAACCTAGCGTCAATTGAAAGTAAGAAGGATTCCGTAGTTCTACCCCATGGAGCTTCTACAATCAAATCTCGTAAACAAGCTCTAACAAATACGTCACCATCAAAGGAGGTTTGCCCCCCTGCTCCCCATGTAATAGCTTTCGACATTATTTGATTTCGTCTAGCCCACGTAAGAGGTTTAATTTTTATCTTAAATTCCTCCTCCGTTTCCTCTATTTTCAATGTTCGATCTTCAATAGAATTTGCATTTACCTGATACTTACTAACATCGAACGGCTGTGCTGCACTGGTTTCTGTTGTCATACTATCCTCCTATGGATAAAACGGTTCTGAATCTTTAATCTCAATCTTCATGTTTCTAAACAAAATATCTGCCTCTACTTGAAGCGGGTTATCCCCACCAACTGCGTGAGGAGCAGAACGTATAAACGCTCCTTGTTCTCCGCCACCCGCAGCCGCTGTTCCATCATCTGGAATAGTGATCTTTATTTCATCGTTAGTCCCTCTAGTAAAGGTTAGTTCAATCTTAAATCCCGACATACTTGCCGCAGTATGGAGAGTTCCGTAGTCACCTTCAAGAAGTAATTCATTGAATAAATTTCTAGCTGTTGAAGCCGTCCCACTTGGAACCCCGTCTTGTACGGCAGAATCTGGTAACACGATAGAAGCGGACATTGAGTATTCCCTGTTATTCTCTCGAATCTCTGTTGGGCCACGATGCCTTCGGCTTCCTTTTCCTTGTCCACCGATGTAATATCTAGGCTCTTCATTGTTGGCGATTGAGATACTTAAACTTCTAACTCTTGCAAAAGTGACACCAAACATCTTTAGTTCACCCTGAGAGAAGTAATATGGATCGGTAGTGGGGAACCCACCTGCTGGTGCTAGACCCAAACCTAGCGTCCCATCCTTTGCGGGAACACCAATGTCATCGTTATCTACACGTTGCATAAGCCCATAACCGGGCAACGCCGCATCAAGTGGTACGGAGACTGTAGCATCATCATCGTAAGCAGAACTTATTTTTTGGTTATGTACCATATCTTGGAAATTAATACCGTCCCAAGACGCTGTAAGTAAACCACCTTCATCAGCAGTAAGTGTCATTGAACCAACATGCCCACCAAAGTATCGGCGGTTGAAATCTTTATTTGCAGTTTCTCCGCTATCTCTCAAATGAACATTCCAAGATATTGTATCTAAGTCAACGGTCTCATGGATATTGTGCTGGTAATAACTAGCATCGCTTGTCCCAGCCGAGCCAATCTCCTCCACACCAGAAACTTTATATACAACATCATCGTCCTCGAATGCTTCCGCCGTTGTAGAACCTTCCGCCCTAGTTACTGTTAGGGTGTTACCTGAAATAGAGTCAATCCTAATAACCTCATCATCTACCTGTAAATAATCACCAACAGCGACAATATCACTTGCTGTAGATGCATTATGATATAAATTATCTATAACAATAGATGTTGCACTATCACTATCTAACCCATCTATTAGTCCTACCGGGAAATCTTGGTTGCCTAATGCACGATGATCAAATTGTAATGGATAGTTTAGTCGTAAAACAGCACTATTGACTGCGGTAATTTCACGAAGTTCTGCTGTATTCTGATTTGAAAAAGATGTGTTACTCGCTGCCACCCCCGAAGTATGTTCGAATTGATGCCCATCAATTGCAATCATATCACCAGCGGCAAGACTAGTGGCAGAAGTAACAGTAATTTGATAATCGCCCTTTTTAGCATCTGCGGCTAAAGTTGTTCGTTCTGTGTGAGTACCTCCGATAGCAGTAGATGAAACTTTACCGACAGGGTATCGTAGAGGCCACCCATTCAATAATACGAAACCCCCTAATGAGCCAGTAAAGGTTTGCTGCCCTTTATAAGCAACGTAGAAGTTACGTTTTTGATTCGTACCTAATAGATACCTACCCTCAATAGCCATTTCGGGGTCTGGAACTTCAATAGTTTCATACACCCCCGGCACCCATGTTATAAATTTATCAGTCGGAGATTCCGTAACGCCTATTACTACGGTAATGCCATCATTATCTGGGTGGAAGAAACCAGTAGGCGAATCTAGGTATAGAGTACCATCTGTTGAACTCCCCGCATCTAAGGAAATGAATTCTACCCTACGTACCTCTGTTTCTTCGTCAGCAGCCGATCCAATCTGTATGTATTCCCCAGCGGTAAGACCACTGGCGATCTGGTCTACATAAATTGATCTAGAACCCGCAGGTATCCCTGCTGCTACATCTATAACAGCAGTACCAGTACCAGCGGTTACAGCAGTCGCCGCTTCGGGGTAACCGCCGTGTGCGCCTTCCGTGGCGAATGTAAGTTGTGCTTGATCCGAACGATATACTGCCATTATAAATACTCCTTAAGGTTTGATACCTTTCTTATTATACTCAAAATCATTAAGTTTCCAACAAAACACCGTTATTTACTAGTTGTATTTGAGAATTCCCCATCCACACATTCACCGTATCGGATGTCATCTCATTAAAATTAATAAATTGAATTCGTTGAAAATTCGTTAGGCTGTGCATTCTTGCGTGGCAAATACGCCGAATCTCCTGCATTAAATTAAATAACCTTTGCCTCTCTCGTAACGTCCAAATTTCTAAATCAACTGTATACTCTCTATTACCATAAGTCCAATTCCCAATAGGGGTTTCAGTAAAAGAAGAATTTCTAGCTACAATTGCATCTCCTGCATTTAGATCGAATCGCAACGGTTCTCCATTACCAGTTACAACAACTAAATTTGGTTTAGCCACATTGTCAGTGTCCCATTGGCTATTGAAATCCGTCAGCAATTCATCTGCTGGCATTGGTTCATTTGCCATTAGAAGGTCTCAAATGCTCTTAAACTATCCAAACGTTCTTCCACTTCCGTCGCCCACCCATCAATTTTCTGAGGTAATTGGACTCTATCCATACCACTTACTGCTAAATTACCAAAATCCGAATCTCGTAGCACATCAATCGCAGCTAATTTTCGAGCCATATCAAAAGCAATTCCCCCTTCTCTGGGGTCTGTGGCTATATCTTTGCCGTACATATAGGATATCTTTACTGGCATAGTGAACTCTCCACCACCCCATCTCCATACAGGAGCGTTGTAGGACGTAAATCTTGCAGGAAGTAAGAAATATCTAGAGAATTGAATCATGTTTGTATCTGGGACAAAGAAATAATCATTTTTTCTACCTTGAGTTTTAGAATCCCATGAGGCTCCGCTCCAAACTTTTAGATCAAATACTTTAAATCCATGCGCTTTATCTAAATGGAATCCATTTAAATTAAATTGATGATATTCTTCATGTACGAAATTAGGTCGCCACGACTTTCTGGATACAAAATCTATGTGCGACTGTGCTGTTTCAATGTATTGTTCTACCGTCGCTTTGGTGGGGGTGGTTGAAGTAGTGAAGTCTGACCCACTTCCATCGGTAGTTGTAACATTCTTTAATTGTAAAAGATTGAAAACATCTTGAGTGGAACAATATGAAGCTAAGGGACGTTTACGGATACTACGTAGGGAAGGGGCGGTACTGACGGAAGTTGTCGAAGTGCATCTTACCCAATATTTCGTAGCACTATTTATGGCTACGGTGGCCCAATCAGATAATCTACCTACAGGAAACTGCTCTGCCCCATCCTTAGAAAAATCATACATAGTGTCTGGGCTATCATCAGGGTCGGTATAATAAGTAGCAGATAACGGAGTAAATACTACCCACGTAGAACCGTTGTAGTATTCCCATATTAAAGCACCTAAACTACCAGCAGTATCTACATCAAAGATAGCCATATCAAAACGATCAGTATCACCTAAATATAGGATATCATTAGTATCCGCGAAAACTGTAGACGAAGTTCCAGCAGGAGATTGCATTTCCAATGTTATGTCAGTATAGGTACTGCTTCCATCAAAAGCAAATACTTTATCAAAGTATTGATCGGTTGCACTAGTAGGCATTATTCCTCCTGTATTGGAGTTGGATTATCTTCCTCTGCTTCGGCTAGTTCTGGAGATTCCTTACCACGTAAGTACATAACTATCCCATTCAGGTTTTGAATCTGCTGCGCTAGTTGCTGTCTCTGAGCGTCCACCTCTTGTAACTGTGCAAGGGAAGTTTTAAGTTGTTCGGTTACCGCTTCTAAATCTTGCGTAATATTTATGTCTGCCATTTGCTACTCTTTACCCCATTCTGGGTCTGCTTCTCGTGCCTTTTTATAAAAATCCGCATTTTCAAGAAATTCTTTTAGATAATATCTACGCATATTTGTAACTTCTTTTACGACCGGATTCCATCTACTTAGTTTTTCTACTTTAGTTCTGTC
>Ga0181371_1000070_pt1 | contig 22295 bp, 20 predicted proteins | sample LowvirmetaG_6_FD_130087 | JGI IMG/M metagenome (GOLD analysis project Ga0181371, IMG submission 130087) | Marine viral communities from the Subarctic Pacific Ocean - Lowphox_07 viral metaG | ecosystem: Environmental > Aquatic > Marine > Oceanic | place: Subarctic Pacific Ocean | collected...
ACCCTCGTTGTTGCCCTGATTCCCTGGCTGGTTGCCCCGGCCATGAACCGCCTCGACTGGACAGATTTGAGCGAAGACGCTACAACCTTTGCTGCCATGCAGGGCAATATTCCCCAGCAGATCAAATGGGACCCGGAGTTTCTGAAGGACCAGATCGTCACCTATCTGAGCATGACCGAAGACCATTGGGACACGGATCTGTTTCTCTGGCCGGAAACCGCCATTCCCATCCCCCAGGATCAGGCCGGCAAGATCATCGACCACATCAGTGCAGAGCTGGGTGACAACAGCACCCTGATTACCGGTATACCCTGGTACGGATTCAGCGACCGTATTGAAGATTTCACGTTTCACAACAGCATCATGGCCATCGGCAACGGCGAGGGCATCTACCATAAGCAGAAGCTGGTGCCTTTCGGGGAGTACGTGCCACTGCAGAGCGTGTTGCGGGGACTGATAGGTTTCTTCGATTTGCCCATGAGCGATTTCAGCCGGGGGCCGGAGTGGCAGGATCCGCTCAAGGCCAATGGCGTCAATGTGATGCCCTTCATCTGCTATGAAGTCGCCTACCCGGATTTTGTTGCCTTTAATGCCAGGGGCGCGGGCCTGCTGCTCACGATCAGCAACGATGGTTGGTTCGGCGATTCCATTGGCCCGTTACAGCATCTGCAGATTGCCAGAATGCGGGCATTGGAGACCGGCCGTTACATGCTTCGTGGCACCAACAATGGCGTAACGGCGATCATCAATAACCGGGGCGAGCTGACTGAAACCATCCCCCAGTTCGAGCGCGCCACCCTGACCGGCGAGGTGTTCACCGCCACTGGCAGCACGCCCTACATGCAGACAGGCTCCTGGCCAGTCCTGACCCTCGCAGTTATTTTGATCGTGTTTGTCCGGGAGCGGATCATTCCTCCTGTTTCGGCCAGCGGCTCGTAACCCGCTCGTAGTAGTGGGAGCCGCAGGCTTCACAGGGTTCCAGGTGGCTGGTGGCTGTCAGACACCGCATGTGCCCGCAGTTGAGGCACTGGAACATACCAGCGGTGGCCACCTCGCCCGAGATATACTGGCCCACTTCCTTATTTTCCAGTTTCTGTTTGAGCTCGAGGAAGTCGACGACGGTTTTATCAGCAACCGATAACAAACTGTCGGCCAGTTGGTGCTCCAACAGCGCGATATCAAGCTGCAACCATTCACTCAGGCCTTCGCCGGTCTCCTCGACAAAATGCAGAAGATGTTCAAGATCCCGCTGAAGATAGGCACCCAGCAAGTCTGCTTCTTCGCGGGTCATTTCCTCGAGCTCATACTCAAACTCGACCGCCTTCTGCACTTCTTCCTCAAGGGTCTGAAGCGACGTTTCCTCCAGGTCGTGGAGACGCGCTTTCACCCGCTCCAGCATACGGTCGTAAACTTCCAGTGCCTTGCCTGAGAGATGACTTCTTTCTGGTTGTGTCATATTGACTCCTTGATACCGCAAATCTGGGTGCAAGAGCCGCGCTGGGGGCGTTCTTGCCGGGACGCGCTGTAAATACATCCCTGTACGCTTGACTGCAGCATCCATGCTGCAGACAGTCCCGGCAAGAACGCCCCCACCACGTCTCCCAAACCTCGGGAACACGCCTGTTGGATCCACTTACTTTGTTTGGGGTTCTGGCGGGTGTGGCTCCCCGGGACTGTGAGCAGCAGGGATGCTGCGATCAAGCCTACACGGACGTATTCACGGCGTGTCCCGGGGAGCCATACCCGCCAGAACCTTCCCCATGGCTATAAGTCTGGCACAAGAACAGAAAATTGGCAGACTACCTGTAAAGGCTAGTGTGCGTTAGAATGTTCGGCCCGCTCCGGACGTGATTTTGATACAGGCTTTTATTTTTCCACACAAGGTAATTTCGGTAATGGCAGGAATGGACGAGCAATACAATCCCCGTGACGTAGAACAGAATGCCCGTAATTTCTGGGAAGAGAACAAGACCTTCACGGTTAAGGAAGAACCGGGCAAACCCAAGTACTACTGCCTGTCCATGTTCCCCTACCCCAGCGGCAAGCTACACATGGGGCATGTCCGTAACTACACCATCGGCGATGTGATTTCCCGCTACCAGCGCATGCAGGGCAAGAACGTAATGCAGCCCATGGGCTGGGATGCCTTCGGCCTGCCCGCTGAGAACGCTGCCATTGCCAATAAGACCGCTCCGGCCAAGTGGACCTACGCCAACATCGAATACATGAAAACCCAGCTCAAGCAGCTGGGTTTCGGGTACGACTGGGACCGGGAGCTGGCGACCTGCAAGCCGGATTACTACCGCTGGGAGCAGTGGTTCTTCGCCCGCCTTTACGAGAAGGGTCTGGTGTACAAGAAGATGTCCACGGTGAACTGGGACCCGGTGGACCAGACGGTTCTGGCCAACGAGCAGGTTGTGGACGGTCGCGGCTGGCGCTCCGGAGCGCTGGTGGAACAGAAGAAGATTCCCCAGTGGTTTATCCGCATTACCGATTACGCCGAAGAACTGCTGAACGATCTGGATGAGCTGGAAGACTGGCCCGAGCAGGTCAAGACCATGCAGCGCAACTGGATCGGCAAGTCGGAAGGTACCGAGCTGACCTTCCCGCTTAAGGACCGTGACAGTGGCCTGACCGTTTACACCACACGCCCCGACACCCTCATGGGCGTGAGCTACATGGCCGTGGCCGCAGAGCATCCGCTGGCCAAAGAGGCGGCAGAGCGTCATCGGGATGTGGCTGAATTTGTTGATGAGTGCCGGAACAACAAGACTGCCGAGGCCGAGCTGGCCACCATGGAGAAGCGCGGTATCGACACCGGTTTCAAGGCTGTCCATCCGCTGACCCAGGAAGAGATTCCGATTTGGGTCGCCAACTTCGTTCTGACCGATTACGGCACCGGCGCCCTGATGGCTGTTCCGGGCCACGATGAGCGGGACCATGAATTCGCCCGCAAGTACAAGCTGCCCATCAAGCAGGTTATTGCCGCCCGCGATGGCCATGAAATTGATGTTCAGGAAGAGGCGTTTACCGAAAAAGGCACGCTGGTGTCTTCCGGCAAATACAGCGGCCTGACCAGCGAAGAAGCCTTCGACGAGATCGCCAGCTATCTGGAAGAACACAACATTGGCAAGCGCACTGTGAATTACCGCCTGCGCGACTGGGGTGTATCCCGTCAGCGCTATTGGGGCGCGCCGATTCCGATGATGACTCTGGAAGATGGCACCGAGATTCCGGTGCCCGATGACAAGCTGCCGGTTCGCCTGCCAGAAGATGTCGAAATGGACGGTGTCCAGTCCCCGATCAAGGCCGACCCCGAGTGGTGCAAGACCGAATTTAACGGCCAGCCGGCGACTCTGGAAACCGACACCTTTGATACGTTCATGGAGTCTTCCTGGTACTACGCCCGGTTCTGCAGCCCCAATTACGATCAGGGTATGCTGGACCCGTCCGCCGCCAACTACTGGCTGCCGGTGGATCAATATATTGGCGGCATAGAGCACGCGATTCTGCACTTGCTGTACGCCCGCTTCTTCCACAAGCTGCTACGGGACGTGGGCCTGGTAACCAGTTCCGAGCCATTCAACCGGCTGCTTTGCCAGGGCATGGTCCTGGCGGAGACCTACTACCGCGAAGATGGCAAGGGCGGCAAAGTATGGATCTCGCCCGCCGACGTGACCGTAGAGCGTGACGAAAAGGGCCAGCCTGTTCGGGCGGTGCATAAGGAAGATGGCGAGCCGGTGGTATCCGGCGGCGTCACCAAGATGTCCAAGTCCAAGAACAATGGTATCGATCCCCAGGCAATTATTGACGAGCATGGCGCCGACACTGTTCGCCTGTTCATGATGTTTGCTGCGCCCCCTGAACAGTCCCTGGAGTGGTCTGACAGCGGTGTCGAAGGTGCCCACCGTTTCCTGAAACGGGTCTGGCGCCTGGTGAACGAGCACGCCGCGGCTGGTGATGCGCCGGCTGTGAACGCTGCCGACCTGAACGATGACCAGAAAAACCTGCGGCGCAAGACTCACGAGACCATTGCAAAAGTCAGTGACGACATCAGCCGTCGGCTGACCTTCAACACTGCCATTGCGGCCGTGATGGAGCTGCTCAACGATGTTGGCAAGTTGCAGGGTGACGAACCACAGACCCGGGCGGTCCGCCAGGAAGCCCTGGACACCGCGGTGCTTGTACTGTCGCCGATCGTTCCGCACATCTGCCATACCCTCTGGCAGGCGCTCGGGCACGAGGAGCCAGTTGTTGATGCGCCCTGGCCAAAAGCCGATGAAGCCGCCATGGTTCGCAGCCAGATCCAGGTAGTACTGCAGGTGAATGGCAAGGTACGAGCCAAGGAAGATGTGCCTGCCGATATCAGCAAGGCGGACCTGGAAAAACTGGCGCTGGAGAACGAGAACGTTATGCGTTTTACCGAGGGCGCAACGGTACGCAAGGTTATCGTGGTGCCTGGCAAACTGGTGAACGTGGTGGCTAACTGATATGTTCCGGCACTCCGCTCTGAAATCCCTGGCAAACCTGATGCTGATTGCTGTGATGGCGGTGCTGCTTGCAGGATGCGGATTCCAGTTGCGGGGTGCGCCACCGGTTTCTTCAGCCCTTGAGCCGCTGGCCGTAGATTGCTCATCACAGGTGCCCGAAACCCTTTGCCGGTCATTACGGGAACAGCTCAGCCTTGGCAACGTCAGCCTCGCGCCGGTTGCGGACGCCGACTACATTCTACGGTTGAAGAACTTCGAGCGGGACCGTCGCGCAAGTGCCATCACGGCCCAGGCGGCGGCTGCAGAATACACCCTGCGTCACTCCGTTGACCTTGAGGTGATCAGCGCAGACCGGGTTCCCATGGTAGCCGCAACACGCCTGACCACCAGCGAAAGTTACCGGTACGACGAAACGAACGTTCTGGCAAGACAGCGGGAAGAGGAGACCCTGCGCCAGCAAATGGACGATCGCCTTGCACAGCAGGTGATATTCCGGCTGGCACCTTTGACCCCGCAGAGAATCGACGCCATCCGGGCAGAATACCAGCGTAAACAGGAAGCCGACGCCCCAACCACAGGCCAGCCATGAAGACCAACCCGGGACAGTTATCCCAGCTTCTGAAAAAGGGCCTCTCGCCGGTCTATCTCATTTCCGGTGATGAACCCCTGTTAGTGCAGGAATGCTGTGATCAGGTTCGAAAGGCCGCAAAAGACGCAGGCTTTCATGACCGCCTGACCTTCCACGCCGACCATCAGCTGGACTGGAATGCCGTTGGCGAAGAGTTCAGTGCCATGTCCCTGTTCGCAGAGAGACGGCGCATTGAAATTCATCTGCCGACTGGCAAGCTTGGCGACGGTCGTGCAGTTCTGGAACGGGTGCTGGCTGATCCCCCCGAAGATATCATCCTGCTGCTGATCAGCGCTCGCCTGGACGCCGCGGAGACCCGCCGCAAATGGTACAAGGAGCTTCAAGGTAAAGGCGTACACGTACCGGTGTGGCCCGTTGATGCTGACAAGTTCCAGGGCTGGCTCCAGCAGAGGGCCAGCAACCGCAGCATCAGCCTGACCAGGGGCGCCCTGGCCATCATGAGCGAACGCCTGGAAGGCAATCTGCTTGCCGCCAGCCAGGAACTTGACAGGCTGTCTCTGCTGGCAAACGGCAATACCATCGATGAGGAAACCGTTGAACAGGCGGTCCAGGATAGTTCCCGGTTCAATGGCTTTGAACTGGTGACGGAATTGATCAGTGGCCGGGCACCTCACGCCGGCAAGATGATCACCGTTCTGCAGCAGGAGGGAGAAAACCCGCTGGGCCTTTTGTCTGTCCTCAGCCGCGACCTGAATCTCTTGCTGGAGCTAAAGTCCTCAGCCGGTCAGTCGGAGAATCCCGCGGCATTCCTGAAAAAGCGAGGAGTGTTCCAGCCCCAACGGGCCCGGGCACTGGAGCAGGCCGCACGCCGACTGAACCGCTCCCAACTGAATGAGGCTATCACCCTTTGCAGCCAGATCGATCGGGCCGCGAAAGGTTTCGATCCCCTGTCGCCCTGGCATTATTTGCGGGACATGTCCGCCCTGCTCGCGGGCCGTTCCTGATCTGCATCAAACTCCGCTCCCTTTGTACTCTTTTGGCGCGCCCAGCCCCTTGACAGTTTTTTACAATCGGGCGCATTGTAAGCACACCAACAATCCAAGGAGGTGCTTGATATGAGTCTTCAAGAAGAACTCAAAAAGCTGTCGGAAAAGGTAAAACAATACCGGGATGAAGCACGCGTCCAGATGCATCTGGCCCGTGAAGACGTTAAGGACGAATGGGAGGATCTCGAACAGGACTGGGATCGTTTCAAAAGCAAGATAGATGAAGTGCTGCACGATGCCGAGAACGCCTCCCAGGAAGCTCGCCAGACCGCATCAAAACTTGGTGAAGACCTGAAAACCGGTTACCAGAACATTCGCAACAAACTGAAGTAAAACTGTTAACCCGTTAACACTACGCCACAAATTTCTACCACAGAGGCTCCGCGCTTTGGAGCCTCTGTGCCATACTTCACAGTATCAGTGAACAAAGCGTCATAGTTTTGACCCGCCTGATCAAATCCTGACCAGCCCTGATTAATAGGGCCCGAATTACCAGGACGCTTGAGCACACTGCGAGGTATAAAAGGCGTATGAAAAAATTCTTACTGATACCCACTGCACTCTGTCTGTTACTTACCACCACCCTCGTGATTGGCCAGAATACCCGGTTCAGCGATCCGGAGACCGTTGTTTCCGATCACTTCTGGGGCGACCTCTACGCCAGTGGCGGCAACTCCTTCTTCTGCAACACTACTTTCACAAGCAAAGGTTTCGTGCTGACAGACGGCTACGTATACCCGCTGGCTGATGTCCGCAGCGCACTCGACTGTGGCACCTCGCGTGAATGCGAACAGGACAATCGCTATCGTCAGATCGCGTCTGACATGCATAACATGATACCTGTGCGCAGCCGGACGGAGATGGGCCGGCGCAACGCCCGCTACGAGGACCTGGGCTCATCGGTCAGCAAAGACGAATGCGGCATTCGCCAGAGCGCCCAGTTCTTTGAGCCGCCGGTGCGGGTCAAGGGTGATGTGGCGCGCACGGTGGCCTACATGGTCGACACCTATGACCTGCCCTGGCTTGGCTCATCCGCGGTATTCAAGGGTTGGAACCGGCTGGACCCGCCAGATGATGGCGAACTCACCCGGCACCGGCGCATCGCCGAAATCCAGGGCAACGACAACCCCTTCGTTACCAATCCGGACCGAATGGAGCGACTATAAGGTTTTGAAGCACCAGGCTGATAATTCGTTAACCACAAAAAAACAGGCCCGAGGGCCTGTTTTTTTTACGTGGCTAATTACTATCGGAATCAGAATTCCTCTGCAGTCAGCGCCATCATGGAGTCACTACCGCTACGAATACCTTCAGCCAATGAAACGGTCTTTGGCAACAGGCGATCAAAGTAGAATCGCGCTGTCTTCATTTTTCCGCTGTAGAACCCGGAGGTATCTGCATCCGCCTGGGGCGCAGCCGCTTTGACGATCTTCGCCCACATATATCCCAGTGCGGTCAGGCCGAACAAATCGAGGTAGTCCACAGACGCTGCACCAATGGCATTCGGGTTATCGCCAGCCTGCTTGATCACATGCTCGGTCACGTCGTCGAGCCGCTCGACCGCTGCGGCAAGTGGCTCAAGGAACGGGCGCAGATGCTCGTTACCACTGTTCTCCTCGAGAAAGTTTGCGACGTCCTGGGCAAACAGCTCATAGAGCTTACCCTGGCTGCCGACCACTTTCCGTCCCATCAGGTCCAGTGCCTGGATACCATTGGTTCCTTCGTAGATCTGGGTAATGCGGCAGTCACGAACCAGTTGCTCCTGGCCCCACTCGCGGATGAAACCATGGCCACCGAAGACCTGCTGGCCCATGATACAGGCATCCAGGCCGCGATCGGTCAGGAATGCCTTGGCGACCGGGGTCAGCAACGCCACCATGCCCTCAGCGTGCTTGCGGCGTTCATCATCCTCTGCGTACTTGGCGATATCCAACCACTGGGCCACGTAGGTTGAGAAAGTACGACCACCTTCCACATAGCCTTTCATGGTCAACAGCATGCGTCGCACATCCGGATGCACAAGAATTGGATCTGCTGCTTTTTCAGGCTGCTGAGCGCCGGTTGGAGCGCGGCTCTGGATACGGTCCAGGGCATACTCACGGGCACTTTGCAGGGAGGCCTCGGCAGCGCCAATGCCCTGGATACCCACGCCCAGACGCTCGTAGTTCATCATGGTGAACATGGCCGCCAGGCCCTTGTTCTCTTCGCCGACCAGCCAGCCTTTGGCGCCATCAAAGTTCATGACACAGGTTGCGGAACCCTTGATGCCCATCTTCTTCTCGATGGAGCCGCAGCTGAAGCTGTTACGCTCACCCAGGGAACCGTCTTCATTTACCAGGAACTTGGGCACGAGGAACAGGGAAATGCCTTTCGGGCCCTTGGGCGCGTCCGGCAGCTTGGCCAGCACCAGGTGGATGATGTTCTCCGCCATGTCGTGCTCGCCCCAAGTGATGAAGATCTTGGTGCCGGTCACGTTGAAGGAGCCGTCATCATTGGGCTCGGCCTTGGTGCGGATAATACCGAGATCGGTGCCGGCATGGGGCTCGGTCAGATCCATGGCCCCGGACCAGACGCCGGAATACATGTTGGGCAGGTATTTTTCTTTTAGTTCCTGACTACCGTGGGCATCCAGGGCGAGACAGGCACCTGCCGTGAGCATGGGAGCGAGGCCAAAGGCCATGTTGGCACCCTGCATCATTTCTTCGAACTGGGCGACCAGGGTCTTGGGCATGCCCATACCGCCGAAATCCGGATTGCCGCCGAGGCCGTTCCAGCCGCCCTCAACGATGGTCTGGTAGGCTTCCTTGAAGCCGTCCGGCGAGGTCACCTCACCGTCGTTCCACTTGCAGCCCTGCTCGTCACCCTCACGGTTCAGGGGCGCAAGTACACCACTGCTGATCTTGCCGGCTTCTTCAAGAATGGCGTCCGCCGTTTCCGGGTCCACATGCTCGGCAACCTTGGGCAGTGAGGCCCACAGTGCGGGGGCATCGAAAACCTCATTCAGAACAAAGCGCATGTCACGTAGGGGTGCCTGATAATCAGCCATCTAAAACTCTCCAAAATTCTGTCAGTCTGTTCAGGTGGCAATGGGGCCGTTATTCCGGCCAGTCACACCTGCTCGGGCTATGTGTCCGCTGAAGATTATTTTTATGGGCGCCTATTCTACCCTAAAAGCGGACCGCAACTCATGAAAAAAGCCCGCCTCCGGGGAGCGCGGGCTTTCTGTTCCTTGGAACTGTCCTTCGGTGCCCGCGCCTTAGATGGCGAAGGCTTCCTCCGGCATGTCCATCAGGCTGTCAGCGCCGGCCAGCATGCTCTCAGCGTGTCCCTTGGCCCGGGGCAGCATACGCTTGAAGTAGAAGCGCGCGGTCTGGATCTTGGCGTTGTAGAACATTTCCTCGGTAGTACCCTCAACCATCTTGTCCAGGGCAACCTTGGCCATGCGGGCCCACAGGTAGGCAAACACTGCGTAACCGGAGTACATCAGGTAGTCCACAGAGGCCGCGCCCACTTCTTCGCGGTTCTTCATGGCGGACATACCAATCTTGGTGGTCAGCTCGCCCCATTCCTTGTTCATGGCCGCCAGCGGCTCAATGAATTCCTTGAGCTGCTCGTCTTCCGCGTTTTCCTTGCAGAACAGGTGCACCTGCTTGGTGAAGCCCTTCAGGGATTCGCCCTGGGTCATCAGAACCTTGCGGCCCAGCAGATCCAGCGCCTGGATGCCGGTGGTGCCTTCGTAGATCATGCCGATACGGGCGTCACGAACGTTCTGCTCCATACCCCACTCGGAGATAAAGCCGTGACCACCGAATACCTGCATGCCCAGGTTGGCTGCCTCGTAACCGATTTCGGTCAGGAACGCCTTGGCGATCGGTGTCAGGAAGCCCAGCGCCTCATCGGCCGCCTTGCGCTCTTCTTCGGTCTTGCCGCTGTGAACAACGTCTGCCTGCTGCGCGGTCAGGTAAATCAGGGCACGGGCGCCTTCGGCAACCGCCTTCTGTGTCAGCAGCATGCGACGAACGTCCGGGTGAACAATGATCGGATCGGCGATGCCTTCCGGATTCTTCGGACCGCTCAGTGAACGCATGGCCAGACGCTCTTTGGCGTAGGCGAGTGAACCCTGGAAGCCCAGCTCGGCGGCACCCAGCCCCTGGATCGCGGTACCGATACGGGCGGTGTTCATGAAGGTGAACATGCAATTCAGGCCTTTATTCTCCGGCCCGATCAGCCAGCCCTTGGCGCCGTCGAAGTTCATAACGCAAGTGGCGTTGCCGTGGATACCCATCTTGTGCTCGATGGAACCGCAGGAAACGGCGTTGCGCTCACCAGCAGAGCCATCTTCGTTTGGCAGGCACTTGGGCACGATGAACAGGGAGATGCCCTTGGTGCCTTCCGGTGCGCCCGGCAGACGTGCCAGAACGATGTGGACGATGTTCTCGGCCATGTCGTGCTCACCGGCAGAGATAAAGATCTTGGTACCGGTGATGGCGTAGGTGCCATCGGCATTCGGCTCTGCCTTGGTGCGCAGGGTGCCAAGATCGGAACCGCAGTGCGGCTCGGTCAGACACATGGTGCCGGTCCACTCGCCGCTGATCAGCTTGGTGAGATAAGTCTGCTTCTGCTCTTCGGTACCATGCTCTTCAATGGTGTTGGTTGCGCCGTGGCTCAGGCCCGGGTACATACCAAATGACCAGTTGGCGGTACCGACCATCTCACTCATGACCAGACCGAGGGAATGCGGCAGACCCTGGCCACCGTAGTTGGGATCGGCCGTCATGGACGGCCAGCCACCCTCGACATATTGCTGGTAAGCTTCCTTGAAGCCAGTCGGTGTCTTTACACCGTCTTCGCTCCAGGTACAGCCTTCCTTGTCACCCACCTGGTTCAGCGGAGACAGAACCTGCTCACAGAACTTGGCACCTTCCCCGATAATGGCATCCACCATATCCGGAGTAGCGTCTTCGGCACCTTCCAGGTTGGCGTAGTGCTGCTCACTGTTCAGCAGCTCGGTCATTACGAATTTGATGTCACGCAGGGGCGCTTTGTACTCAGGCATGGAATCCACCTCGGTTCTCGGTCTCAGCTGAATCAGGTTTGACAGCTTCTGGCCTTGGGTTTGCTCAGACACCGCAACGCAGTGCGCTGCAGCCTTAATTAAACACTTGTTTGAAACATACGTTTACAGGTACAGAATTGTCAATAGCCGGATGCAAAATTTGTGTTGCGATCTGTCACCGGATCACGCGCCACAGCAGTGCATGCAGCCGGATCACAGGTATAAGTGCCGGATATCTATGGAAGGACCTGGGAGTTGGAAAATAACCGGTCAGGCAGACACCGGTTCGAAGGAGGGAGCACGGTTTTCGTCACCGCTCTGATCAGCTTCTCCCATGGCGGAAACCTCACGATAGGCATCGCTAGCAGCCCTTGATGAAGTTCCTGTTTCGGCGGCGAGCTCCGACTGGGCCTGAAGCATGATCTGCATCGCCTGAGCAGCTACCGCACGATCCTGACCGGAGGGTTCCGCCGGCGCCATGGCCGCCGCCCGGACAATCCGCATCTTCTCGATAGTCGCCTGGGGATCCCCCTGAACGGGAGACAAATCGATAGAGACTTCACCACCTACCGCATATTGCGCACCGTCCGGCCCGCGCTGATAGGTGAAAGACATGGCACCCGCATACTGACCGCCAACCGCCTGGTGCGCGGCTTCGTGGGCACGAACCTCACGGTCCCGTGCTTTCAGCTCGGTGAGTTGTTTCAGCTCTTGTTCAGACAGGCCCTGCGGGTTATCGGAATTCTGGCCATCAGGTTTCGACTGGGGGTTTTCCCGTGCAGACTCGGCTTTACCGGAAGCCTCAGTGGATCTGGCTTCAGCAGTAGGCGTCTCGGGCTCCGCCGCTGCCGAACCAGTTGGCTGGACCCGTGGCGACACCTGCCCTTGAAAAGAGACCCCGGGGGAAAATGGAGGAACAGGAGGGAGAGAGGAAAGCACGAACTCGGCGCCCTTTCAGCTATCAGGCCATGATATCCAGGAGTGTTCCCAGTGTTTCGTCCGCGGTTTTTACCACCTGGGCGGACGCTTCAACACTGCGCTCGTAGATCTTGAGATCAACAATGGGCTCAACAAGACTGCCCGCACCTTCTGCGGTTCCCTGTGGTCCATCGGTGCCAGCACGGGCAATCTTGCGGGCGGCATTTTCCATGCCGACCATGCCATCCTGAATACCCTGAATCCCAACTGCAAGAGTGTTACTGATCATAACTGCGCTGCCCGATGACCATTAATTGACTTGATTAAGCCACATATTTGGTCAATTTTCAAACAGCCCATCAATATTAAGATAACCAGCAAGCATTTCCGGCCGCGCCTGCTCCAACCACGGAAGAATACCCAGGCAGGGCGCCCCCATGTGGTTAACCAGGTAATTCAGGGTGTCCTGCTCACAACTCATGGGCTCGGATTCGGTCCGGTTCGCAACCCACCCCGCCAACCGCAAACCGTCATTCCTGATAGCTTCCGCCGTCAGCAAGGCATGGTTGATACAACCCAGGCGGAGCGAAACCACCAGAATAACCGGCATGTTCAGCTGGCGCGGAAACTCCGAATAGGTTTCCCGATCGTTGAGAGGGACTCGCCAGCCGCCGGCGCCCTCCACCAGCAGCATGTCTGCAGGACGAATCTGCAAACCACGGCAGAACCCGACAAGGCGGTCGGAGGTAATGTGACGCCCGGCCTGCTCAGCGGCCACGTGAGGGGCAATGGCCGGTTCCAACGCCACCGGGTTGATCAGTTCATAGGCTAATGGCTCCGTAATCGCATTCTGCAAAATCAGGGCATCTTCGTTGCGAAGGCCTTCGGGCGTTCGATCGCAACCAGACGCAATGGGCTTCATCGCCAGGGTGTGCTTCCCCATGGCCCTGGCCGCGTGAAGAATGGCTGCGGATACCAGAGTTTTTCCAACCCCCGTGTCGGTGCCCGTTACAAAAAAGGATTGCTTGGCCATTATTATTCCCAGTCAACGAGTCCTATGGTTTCTGCCAGTAAATCCAGGCAGCTTCATAACTTGCCATGATAGTGCCGTCCGGCTCTTTGGGGTACTGCCTGCACATTGCTCGCAATCTCCCGGGTGCCGTGACCGCTCTTCGCCGACCAGCGCCGCGAAAACCCGCCCCAAGATGGCGAAGCTCACCAGCCAGGGCGATCGGCGACTCGTAGGGTAAACTGATGGTGCGGCTTTCAACAACGGCATCCGGCAACTCGGCACGCACCTTGGCCTGCAAGGCAAGCTCGGTCTCGAAACGATTTACGTGCTGATGATCAGGGTCCGCCGCATGCCAGGCCGCTTTCAGCTCTCGAAGTGTGCCATCCAGCAGCGTGGAGACCATGAGAAATCCACCGGGACGCAGAATCCGCTGACATTCCTTGAGCACCGCACGGGGGTCATCACACCACTGAATCATCAGGTTGCTGAAGATCAGGTCCACACTGTCACTGAGTAAAGGCAGATGCTCCGCATCGCCCACAATCCAGTCAATTCCTCCAGGCCCATTCTCACGAGCCCGCTCCAGCATACCCAGTGACAGATCAACACCGACCAGCGCTCCAATGCGCTCAGTATCAGCGAACTTGCGGGTAAACCAGCCTGTGCCACAACCAAGGTCCAGGACGGTCGAATCGAATTTCTGGCCTTCGCGGGACTGGAGTTTTTGCAGCATGGTATTGCCCATGAAACGCTGCAGCCTTGAGGCACTTTCATAGGTGTCACTTGCAGTGCCAAACCCTCGGGCAATATCCGACTTCAGCGTTTCAGAAACACCGGCCGATGCACCCGGCGGACAGTTCAAAGCGCCCATGACAAAGCCTTTTGCGAGGCAAAGAACGCTTGAATGGCGCCCCAGCAGTCCGACGCCGAGCAGCCGCCTGGCCAGTGCGCCATCCCGGGGATGACCGCATGGCCACTTGAAGCGGGAAGCGAAAGTTCACTGGCCCCGGACCTGACCACAATGTCGTTTTCACCCATCACATGGAGGGCCGGCGTGACAAGTGAACGCCATAAAGCCCTCTGGTCGCCTGTTTCCAACCAGGCAAGACTCTTGCAGAGGTGTTCGTGAGAAACCAGGGTGCCTTTTTCGAGCCAGGGTTTGAGTCTTTGCCGCTCCCCTTTTTCATGGGCAGCGCCGTTAATCATCAACAACAGAAAATGCAACCAATACCGCTGGGGGTCCCGCCGGATACCCAGGGCGAAAGCCCGGAAATCCCCTGCAGGCATTCCATGGGGCCAGCTTTCATCGGCAACAAACTTGGGAAAACCACCCAGCGTTATGGCGCAGGATACCGCGCCGGTCTGCCGCGCGGCGGCCTCCATCACAACCTGACTGCCCAGGGACCAACCCATCCAGACCGACGGCTCCGAATACAGCGACAACAGCTCATCGGTGACTTCTGAAAGAGAATCGCAACGGGCCAGTAACTCATCGTCGAGCGACACCGGCACCACTTCCCCGGGCCAGCAACCATAGAGCTCCGACAGCATCTCTGCGCGAACACCCCAACCGGCAACCACCACCAGGCGTGGACAGACCTTACCGGAGCTCATATCGCCACATCCGCCTTTTGAACCAGATGACGGCACTCGGAAAGCGCGCTCAACAGACAATCAAGATTCTCCTGAGAATGTGCGGCACTGAATGTAACCCGCAAACGCGCCTCACCCACCGGAACCGTGGGCGGGCGAATCGCCGAGACCAGAAGACCTCGCTCCTCCAGCGCCTGACTCAGTGCCAGTGCGTCGTGATTATCGCCAATCATGATCGGCTGGATCGGCGTACGCGACGGCATCAATTCATACCCCATGGCGGAAGCCTCCCGCCGGAACCGCGACACCAGCCCCAACACATGATCACGACGCCCCTGATCCCGCTCAATGAGATCCAGGCTCGAAATGGTCGCCACGGCAAGCGCTGGCGGCATCGCCGTCGTATAAATATAGGTCCTGGCCTTCTGAACCAGATAATCCATCAGCATCGACGGCCCGGCCACGAATGCGCCACTGGTTCCGACCCCCTTGCCCAGGGTGCCAATCAAAACTGGCACATCTTCTTCCGATAACCCCATTTCGGCAACACTGCCCCGCCCCTCAGGCCCCAGCACACCGATTCCGTGGGCATCATCAACAACCAGTAGTGCATCATGAGCCCGACAGACCCGAGCCAACTCCTCCAACGGCGCAATGTCACCATCCATGCTGAACACACCATCGGTTACCACCAGCTTGTGCCCCGACGTCTCCGCCAGCATCGACTCCAGCGCTGCCACATCGCCATGGGCATAACGCCGAACCCGCGCCCGGCTCAGAATGCAGCCATCGATAATGGAGGCGTGATTCAGCCGATCCGAAAAAATCGTATCGCCCCGGCCGGCCAGCGCCGAGATAACGCCAATGTTCGCCATATACCCGGTGGAAAAAAACAGCGCCGAACTACGCCCGGTAAACTCCGCCAGACGAAGCTCCAGTTGATGATGGGCATCGTGGTGGCCACAGATCAGATGGGAAGCTGCGCCCCCGAGCCCTGTCTCCGGAAGCGCATTGCGAAGTGCGTCGATATTGGCAGGATTATTGGCAAGGCCAAGATAATCGTTGCTGCAGAAAGACAGCAGAGGTTTGCCGTCAGCAACAAGAGAAGGCTTCTGGGGGCCGGTTACCTGTCGGCGCGTCCGGTAAAGCCCAGCGTGTTTACGTTCTTCCAGTTCAAGGGCAAAGTCCCGCACGGGCATCGCTCCAGGTTAGCCGTTACACTTTGGATCAGATTTGATGCCATGAAGGCACCCGAAGGTTCGGGCAGGGTGCGTGCAGGGCTCTCCGGGATTGTAGAGGGCCAAGGATGGCCCGAAACAAGCGCACATGGGTGAGGCCGAGCGCCGATGAAGCGAAGCTTCATGCGACAGCCGAACGACAGCAATCTGTGATTGCTGGCTGGACCCCACCGGGGTGCTTGTAGCGTATCCCGGGGAGCCTTACCCGCTCGTTGCTTCCCCAAGATCAAAGGCTCAGGCAGATTCCCGCGTAGCGTCGTAGAACATGTGACGTGTCGCCTCATACTCCACGGCCTCGGCAATCGCCTCCTCTTCCTGCTCCTCGGACGCACACTGCTCACGCTGTTCAGGCCGGATCCCCAGACGCTTGAACAACAGCATATCCGCATCAGCCTCAGGGTTGGCGGTGGTCAGCAGCTTCTCACCGTAGAAGATCGAGTTGGCGCCCGCCATGAAACACAGGGCCTGCATCTGCTCATTCATGTTCTCACGGCCCGCCGACAGACGAACGTGGGAAGCCGGCATCATGATCCGCGCCACCGCAATAATGCGGATGAACTCGAATGGATCCAGATCTTCCACATCCTCCATGGGCGTACCTTTCACCTTCACCAACATGTTCACCGGCACACTCTCCGGATGATGAGGAAGGTTTGCCAACTGCATCAACAGACCAACCCGGTCATCTTCATCTTCGCCCATGCCCATAATGCCGCCGCAGCAGACTTTCATGCCGGCCTTGCGAACATTGTCGAGCGTATCCAGACGGTCCTGGTAGGTACGCGTGGTGATGATGTGGCTGTAATACTTCTCAGAGGTATCCAGGTTGTGGTTGTAGTAATCCAGCCCGGCATCGGCCAGTTCCACCGCCTGCTCTTCTTTGAGCATGCCAAGCGTCATGCAGGTCTCAAGCCCCAGGGACTTCACCTGTTTGACCATGTCCAGAACATAAGGCATATCTTTCTTGGAAGGACTGCGCCAGGCGGCGCCCATGCAAAACCGGGAAGCCCCCTTCTGTTTTGCGGCCTTGGCTTCCGCCACCACCTTTTCAATTTCCAGCAGCTTTTCTTTCTCAAGGCCAGTGTTGTAGTGACCGCTCTGCGGGCAGTACTTGCAGTCTTCCGGGCAGGCACCGGTCTTGATTGACAGCAGAGTGCTTACCTGCACTTCATTCGGGTCGAAGTGCTGGCGATGCACGCTTTGGGCACGGAACAGAAGATCGTTAAAGGGGAGCTCAAAAAGCTCGCGGGCTTCCTGCAGTGTCCAGTCGTGGCGGAGTTCTGTAGCGGTCATGTAAAAGTCCTGTTAACCTTTCCCGGTCTCTGGGTTTACGGATGAATCAGATGATAAAGGGACTGAACTGGCTGTCAACCTTCAGGGAACAAAAGGTTAACAGCGTAAAGCAGGGCGGACTCTGCGTCGCCTGCCTTTCCCCCAACGCTTTCAATGGGTTATGCCAGCCTTGCCGGGACGATTTACCAGTTAACCGCTGGCACTGTCGCTGCTGCGCCCTGCCCCTGGCTTATCCATCCTCGGAACTTCTCTGTGGCGACTGCCTGAAGCACCCTCCACCCTTCGAGACGTCCTTTGTTCCCTGGCGTTACCAGTACCCGCTGGATGGCATGATTGGCCGTTACAAATACAATGGCCAACGCAAGTTTGGCCGGCCGGTGATGTCGGATTTCGCCGGCTTGCTTGAGCAGGCATTAATGGATGGCAGCATCACGAGGCCCTCGGCGTTGGTGCCTGCACCAATGGATGCCAGGCGACGACGCCGACGGGGATTCAATCAGGCTCAGGACATTGCCGAGACTATCGGGGGCCAACTGGACATCCCCGTGGCTACCGGGCTGGTGGAGCGCGTCCGGCGGGTTCGGGCGCAGCGGGAGTTGAACCGTCAGGCGCGGCTTGCGAATCTGCGCGGGGTGTTTGAGGTCGTTTCGGAGGTGCCTGAGCGGGTCGCCATTGTGGATGATGTGGTGACGACGGGGGCGACGGTTCGGGTTTTGGCTTCGGTTCTGCGGGAGGCCGGGGCCAGGGAAATTCAGGTTTGGGCTTTGGCGAGGACACCCGGTTAGGCCAATATCTTTGAGACACGTTCGGCAATTGCCAGACACGAGGTCAATCCCGGCGACTCAATGCCAAAAAGGTTAACCAACCCTTTCAAGCCGTGCTGCGCAGGTCCATCAATTCGGAAATCTGCGAAGCCACCATCAGGCCCGGCCAGCTTGGGCCGGATGCCGGCATAGGCGGGATGGAGGCGGGCCGGGTCGAGGTCTGGCCACCATTGGCGGATGCCTCTGGCGAAGGTTTCCTGGCGGCTTGGGTCGACGGTGTAGTCTTCAGTTTCGATCCACTCCACGTCGGGGCCAAAGCGGGCCTGGCCGGCAAGGTCGAGGGTGAGGTGAACACCGAGGCCTCCGGGTTCCGGGACCGGGTAGATCAGGGTTTTGAAGGGTGTTCGGCCGCTGTAGCTGAAGTAGACGCCCCTGGCGAACCACTGCCGGGGTTTGTATTCATCCGGCAGGCCGGCCCAGGACTTTGCCAGCGGGACAGCGGCGAGTCCGGCGGCGTTGATGACGTTTTTCGCTTTCAGAGTCAGCGGATGGTCGCCTCCCACGAGAAGACGATGCCAGTGGTTGTCCGATTCAGCGGCCACCACGGGTGACCGGAGAACGAGTTGGCCGCCGGCATCTTCGAGCTCGCCGAGCAAAGAGAGCATCAAACCATGACTGTCGACGATTCCGGTTTCCGGCGACCAGAGCCCCGAACTGGCGCGGATTTCCGGCATTTCCCGGGTGATTCTGTCTGGGTCATGGAGAGCCAGCTCTACGCCGTTGCGCGCTGCAGCAGCTTGAATATCCCGGAGTTTGCCATTCTGTGATTGGTCAACTGCCACAATCCATTTGCCGCATTTCCGATGTTCGACTTTATGGCTCCGGCAATATTCGTAGAGCCGCTGTCGGCCTTCAACGCACAGTTCCGCTTTCAGTGATCCTTCCGGGTAGTAGATGCCGGCATGAATGACTTCGCTGTTGCGGGAGGATATGCCCTCACCAAAGCGGCCCGCAGCTTCCAGTACAATCACCTCATGTCCGGCTCTGGCCAGGGCGCGAGCAATGGCAAGCCCAACGACACCGGCGCCGATTACAACGGTTTGTGTTTTGAGATTTGCTTCTGGCACCTTCGCTCGACCTCACCCAACTGCCGACCATAAGAGCATACCCCATTCTCAGTTCCCATTGAAAAGAGCCCCAATCTTGAACCATTACTAGCGAACTTATACGGGTTATACTTAGCACCAGAATAAAGTTTATGTCGTTTTCGCGAGGCCTTTTTGGACTCGGAGCCTGATGAAAACTGGTACCATCTGCAATCCATGAAATCCAAATACGATACAAGGCTCTGAAACGTCCCTTTATGACCCATGACCCCACAGTTGCGGCATCCTCCCACCCCTATGACTCCCTGACGCCGGATACCATTCTGGATGCGATGGAAAAAGCCGGGTTTGCAGTAAGTGGCCGCCTTTTCGCACTGAACAGCTATGAAAACCGGGTTTATCAGGTGGGGCTGGATGAGGGGGCACCGGTCATAGCCAAATTTTACCGTCCCGGTCGATGGACCGAGGCGGAAATCCGGGAGGAGCATGACTTCACCGTGGAGCTTCTTAAGGCGGACATTCCCGTGGTAGCCCCAATGAAGCTGGCTTCCGGAGACACCCTGGGACGTCACGGCGAATTTCTGCTGGCGGTGTTTCCTCAGCGTGGCGGCCAGGCGCCAGACACCAGCGTGACTGACACCCTCTACCGGCTGGGCCAGTGGCTGGGCCAGATTCACAACATTGGCGCCAGCAAACCGTTTGTACACCGCTCCAGCATGGACTTGCTTGACGGTATTGACGCCAGCAACCGGCTTCTGCTGGAAGGCGGCTGGATTCCGGCGGACCTCAGGCCCGCCTGGGACAGTCTGATCCCGGACCTGCAAAGGCTCTGTGCCGCTCGAATTGATGAAGCCGGCCCGGTGGAAACCCTGCGGCTTCATGGCGACTGCCATGCCGGCAATATTCTTTGCCGCGATGAGCAGATGCTGTTCGTGGATCTGGACGATTGCCGAACGGGCCCTGCTATTCAGGATATGTGGTTGCTACTGAACGGCGACGAGTTCGAGCGCGGCGCCCAGCTTGGCGAATTGCTGGAAGGTTATGAAATGTTTCGTGATTTCAATCGTCGTGAACGCCATCTGATTGAGCCCTTGCGCTGCTATCGACAGATCGCGCACTGTGCCTGGCTGGCCAAACGCTGGGATGATCCCGCCTTTCCACGCTTTTTCCCCTGGTTTGCCCAGCCACGTTTCTGGTCAGACCAGGTTCTCTCGCTTCGGGAACAGCTATCCGCCCTGCAGTCCCCGTCCATCACGGTGCCGGGGCAGTACTGAACAACACTTTAAATTCGTTTGATTCGAGGTAGGCATGAGCCAGAATGAGGCCCGTTACACCGTCCGCAGCCTGATCGTAACCGCTCTGGTTGCGGTCATCGGTACCGTTCTTGCGCTGGAAATGAGTGGCAGGATCAGCCACAGCGACAACAAGGACCACATGCCGGTTGGCGATTTCCAGGCCATTCATGTGACCGAGGACGATCCGTTCCGGATGTCACCCAAAGCGTCGGAATTACATGCGGTCTGCGAAAATGGCTATCTTGCCATTGCCGCCGACGTGGACCCGTCGTTCCGGGGAATCCTGGTGGACTATAAAAACCGGGGCGTACGCTGCTCCCGGCCATCACCGACAGGCCCTGCCGTTCCACCCTCCCCCGAGGTACCAGATTCCAATGGCTAAATCCCGAAAGCCGTCGGAGGCACCCGAGCAGGTGACGGACCGGCTATTTGCCACAGAACGCCGGCCGGAGGATTTCCGATTCGATGCATCGGTAGCCAGGGTGTTCCCGGACATGATTCGCCGTTCTGTTCCGGGCTACACCACCATCATTCCGATGATCGAGGTGATCACCGAACAATACGCCCAGCCAGCCTCCCACTGCTATGACCTGGGCTGTTCCCTGGGCGCCTCAACCCTGGCGATGCGTCACGGCATTTCCCATGGGGATTGCACGCTTGTTGGCGTGGATAACTCCAGCGCCATGATCGAACGCTGTGAGCACTACATTGCCCTGGACGACAGCGCCCTCCCTGTCACCCTGAGGTGTGAGGATATTCTGGACACCGAACTCAGCAACGCTTCGGTAACTACGCTGAATTTCACCTTGCAGTTTGTCGATCCGGAAAAACGGGCCAGTCTGCTAGAACGAATTGCCGATGCTACACTTCCCGGTGGCGTGCTGATCCTGTCGGAGAAAATCCGCTTTGAGTCCGAAGACGAGCAGGCCGTTCAGACCCGGCTGCACCATGAATTCAAGCGCGCCAACGGCTATTCGGATCTCGAAATCAGCCAGAAGCGCACGGCCATCGAACAGGTACTGATCCCCGAGACACTGGCCGCCCACAAGGCACGACTGCTGGCGGCGGGCTTCAATGATGTGATGGTGTGGTACCAGTGCTTCAATTTTGTTTCCATGCTCGCCATCAAGGCCAACCAAACCATCGAATGACCATGGCAGATTTTGACTGGAACGCCCGATTCGGGCCAATCATCAATGAACTCGCGGAAGACGGCCTGGATCACTGGGCCACTTTACTCCGGCAGCAACTGGTTCACCGCTTCGAAGACCGCCCCCATGGCGATTTGGATCGCTGGCAGGCCGCCCTGGACCGCCTGCCCAACCTTGAGCAGGTGGAGGCGCGGCTGGACCGCTCTGCCATTACCCTGACCTCCTCGCAGCCCCTGACCGCGACACAGCAGGAACAGCTGGAGCTCGGACTGCGGGGCCTGATGCCCTGGCGCAAGGGCCCCTTCGATTTTTTCGGCACCTACATCGATACCGAGTGGCGCTCTGACTGGAAGTGGGACCGGGTGTCTCCCTACCTTTCAGACCTGGCCGGTCGCCGAATACTGGATGTGGGTTGTGGCTCCGGATACCACTGCTGGCGCATGCTGGGAGAAGGTGCGGGCCGGGTGATTGGCATCGACCCGGGACTCCTGTTCCTGTTCCAGTTCTTCAGCGTCAAGGACTACCTCGGCGACGTCCCCGTCGACCTGCTGCCGATCAGGATGGAAGATCTGCCGGCAGATCTTGAAACCTTCGACACCACCTTTTCCATGGGTGTCCTTTATCATCGTCGCTCTCCGCTGGACCATCTGTTGGAGCTCAAGGGAACACTTCGCCGGGGTGGCGAGCTGGTGCTGGAAACACTTGTGGTTGATGGCCCCGAGGGCTTCAGCCTGATGCCCGAGG
>Ga0181371_1000074_pt1 | contig 21409 bp, 19 predicted proteins | sample LowvirmetaG_6_FD_130087 | JGI IMG/M metagenome (GOLD analysis project Ga0181371, IMG submission 130087) | Marine viral communities from the Subarctic Pacific Ocean - Lowphox_07 viral metaG | ecosystem: Environmental > Aquatic > Marine > Oceanic | place: Subarctic Pacific Ocean | collected...
ATTCGATCCCTTTGATGACATCGGCGAAGACCTGGTTGGTCAGCGATGGCAGCAGCACACCGATTGCGTGGCTGGTGGATTTGGATAGCAGATCCGGCGCTCTGTTCGGGATGTAACCGAGCGCCTCGGCCTCGGCGAAAATCCGCTCACGCATGTGTTCAGACACATTATCGCCGCCCCGCAGGCATCGGCTCACGGTCATTTTCGTGGCACCGACCCTATCGGCAATATCCTGCAGTGTTGGGCGCTTCTTTTTAACCATTCAGTTCTTTCGCTTCCGGTCAGGTGTACTCAGCACTGCCAGGCAGCGCTCAACAATCCGGTCGGGCGGTTCGCAGACGTCCACGACAATGGCCCCTTCCCCGGGCTCCGGCTCCTCCAGTGTGCGAAACTGACTTTCGAGCATGGAACGACCATTGAAGTAGTGATCTTCCCGACTGGAATGCCGGGACCAGATGGTTTCCATGTCGCCCTTGAGATAGACAAACTGCAGTGACGGATTACCCGCCCTCAGCCGGTCACGGTAAGCCCGTTTGAGCGCGGAACATGCCAGCACCAGGCCGCCGTGCTCATGCTTGACCAGCCCCGCCAGATCATCCAGCCAACCGCTGCGATCGGCATCGGTCAGCGGCACACCGCTGGCCATTTTGGCCACGTTGGCCGGGCTGTGAAAGTCGTCGGCGTCGAAAAACGGCACCTGAAGGCTTTTCGCCAGCCGGGTACCAATCAGGCTTTTGCCGCACCCGGACACACCCATGATGATTATTTTACGGACACTCATATCACTGCCACCACAAGGCCAGTTGCGGGAATGCGATCAACAGGGCCAGAGCAACAATCTGCAAGGCAATAAACGGCAATAGTGACCGGAAAATTTCGCCGAGAGTGATGTCCTTGGGCGTAACCGTTTTCAGATAGAACGCGGCCGGGCCAAAGGGCGGTGACAGGAAGGATACCTGCATATTCATGCAGAACACCACACCGAACCAGATCGGGCTGTAGCCCAGTTCCGTGACAATGGGCACGAAAATCGGCATGGTCAGCAGAGCTACCCCGACCCAGTCCAGGAACATGCCCAGAATCAGAAGAATAAACATCATGAACAGTATGGTGGTCAGCCCATCGCCGCCACTGACTGCAAAAACCATCTCGCGGACGAACTCGATACCGCCCATCAGGTTGTAGACGCCCACAAGAGCGGTGGCGCCGATGCCTATCCAGATGATCATGCCACACACCCGCAGGGTACTGATGGTGGCTTTGCGCACCATGGCCAGAGACAGTTCGCCCCGGATCCAGGTACTGATGGCAATGCCCAGCACACCCAGGGCCGATGCTTCGGTAACTGACGCCACGCCGCCATAGATGCTGCCCAACACGACCACCACCGACAGAATCGGGAACAGCAGGGCCTTGAAGAAGTTCGGCGCCGGGGTTTCCGGCTGGTCCTGGTCGGAGGGGATGGGGGCCATCTCCGGCTTCAGCCAGACCCTGACCAGCACGTAGCCCATGTAGAGCAGCGCCAGGATCAGCGCGGGCGGGAACGCGCCCTTGAACAGGTCACCAATGGAGACGTTTGCGGTCAGACCATAAATAATAAGGACAATGCTCGGCGGCAACATGGTGCCCAGTGCACCACCGGCACAGGTGGTGCCAATGGCCAGTTTGCGATCGTAGCCCAGGCGCAACATCTGCGGCAGCGCCAGGATGCCGAGCAACACGGTTTCGCCACCGATCACCCCCGACATGGAAGCAAGGATCACCGCCACCACCAGGGTCTGGAGGGCGACGCCACCGCGCAACTTGCGGCCAAAGCGAGCCATGGCATCAAACAGGTCCCGGGCAATGCCGGAATGATCCAGTAGCGACGCCATCAACACGAACATCGGCACCGCCAGGAAAACGTAGTTACCGATAAAGCTGTAAAGACGACTGCTGACAATCGGCAGCGCGTCCGGGCCAAACCAGCCCAGGGCAAAGACCAGGGCCACCAGGCCGGTGGCAAAGGCCAGCTGCATGCCGGTCAGCAACAGTACGATCAGCATCACCAGCATCAGCAGGCTGCCGTAGCCAATTCCGAGGGAAGCAAGCTCAAACATTGTCTTTCTCCCCGGCCGGTGCCGGACCACGCAGATCACGAATCAGGTGCAGGACAAACTGGAGGGTCATGACAGCAATCGCCACCAGAATGATCACCTTCAGAAAGGCGGGAAAAGGCGGATTCCAGGCCGACCCGGAAGTCTCCAGGCGCCAGCCGCCCCAGGGTGCCCAGACAGCGCCCCTGGCCATGAACCAGCTGGCATAGAGCAGCATCGAACAGAACGCCAGCCCGAACAGATGGTGAACCACCCGCAGCCAACGCTGAACGGCCGGGGACACGGCGTCGTAGATCAGCACAATACGCACGTGGCGATCGGTGGCCAGGGCATAGAGCCCACCCAGCACGAACAGGGTGGCACCAGCGAAGGTCACCGTTTCATGCACCCAGAGCGTCGGCGAACCGAACACATATCGGCGGACAATCTCGTAGAAAGACACCAGAACAATCAACGCGAACACAAGGCTCAGCTTTTTTCCCAGCCAGACAATGGCGCGGTCAAGGCGGGTAAATCCGATATCCTCATCGGTTTCGGGCAGCAGATCACCCTGGCCCGGAGTGCTCTCCGGCCCGGAGGAAAGGTTTGCAGTAGACATAATCAACTCCGCGCACCGGGCAGGCCTTGCCCGCCCGGTTACTGGTTACGGGGCATCGCCTTCAGAGCAGGCCCTGGGATTCCAGATAGCCGGTTACCGACTGATAGACTTTCTCGGCATTGGGGGATTGCTCGGCGTATTTCTTCCACTGGTCCCGGGCAATGGTGCGGAACTTCCGGCGCTCTTCCGCCGACCAGTCATGAACGGTGATATCAGGATTGTCGCGGGCTTCCCTGACGGCCTTCTTGTCCGCCATGGCCAGCTGGGTACTGATATCCTGGGCGAAGTCCCGGGCCGAGACAGTCATGATTGTCTGAATGTCCTCGGGAAGCTTTTCCCAATCTTCCAGGTTCATGGCAATTTCGATCAGCGGCAGGGAGTGGAAGCCTGGGTACACCGGATGCGGGGCAATCTCGTGCAAACCGGCTTCGTGGTTGGTGGAAAACACCGTGTAGTCGGCAGCATCAATAACACCCTTGCTCAGTGCGGTGTAGACCTCGGAACCTGGCAGGTTCACTGGCGCTGCCCCGGCGGCGGCAAACACCGACTGCACCAGACCTTCCGGTGCACGCATCTTGAGGCCTTTGAGGTCCTCCACACCGTCCAGCGGTTTCTTCGAAACAAACGACTCCAGGCCAGTGCCTCCACCGCCAACAAACTTCACGCCATAGGGCGCGTAGAGCTCGTTCATCAGCTCATAGCCACCGCCATAATTGATGTAATCGATGAGCTGGTCCGGGCTGGACCAGGCGCCCACGGTATTGCCAATTAGCCCGAACGCGGGATCCTTGCCGGAAAAATAACCGGTAACCGATACATGGCCATCCAGGACACCCATATTCATGGCACCGAGAGTTTCGGTATGGCTTACCACACTGCCCACGGGCAGCAGATCAATGGCAACACGGCCACCGGTCATTTCTTCGACGCGGTCAGCCCATTGTTGCTGAATCTCGAAGTTCTTGACGCCAGAGGGATCGGAGGACTGGAACTTGAAGGTGTAGTCCGCCGCGAAGGCGTTAAAGGCAAGTGCAGCTGACAGTAGGCCAGTCGCGAGTCGGGTCGGGAACATAATCGCGTCTCCTGATTGTTTTTGTGCCGGCATATGTTACCGGTAACATGAGAAGCGTATCGAATTCGGAAACCACTTACAAGGGTGTTTTTTGAACAGAAAACAGCAGGGAATAAAAAACCGGCCTGCCAGATAGCAGACCGGTGAAACGTCAGGGTTTGCGACGTGCTAAAACCTGAGATCGCACTCAGGAGACGCAAGGAATGTCCGAATTCCCAACGTCACCCTTATGAGTCCTGTATTCGACAAAAGTTCCGGGGCAGATCATTTTTTGATCAGGTTTTCGGGTTTCACTTACACAGGGTCGCGTCTAGATCGTCCCTGTCGTGCAATGCTGGCCGATACTTCTCTCTCAGAGCCATCACACGCTCACGATACGCTGGCGTCAGGTAGGGAATTTCCAGGGTAAGCACCTGGTAGATGCCCTGCTTCAGTTCGGTAAGCGTGAGGCAGGCAGATTCCTCGGCCGCATGGGCCGTTTTCAGGAACGCCATCCAGTTGGTAATCACCAGCCACACATTCAATGACATGGCCGATCTCAGGTCTTCTTCCTGAGGTTCAATAATGCCCGCTTCCGCCAGCTTCTCGAAGATGCGACTGATTGATGCCAGGCAGCGGTTGGTGAAATCACGATAGTCCTGCCTCAGCCTCTGGTCGCTGTCCAGAAGGTACTCGAGGTCCCGGTGGAAGAACCGGTAACTCCAGAGACCGTCAAAGACCGACTCCAGATAGAAGGTCATGTCGTCCAGGGTCATGGCCCGGTCTTCCGGAATATCCAGATAGAAATCTACCAGTTTTTCGTATTCCAGGAAGATCTCGTAAATGATGTCGGACTTGTTGCGGAAGTGGTAATAGAGGTTGCCCGGCGAGATTGCCAGGTGTGCCGCAATATGATTGGTGGTGACGTTGCGCTCGCCCCGTTCGTTGAACAGCTCCAGGCTGGAGAGCAGTATCTTGTCTCTTGTCTTCATAGACCCGTCGGCGTTTGTTGTTGTAGAGCTCACAGATGGCCTGATTCGCCATCCGCCTCCGCTTGACTCACTAGAGTATATACTCTAATAATACCCTCAGACGCAAATTGAACACTTTTTCGCCAGTCGTTCAATAACGGAAATAACAGGCCGCCGACGGACTCTGATCGGGGCCAAAGAGGAGAAAGCATCATGGGAGCCACTGTCGTCCAGCTCACCGAGAGCAAGAAGCAGATCCAGCACACCCACCGTGTGTTTGAGGACCAGAAAAAGGCGTTTCGCAACAATCCCATGCCCTCCCTGGCCGAGCGGCAGGAGAATCTGAAACGCCTCAAACGGGTGCTGCTGGGCAACCAGGATCGGCTACTGGAAGCCATTGATCGCGATTTCAGCTGCCGCTCGAAAGACGAATCCCTGATTGCCGAGGTCATGCCGTCGATCCAGGGCATCAACTACACTCTGAAAAACCTCAGCGGCTGGATGAAGCCATCTAAACGCCACGTATCGGTGCTGTTCCAGCCCGCCAGCAACAAGGTTCACTATCAGCCCAAAGGTGTGGTGGGTGTAATCGTGCCCTGGAACTACCCCTTGTATCTGGCGGTAGGCCCGCTGGTCGCATCCCTGGCCGCGGGCAACCGGACCATGATCAAGATGTCGGAGTACACACCCCATACCTCAGCCCTGTTCAAGGAACTGATCGAAGCCAGCTTCCCGGAAGACCTGGTCTCGGTGATCAATGGCGAGGCCGACGTGGCGGCAGACTTCTCTTCGCGGCCGTTTGACCACCTGCTATTCACCGGCTCCACGTCGGTAGGCAAGCTGGTCATGAAGGCGGCGGCAGAGAACCTGACACCGGTCACCCTGGAGCTGGGAGGTAAGTCCCCGGCCGTGGTCTCGCCGGACGTGCCAATGGAAGACGCCGCCCAGCGCATTGCCTTCGGCAAGGCGTTCAACGCTGGCCAGACCTGCGTGGCGCCAGATTACGTGCTGTGCCCCGCCGACCGGGTACAATCGTTTGTTGACGAGTTCCGCGCCCGCTTTTCCGAGATGTATCCAAGCCTGCGGGACAACGACGATTTCACTGCCATCATCAATGAGCGGCAATACGATCGACTGCAGGGTTACCTTGAGGACGCCCGGCAGAAAGGCGCCGAACTGGTGGAGATCAACCCGGCCCGGGAAAGTCTCAAGGATGGCACCCGCAAGATCCCTCTGACGCTGGTTCTGAAAACCACGCCAGACATGAAGGTGATGCAGGATGAGATCTTTGGTCCGATTCTGCCGGTAGTCAGTTATGGCGGGCTGGACGAAGCCATCCATTACATCAACGACCGCCCGAGGCCGCTGGCCCTGTATTTCTTCGGTTACGACAAGACCCAGCAGCAGCATGTGGTGGATAACACCCACTCTGGTGGCATGTGTATCAACGATTCGCTGATGCACGTGGCCCAAGACGATCTGCCATTCGGTGGTATCGGCGATTCCGGCATGGGGCACTACCATGGCCGCGAAGGGTTCCTGACCTTCTCCCATCACCGGGCGATTTTCACCAAGCAGAAGTTCAACAGCGGCAAGTTTGTCTATGCGCCCCACGGGACGACTGCGCACAAATTGGTTTATAAGTTTTTTATCCGCTAAATCCTTTGCCTTCGGTCCTCGGGGCCGGCTGAGGCGGGTAGGGGCTTTCGGGACACGCCGTGGATACGTCCATGTAGGCTTGAGCAAAACATCCCTGTTTTGCACAGTCCCGCAACCCCCTACCCGCCTCAGCCGATCAAGCTTTTTGCAGGCACCAAAATAAAATAATAAGAGACGGATCCATGAATGATCATCCAACTTCTTCCCATTCTCGTGATTTCACAAACATCGACCGCCGAAGCTTTCTTAAAACCGGTCTGGGCGGTGCCCTCTTCCTGGGTACTGTCAGTGTCACCGCCGGGCTGAGTGGTTGTGCCACCGAGCCGGCAGGTCGGCTGAGTGCCGTTGGCACCCGGATGGACGCCAGCTACCAATTCCGGTTTTTGAACGAGAATGACATTGCCCTGTTTGAGGCCCTGCTGCCCGCCATGATTGGCCCGGGCTTGCCAGAGCAACCCCAGGCCAGAAACATGGCGATTGCCGGGACCATTGAACGTATTGATGCCGGCATCCACAAGTTCGGACCGGCCAACCAGAAGGAACTTCGGCAACTCTTTGATCTGCTGAACTTCGGGCTTACCCGGGTGACCGTAGCCCGGGTCTGGTCCAGCTGGCCGAACGTAACTACAGAGGAAGCGGATGCGTTTCTGGAGCGCTGGCGCACCAGCCGCATCGGGCTGTTCAACAATGGCTACATTGCCCTGACCAAGATCAGCAACGTGGCGTTTTACGGCTATCGGGACTTCTGGCACCTGTCCGGCTATCCCGGGCCGCCGCAATATGCAGTCGACGCCTTGCCACAATTCCAAAACGCCTGATTATCAGCTGATCTGACGGAGCCAAGCATGTCATTAACCGATCGTATTGCCCGGGGCCTGGAATCGGGCTGGAAAGTCACCGATGGTGCTCACCTGACGGAAAACCTGACCACGGAAGCCGACGTTGTTGTTATCGGAACCGGCGCCGGTGGTGGCACCACCGCCGAGATTCTGGCCCGCAGCGGATTGTCAGTAATTCTGGTTGAAGAGGGCCGGTTGTATTACCAGAAAGACTTCAAGATGGACGAACAGACCTCCTACGCCAACCTTTACCAGGAAGGCATGAGCCGGGTAACCCGGGACGGGGCGATCGCCATCTTGCAGGGCCGCTGCGTGGGCGGCTCCACCACCGTGAACTGGACCAGCAGTTTCCGCACACCGGCGCCGACCCTGAATTACTGGGCCGACCAGTTCGGACTGGAAGAACTCCGGCCAGACGCCATGGCGCCCTGGTTCGATGGCCGGGAAGAACGGCATTCCATGTCGCCCTGGCAGGCAGATCCCAACGTCAACAATGACATCTTGCGCCAGGGCTGCGAGAAACTGGGCTACAGCTGGCAGATCATTCCCCGCAACGTCAAAGGCTGCTGGAACCTGGGCTATTGCGGCGTCGGCTGCCCGACCAACGCCAAACAGGGCGCCCTGATGACCACCATCCCGGGCGCGCTCGATAACAACGCCCGGCTATTCCACAGCCTACGCGCCGACCGCCTGGTCATGAAACAGGACCAGATCGACCACCTGGAAGCATCTGCGTTTGCCGATGACGGCGTCACCCCAACCGGAATCAAGGTCAACCTCAAAGCCAGACACTTCGTGGTCGCCGCCAGCGCCATCGGCAGCCCCGGCCTTCTGCTCCGCTCCGACATCCCGGATCCACACCAGCGGATCGGCAAGCGCTCGTTCATCCACCCGGTCAACGCCACCGTCGCCCAGATGCCTCAGCGTGTCGATCCATTCTATGGCGCGCCTCAGTCCATCTACTCTGACGAATTCAACTTCCGCAACGGCGTCGACGGCCCGGTTGGCTACAAACTCGAGGTACCACCGCTGCACCCGGGCATGTCCAGCGGCGTCATCCCCGGCCATGGCGAAACCCAGATCAACAACATGGCCGGCCTGCCCCACATGCAGTCCGTCATCGCCCTGCTCCGGGACGGCTTCCACCACGAAAGCCCCGGTGGAACCGTCTCCCTCCGCGACGACGGCAGCCCGGTCCTGGACTACCCGGTCACCGACTACCTCTGGAAGGGCATCCGCGAAGCCTTCCACACCATGGCCGAAATCCAGTTCGCCGCCGGTGCCGACAAAGTCCGCCTGATGCACCTGGATTCCGACTGGTACACCAACTGGACCGACGCCAAAGCCGCCATCGACCAACTCCCCATGGCACCCCACCGCGTCCGCCTGTTCACCGCCCACCAGATGGGCGGCTGCGCCATGGGCAGCAATCCGCAAAACTCGGTCGTCAACGGCTTTGGTGAACACCACCACGTTGGCAACCTCAGCGTCCACGATGCTTCGATCTTCCCGACCAGCATCGGGGCAAACCCGCAGCTGTCGGTGTATGCCCTGGCGGCACGCAACAGTAGTCGGTTAGCGCAAAAACTCTCGCAAACCGCCAGTTAGCAGTGCCCGCTGATGAAGGCCCGGTTTCCGTCGGGGATGCTTACGCGGGACTAGACAGGCTGGCTGGAAGGGCTTGTCCGGGAATGTGAGAAGCCATGGATGGCTTCGCTCAAGCGCACAGGGATGTGCTCGTAGCGTTTCCCGGACAAGCCCTTCCAGTCGGCCCAGCACATAGCCGACATGCACTGCCTGAAGCCCCGGACGCCTACAGAGTCTCCGAAAATGCTGCTATCCTAGGCGCTTGCAAAGAAAGGAGCTGCGCATGTCCAAAGTCATCTACCCGGGCACCTTCGATCCCATCACCAACGGCCACACCGACCTGATCGAACGGGCCGGCAGAATGTTTGATGAAATCGTCGTCGCCATCGCCTACAACCCCAAGAAACAGCCACTTCTCGATCTGGAAGAACGCTGCGAACTGGTCCGCCAGGCGACCGCGCACCTCCCCAATGTCAGCGTCACCGGCTTCAGCAACCTGCTGGCCGATTTCGTCCGTGAACAGGGCGCCACTGTGATCCTCCGCGGCCTTCGTGCGGTTTCTGATTTCGAATACGAGTTCCAGCTGGCCGACATGAACCGCCGGCTCGCGCCCGAAGTGGAAAGCGTTTTCCTGACACCGGCCAATCACCTGTCCTACATCTCCTCCACCCTGATTCGGGAAATCGCCTCCCTGGGCGGCGACGTTTCGGAATTTGTCGATCCAGCGGTAGAGGCTGCCCTGAAAAAGAAGTTCAGCTGAACCTGTTGCCACAAAAAAGCCCCGATCAACGGGGCTTTTTTGTGGCAGTAAACCAGGCTTCAGAGCAACGGGGGCAAAGGGATTTCCACCCCGTTCACGTCCAGCATCAGGTCTTTCATACTGGCATCAAGCACCAGCCGATCACCTTGCTGAACCAGCAATCCCTGTTTGATCAGAGGCGCAAGCTGCAGCTGGAATTCGGGATACTCCTCCGCGAGCGCAAGTGGCAGGCTGAGATCCATTTCGCCGGTCAGCCGCTGCATCACCATCAGCATCTCGCCCTTCTGATCCGCTGTCAGCTCCGGATGGGAAATCCGGGCACTGCCTTCAACCACACCTTCCGGGGTGGTGACCGTCAGTTCCGGGAAACCAATCGAAAAGCCAGCAGCGGCGAGGTCACGCAGGGCCGTGTTTACCTGCTGCATCGCAGCCATCTGCTGTTCGAACTGCTGAGGACCTCCCGAGGCCTGGCTGAGGGCCAGGGTCTGCAGCGATGACAGGCTCTCGGAAAGCCCACTCCAGGCCGCCACATCCAGCCCTGACAATGCGAACACCAGTCGCTGCGGTCCGTACTGTTCATCGGCCGTTGAAACGCCGCCAACCTCGAATGCCATCCGCGAATCCAGACGCTCGCCATCATTGACTGACTCACTGCTGCTACGCACCGAAATCTCCTTGAGCGTAAAGGCCGCGTCCGCAGTCGGTGTCACAGCAACCGAGTCCACCACAATCTCGCCAGAGCCGGTCCAGACCTCACCCGTGAGATGGCTCATGGTCTGCTCGAGGCGGAAGTCACTAACCCGAATATCCACATCCGGACCAGACAGGGTTAAGGCCGGCCAGACCATCAGGGCATCCGCGTGCGAGCCTGCATCACTGATCTCAACTCTTGCCAGACCGCCACTCGAAGCGAGGGTTTCCCCAGTATCCGCGTCAGTTACGCTCATCTGGGGCGCTTCGAGCTCAAGTACTGCAGTGCCCCAGAGTCGGGTTTCCAGGGTCAGTCTTGGCTTCTCGCCGGAAGACCAGTCCAGATCCCCTGAAGACCAGCCTCCCTCGGGCTCAAAATCCATCAGGCTGCCGGTTACCCCATGGGTCACCGTGGCACGATAGGCAAACTGCCGGGATTCTCCGGTTTCCGGGTTCCTCAGGTTGACCGAACCATTGAACCGGGCACCGAGAATGCCCCTCTGGTAGTTATCAGTTTCCATACGAAGGAACGGTTGGGCACTGTTCACCTCCTCCGTTGCCTGCTGCCACTGCTGTTCAGTCACGTACCCCACGACCCAGGGCAGGCCACCTGCCACAGCCAGCACACCGGCGCCGGCAATCATCCATTTGGCATTCAAACGCGTTCTCCAGTTCAGGAATCAGGTCTTTCCGGTCAGCCTTTCCAGCAATACCAGCTGGGAGGCCAGGCGTTCTTCGTCGTCACCGGGCTGGTTCTGGATATAGCTGCCGTCCGGTTGCAGTACCCAGGACTGGCAGTTATCGGCCAGGTAGGTATCCAGATCTTCCCTGACCCTGGCAGCCAGCTCAGGATCATCCAGGGGAAAAGCGGTTTCAACCCGGCTAAGCAGGTTCCGCTCCATGCCATCGGCGCTGGAACAATACACATCCGGGCGGCCGTTATTGCCGAAGTAGTAGACCCGGGTATGCTCAAGGAAACGTCCGATGATGGACCTTACCCGAATATTCTCGGAGAGGCCCGGCACTTCCGGACGCAGGCAGCAGATACCGCGGATAATCAGATCGATTTTCACACCCGCCTGGGAGGCCCGGTAAAGCGCCTTGATCAGCTGGATCTCGGTGAGCGCATTGAACTTGAAGATAATCCGGCCTTTCTCGCCATAGCCGGCTTCGCGCTCAATCAGGCTGAGCAGGCGCGAGTGCAGGGTGAATGGCGAATGGAAAAGTTTTTTGATCTTCAGAGCCTTGCCCATGCCCGTCAGCTGCTGGAACAGCTTGTTGACGTCGTCGCCGATGGACTCGTCACAGGTCATGAAACTGTAATCGGTATACAGGCGGGCATTGCCCGCGTGATAGTTACCGGTGCCCAGGTGGACATAACGACGCAGCCGCCCCTCTTCGCGACGGACAATCAGGATCATCTTGGCGTGGGTCTTGTAGCCGACCACGCCGTAGACCACGATCACCCCGGCCTCCTGCAGCCGGCTGGCCAGCTCCAGGTTTTCAGCCTCGCTGAAACGGGCCCGAAGCTCGATAACGGCAGTAACCTCTTTACCACGGCGTGCGGCATCTGCCAGGGCTTCCACGATTTCCGAATCTGCCCCGGTACGGTAGAGGGTCTGTCGAATTGCCAGAACCTGGGGATCCTTGGCGGCCTGACGCAGCAGATCGACCACCGGACTGAAATTCTCATAAGGATGCAGCAGCAGGATCGGGCGCTTGCGGATGGCGTCGAACATCGATTCCTTGCTGCGGATCTGCTTGGGAATCGACGGCGAAAAGCCGGAATAGGTCAGATCCGGCCGGTCCACCAGCCCACCGACCGCCATCAGCCGGGTCAGGTTGACCGGGCCATGCACCTGGTAAAGATCCCGCTCGGTCAGGCCGAACTCCTTGAGCAGGAACTGCACCAGTTCTTCCGGGCAGTTGTCAGCAACCTCAAGACGCACCCCATCACCAAACCGGCGGCTGAGCAGCTCACCACGAAGGGCCGAGGCCAGGTCTTCCAGGTCGTCCTCAAGCTCAAGGTCAGCATTTCTGGTCAGCCGGAACTGATAGCAGCCTTTCACCTCCATGCCGGGGAAAAGTTCATCGGCGTGGGCGTGGATCATAGACGACAGGAAAACGAGGTTCTCGCCACCGTTGCAGACATCATCAGGCAGCCGCACCAGACGCGGAAGGGAGCGGGGAGCCGGCACAATCGCCATGCCGGTTTCCCGGCCGAAGGCATCCTTGCCATCCAGTTCAACAATAAAGTTCAGGCTCTTGTTGACCAGGCGTGGAAACGGATGTGACGGATCCAGTCCGATGGGGCTGACCACCGGCAGGATTTCCTCTTCAAAATAGGTTCGCACCCACTCCGCCTGCTCCGGCGTCCACTCCCGACGACGGACGAAATGAATGTTCTCCTGCTCCATCTCGGGAATCAGCACATTGTTCAGTATGTCGTACTGTTCGCGGATGTACTCGTGGGCAACACGGCTGATTTCCGCCAGGGCCTGGTCCGGCATCATGCCATCGGCACCAACCGTTTCGCGGCCGTATTTCATCTGCTGCCGCAGACCTGCCACGCGGATCTCGAAGAACTCGTCCATGTTGCTGCTGAAGATGCAGCAGAAAATCAGACGGTTGATCAACGGGTGGGTCGTATCCAGCGCCTGCTTGAGTACCCGGTAATTAAACTGCAGCTGGCTCAGTTCCCGGTTAAAGTAATTTTCATTGGCATCCAGGTTGATCTCCTCACCAACCGGAGGCACATCTACCGGCGCAGGCACACTCCGGTCATCCCCTGCCGTCTGATTCTTCGCCGTTTCCGTTGTCATGGTTCCTCGATTCCAGTGTGTTCGCCACTACCGGCGAATGATTTGCTTGGCTTATCCGTGCCGCTGATCCCGCATCAATCGCGCCGCGCGCACGGCAAAGTAGGTCAGAATACCGTCGGCTCCGGCTCTACGCATGGCCATCAGGCTTTCCATCATCACCGCATCGCCGTCCAGCCAGCCATTCTGGGCCGCAGCCATGTGCATCGCGTACTCGCCGCTGACCTGGTAAACGAATGTCGGTACCCGCAATTCCGTCTTCACCCGGTGCACGATATCGAGATACGGCATACCGGGCTTGATCATCACCATGTCCGCGCCTTCGGCCAGGTCCATCGAGACCTCATGCAATGCTTCGTCACTGTTGGCAGGATCCATCTGGTAGGTGGCCTTGTTCCCCTTGCCGAGATTGGCGGCCGAGCCCACCGCGTCGCGAAAAGGCCCGTAATAGCTTGATGCGTACTTGGCAGAATAGGCCAGGATCCGCGTGTTCACATGGCCACCGTTCTCCAGGGCTTCGCGAATGGCACCAATTCGCCCATCCATCATGTCTGACGGTGCCACCACATCGGCGCCGGCGTCGGCATGGGAAAGCGCCTGATTGACCAGCGCCTCGACGGTGACGTCATTGAGAACATAGCCGTCGTTGTCGATGATGCCGTCCTGGCCATGGGTGGTGAACGGGTCCAGCGCCACGTCTGTAATCACACCCAGTTCCGGCTGGCTTTTTTTCAGAGCGCGAACCGCTCTCTGTGCCAGACCGTCCGAATCCCAGGCCCCGGAGCCGGACAGGTTCTTCTTCTCAGCCGGCACCACCGGAAACAGGGCAATGGCCGGGATACCCAATTCCACCAGCTCCGCGGCCTGTTCCACCAGAAGATCAATGCTCAGACGCTCCACCCCCGGCATCGAAGGCACCTTTTCCCGCTGGCCCTCACCCTCCAGCACGAACACCGGATAGATCAGGTTGTCCGGCGTGAGCTGGTTTTCCCGAACAAGGCGACGGGAGAACTCACTGGCCCGGTTACGGCGCAGACGGGTGGCGGGAAAAGCACGGGGAGTCGGAATCGGCACTGACAACCTCCTGAATGGCTGAACAAAAAGTCTGATGGACCGTCGCGGCATTCGCCGGGCGCCCTTTGCGCCATCATACACGGCCAACGCCGCTGGTTGCAGACTCCCTCAGCAGCATAAAGCGATTAAATGACAGGCTGATTACCGGATCGAATCCAGCGCCTGGGCACGAATCCGTTCGGTTTCATTGAAGTGGCTGGCTCTGAGCCGCTCCAGCGCTTCCCGGCGCTCCGGCTCGGCCAGCCCAGAGGACAACAACCGGTCCCGCTCGCTGGCGTAGGCCTGCCAACGGCGATCCCAGTCTTTTTGTTCCTCCTCAAGCCGCGCCAGCCTGTCCGCCGCGGCATCACCAAAAGCCTCCTGACGCCAGGCCGCAAGCGCCCCGGGATCATCTGCCAGCTCCCGGCGTACCTGTTCATAGTCCGCAAACCGGCGGGTTTCCTCCCTGGCCTTCCGGAGAGGTTCCGGCAGAGAAGACTCGGCCTGACGCAAAGCCTCGGCCTTCTGCTCGTCGGTCAGACTGTCGTCGCTTGTAATCCTGAGTTTTTCAATCTGGAAACGGTCCACCGCCTCATCGTCGGCAAAGAAAGCGTCGGCAGTGTCAGCATCCAGCCAGGTCCGGCGCAGGGCCTGGATCTCTGCCATCCTCCGTTGCATTTCCCTGGCGCCAAGTCCGGACACCTCTCCGTAGCTCTGTTCCAGATCAGAAACAGCCAGTTTGTATTCCAGGTAGTTTCCCAGGGTTGCCAGGGCCTGGGATCTCGCCGGCTCTTCCAGGGCCGACAGAGCCGTCTCAATGCGCGCCACCAACTGTTGCAGCGATTCCTCTCCCAGAGCTGACAGGAAATACTCGAACAGCTGCCGAAGATGGGGGGTCGGAATGAGATTGCCGAGCCGGTCCGTCCGGTCCCAACCGTCCGGGACCGACGTGCCTGCCAGCGAGGCCGGCAACTGCTCGGGAATACGGACTGAAGAGGCGTTGTTGACGAGGTCGGACGGTGCCGCAGCGCCCTCATCATGGCTTACGGAGATCGGGGGCTCGTCAACAGGCGCCGAAGCAACCGGGTCGTCAACGGCGACCGGGTCTGCAGTCATCCTCCAGAAGCTGCCGACAGCTGCTATGATCAGTAGCAAAACAAGGAAAAGACGGATGCGAGGCTTCATTACCAAAGAGGGGTCCGGATTATCGGGTGACTGGCGATTTGCCCAGGCTAACGGCGCAAAATGATAATGAAAGAGGATAAACGAGGCTGACAGGTCATACCGAGACAGGGATCAAAAACGGAGCCGGGGCGGAGTGCCCCGGACTGCCGTCTTTACGTTCAGAGGGAGCGGTTGTTAAAACCCACTTCCACCTTGCGCGGTGTATCAGAACGGAAGGAAGTATCCACTTCCTGGATCTTTCCGCCTTGGCTCAGGAACGCTTCAATGTCTGCCTGCAACTGTGCACGAACGCGGGCACGGCCGGCTATGGAATGGTTGTCGTCACTGTCGCTGGTCCAGCTTCCGGACTGCTCCAGGTTGCTTTCGTCGAATTCACTCATAATCTTTTCTCCATCAACGAAAACAGATGGTCGAGTGCTGCGACCCCACAGGGAACCTCACTCCGTATCGACGAACGACCGCCTGCGGCTTCGTCTTGGCGTCTTTATAATCTGCTTTTTGTGACCACGCTATTTACTGGCAACGACTTTTTTGTAAATTTTTGTAACGAACAACAAGCAATTGAATTGCATGCGGAAATTTTATATTCGTCTGTGGCTCAAAAAATTGACACAAAGAATGAATAATGATTCACTATTTATAGGGAGCCGGAATGGCCTATCGAGAAACGGAGAAAATGCGCCAGCGTAAGGCCGAGGCGCGAAAACGGATCGTGGACTGCACCTATCAGTGCGTGGCCGAGGGCGGTTTCAGAAGCGCGCGGGTGACCCGTATCGCCGGCTTGGCCGGCGTTGCCACAGGAACTATTTACCGGCATTTCGAGTCCAGAGAAGACCTGTTCGCCGAAATTTTCCGGCTGGCGACCCAACGGGAAGTCGACAAGGTCGCCGAGGCCCTCGCATCCGGCGGAAACGGCGCCGAACGGCTGGAGCGGGCGCTCAGACAATTTGCCGAGCGGGCGCTGAAAGGCCCGCAAATGGCCTGGTCACTGATCGCAGAGCCGGTGGACCCAAAAGTGGAAGAGGAACGACTGGCGTATCGCAAGGCCTACGCCAACCTGTTCGAGAAAGCGATCCGCGAGGGCATTGACGAAGGGTGCATCCCGGATCAGGACGCTCGCCAGAGCAGTACATGCCTGGTCGGCGCCATCGCGGAAAGCCTGGTTGGTCCACTGTCACCAACACAGACCACCCAGGAAAACAGCGCAACAGAAGACAACAATGACCCGCTGGTCAATTCCATCATCCGCTTTTGTATGCAGGGGTTAACCGGCACCAGGAGGTAGCTATGAACGCGCCGCAGCCCCGGCCAGAGATGCCATCAAACGACCAGGAAGACCGCTACCTGGCCACCACCCACGAGGTCTTCAATCAGCCGCCGGCCCTGGAGAACTACAACCTGTTCGAGCAGGACATTGCCCTGCAAGAAGCCGCCCTGCGGGAAGGTGCCGGTAAAGCCGCCGAGGACCTCAAGGCATTCGGAGCTCTCGCAGGGGCCGCCCAAACCATTGACCTGGGGTTTCGCGCCAACGCCAACAAACCGGTGTTCAATACCCACGACCGGTACGGCCACCGCATTGATGAAGTGGACTTCCATCCGGCCTATCACGAGCTGATGCGGATTGCCTTCGACAACGGCCTGCACAGCAGCCCCTGGAGCCATCCAGGCCAGGGCGCAAATGTTGCCCGCGCTGCCAAGTACTACATGCACTCCCAGGTAGAAGCTGCCCACTGCTGCCCTGTAACCATGACCTTTGCCGCCATCCCGTCGATTCGCAAACAGCCGGAACTGGCGGCCGACTGGGAAGCCAGGATCCTGGCCGACAGCTACGATCCCCGCAACCTGCCGGACAGCCAGAAAAGTTCCGTGACCATCGGCATGGCCATGACCGAGAAACAGGGTGGCAGCGACGTTCGCGCCAACAGCACCAGGGCCTACCCGATCGGCGCGGGAGGCCCGGGCCAGGCCTATGAGCTGGTGGGTCACAAATGGTTTGTCTCTGCTCCCATGTGCGACGCTTTCCTGGTACTGGCTCAGACACAGTCAGGACTGTCGTGCTTCCTGATGCCCCGCTGGCGCCCGGACGGTACCAAGAACCCCTGGCAGGTCCAGCGCCTGAAGAACAAGATGGGCAACGTCGCCAACGCCTCCAGCGAAGCCGAACTGCGCGGTGCCCTTGCCTGGATGGTTGGCGAAGAAGGCCGCGGTGTGCCCACGATCATTGAAATGGTGGCCATGACCCGCTTCGACTGCATGATCGGCAGCTCCGCCGGCATGCGTCAGGCCATCGCCCAGGCCAGTCATCACTGCCGTCACCGCAGCGCCTTTGGCGCCCGCCTGATCGACCAGCCTCTGATGCAGAATGTCCTGGCCGACCTGGCCCTGGAAAGCGAGGCGGCACTGGCCTACACCATGCGCATTGCCCGCGCCCTGGACAACCAGGACAAGGAGCACGAACGCCTGCTGGCGCGCCTGGCCACCCCTGTCGGCAAATACTGGATCTGCAAACGCACGCCGAACCACGCCTACGAAGCCATGGAGTGCATCGGCGGCAGCGGTGTTATGGAAGACTGCATCATGCCCCGGCTGTTCCGGGAATCACCGGTCAATGCCATCTGGGAAGGCAGCGGCAACGTCCAGTGCCTGGACACCCTGCGCGCCCTGCAAAAAGAGCCGGAAACCCTCGACGCCTTCTTCAAAGAGGCCGCCGAAGCCAAAGGAGCCGACCGCCGCTTCGACCAGTTCCTGGCTCAGCTGCAACACGACTTCACCGACATCAGCGATTTCCAGTACCGCGCCCGCAACCTGGTCGACCGCATGGCCCTGGCCCTGCAGGGCTCACTGCTGCTCCGCCACTCGGATGCCGCCGTCGCCGACGCCTTCTGCGCCTCGAGACTCCAGTCCAATGGCGGTATGAACTACGGCAACCTGCCCTCGGGCACCGATCCGGCAGCCATTATCAAACGGGCGACGCCTGTAGTAGGGTAAGTGGTCGCTGTTAGCCAGACCTGTCGGATTACGCCTTCGGCTAATCCGACCTACTGAGAACTCGCGAACTGGCGGAGGTGGGCTTTCCAAAACTGTGCGAAGCCATGGATGGCGGAGCCCAAGCGCCACAGGGATGTGCCGCAAGGAGCGTGTTTTGGAAAGCCCACCTCCGCCAGTTCCCGCACCGAAGTCGGAACCAACGATGTCAGAAGCCCTGAGAAAACTCCTGAGGGAAGGCCAAAAGCCCCAGCAGCCGGTTATCACGCCCCACGTGGGCGTCCTGACCCTGCACTTCCAGCTCTACGGCTGCGACGACCTCAAAGCCAAGCGCAAAGTCTTCACCGCCCTGAAGGCCGTCTGGGGCAAAGAACCCGACCTGGCCGTTGCCGAAACCGCCGACCAGGAGGCCCTCGACTGTGCCACCTGGACCATTGCCGCCCTGGGCACCTCCTCCCAGCAGATTACCCAACGCCTGGACCAGATCGAAAAAGCCATCGAAGAACGCGTGGATGCTGCCATACTGGATATACACCGGGAAATACTCTGACCGGGAAGCAATAACCTGAGCAGCGGCCGTGTGGCGTAACCTGTCGCCACGCCGTATACTACGCACCCTCAGGGATGCCAGTGCGCCTGCCAGAAGCAGGTGACCAGAAACCAATGCCGGACATGAATGCCGGCCGTATCCGCAGGGCATCCGGAACCGGCCCTTCGGATGACCACTGAATGTGAGTGGCGCCTATGACCGGAAAGAAGAAATCCGCACAGGCCTCGGTAGAGGCCATGTATCGCGTGTTCACGGTGCCCGAGGCACCGGAATCCACGCTGAGCCGGATTGACCAGAACATCTCCCGCAATCTTGCAGGCTTCCTGCAGGAACACATTGTTGCGGTTGAACGGGACCTCTCGGATGTGGAGAAAGACTTCTCCGACTACAGCATTCCCGAGAAGCCCGTCTTCGTATCTGAACAGGCCCAGTTCCTGCTCGACAAACTGGTGGCCAATTCCGTTCACACCGCCTCTCCGGCCTTTATCGGGCACATGACCTCAGCGCTGCCGTACTTCATGCTGCCGCTGTCGAAGATCATGATTGCCCTGAACCAGAACCTGGTCAAAACCGAAACCTCCAAGGCGTTCACGCCCATGGAGCGCCAGGTACTGGGCATGATCCACCGCCTGGTGTATCAGGAAGACGGCGCCTTCTACCGCAAGTGGATGCACGACCCCCGTTATGCCTTGGGTGCCATGTGCTCCGGCGGCACCGTCGCAAACCTGACCGCCCTGTGGGTCGCCCGCAACCGGGCGTTCCCGGCTGAAGGCAGCTTCCGGGGCCTGCACCAGGAAGGCCTGTTCCGGGCGCTGAAATACTACGGCTACGAAGGCGCCGCCATCGTCGTTTCGCGGCGCGGCCACTATTCCCTGCGCAAAGCCGCCGACGTGCTCGGCCTGGGCCGCGAATCCCTGATACCGGTGGACACCGACGACGAAAACCGCATCAACACCGACGCCCTGCGGGACAAGTGCCTGGAATTGCAGCGCCAGAAAATCAAGGTCATGGCCATCTGCGGTGTGGCCGGCACCACCGAAACCGGCAACGTCGACCCCCTGGACGCCATGGCCGACATCGCCCGGGAATTCGGCGCCCACTTCCACGTGGATGCCGCCTGGGGCGGGCCCACACTGTTCTCCCGCACCTACAAACACCTGCTTCGGGGCATCGAGAAGGCCGACTCCGTCACTTTCGACGCCCACAAACAGCTCTACGTACCCATGGGCGTGGGCCTCGTGGTATTCCGCGACCCGAGCCTGGCCAGCGCCGTTGAACACCACGCCCAGTACATCATCCGCAAGGGCTCCCGGGATCTTGGCAGCACCACCCTGGAAGGCTCACGGCCCGGCATGTCCATGCTGATCCACTCCGGCCTGAAAATCCTGGCCCGGGAAGGCTACGAGATCCTGATAGACCAGGGCATCGACAAGGCCAAAACCTTCGCGGAAATGATCGAAGCAGAACCGGATTTCGAGCTGGTTACCAGGCCCGAACTGAACATCCTGACCTACCGCTACTGCCCGGAAAACGTCCAGGAAGCCCTGGCCATCGCCGATCCCCTGCAAGCGGAAAAGCTCAACACCTGCCTGAACCGGATCACCAAGTTCATCCAGAAAACCCAGCGGGAACGGGGCAAGGCATTCGTGTCACGGACCCGGCTGGAGCCGGCCCGCTACTTCAATTTCCCGTGCATCGTGTTCCGGGTGGTACTGGCCAACCCGTTGACCACCAAAGAAATCCTGGCCGACATTCTGGCCGAACAACGTGAACTGTCACGGGATGAGGGAATTGAAGACGAGATCAGCATCCTGCACCAGATGGCGGATGCTGTGTTGAAACAGGCCACTCCTAGCGCGAGACAGGCCTGAAGGCGATTCAACAAGTTTGGCGAGTCAGCAGGGTGGGTGTTTCGAAAACTGTGCGGAGCCATGGATGGCGGAGCCCAAGCGTCACAGGGACGTGCCGCAAGGAGCGTGTTTTCGAAACACCCACCCTGCTGGCTCTTCCCCGAGCCTTTAGGCCCCGTAACCTGGGGGAATCTCAGTAAAGCGCCTCTTCATCATCCAGAACATCGTGGATGATATCCAGGAACATCTTGTCCGCCTCACTCCAGTTCTCCGGAATCCGGATATTCGTGCTGGCACTGATCTCCTGTGCAATCAGCTCCTCGGCATTCGGCTTGCCACGATGCTTGCGGGCGATCTCCATGGATTTAACGGCAATGGTCGGATCGCTCAGAACCTTCTTGATAAAGGTCCTCAGCTCATCAATCATCTTCGCCTGACGGCTTTCAACGGATGAACTCATACTTCACTCCATGGACAAATAGGCTTGAGGGGTGAGCCACCCCTTTTTAACGATAGTATGACCAAACTCGGTTTATACAACCAGCCCGGTCAGATCAACAAGCCTCGCAGGGTGAAGAACAGAATCGCTGCCATAATGGCCGATGCCGGTACGGTGATGATCCAGGCTGCGGCAATGCGCACCAGATGCGAACGCTTCACCAGCTCTTCCCGGTAGATCTTCTTCAGGCGTTTACGCTCGGACTTGGACAGAGGGA
>Ga0181371_1000083_pt1 | contig 20695 bp, 18 predicted proteins | sample LowvirmetaG_6_FD_130087 | JGI IMG/M metagenome (GOLD analysis project Ga0181371, IMG submission 130087) | Marine viral communities from the Subarctic Pacific Ocean - Lowphox_07 viral metaG | ecosystem: Environmental > Aquatic > Marine > Oceanic | place: Subarctic Pacific Ocean | collected...
GGACGCACACCCTCCAAAAACCAAAACTCCCGGAAGACGGGGACCGTCTATCCGGGAGAAGGCATCTTCCGAGCAACACGTCTCCCGGACACTCACGTCCGTGAGTTCCGGGAGTGACGACATGACGACCTGCCTTCCCGGATAGCGCCGGCGGCGCTTCCGGGATGACAAGCGCGCGGCCTACTCTTCCAGCGCTTTGATGTCCGCGTCGATGGCGGCGATGATCGCGTCGGTCACTTCGCCTTCGGAATAGGGGGCGACCTCGGCCAGGGTCATGTCCTCGAACTGGGGCAGGGCGGGGTGAGAGCCGATGCCGGGCAGGTGCTTTTCGAGGATGGCGGCGGTGTCCGGGTCGGCCAGCAGATCCTTGATCGAGCTGTCGATGGTCGGATTGGCGCGCACCGACACTGCGGCCGCTTCGGTGGCGTGGGCCGGGGCGGTCAGGCCGACGAGGCTGCCGGTGGCGAGGGCGGCTACGGCGAGGGCGGTGATGAATTTGGACATGGCGGGCGTCTCCAAGGTTAACGTCCCGCCCAGAGAACCCCGTTTTCACGACAGGCTCAAGACGGGATTCCCGCCCCGCCCGCGAAAACACCTTCACCCCGTGCAAACACCGTCCTAGAAGCAGGGCATGACTGACACCGCGATCACTACCAAACTGATCCAGGGCCGCACCGGCGACTGGGAAATCGTCATGGGGCTGGAGATCCACGCCCAGGTGGCCTCGAAGGCCAAGCTGTTCTCGGGCGCCGCCGTCGGCTTTGGCGCCGGCCCGAACGAACAGGTCTCGCTGGTTGATGCGGGCTTTCCCGGCATGCTGCCGACGCTCAACAAATTCTGCGTCGAACAGGCGGTCCGCACGGGTCTGGGCCTGAATGCGCAGATCAATAAATTCAGCCAGTTCGACCGCAAGAACTATTTCTATCCCGACCTGCCGACCGGCTATCAGATCAGCCAGCTGTATCACCCGATCGTGGGCGAGGGTGTCGTCGAGGTCGAGGCCGAGGATGGCAGCTTCTTCAACGTCGGCATCGAGCGCCTGCATCTGGAGCAGGACGCCGGCAAGCTGATCCACGACCTGTCGCCGACCGAGAGCTATGTCGACCTGAACCGGTCGGGTACGGCCCTGATGGAGATCGTCTCGCGTCCGGACCTGCGCACCCCCGAAGAGGCGGTCGCCTACGTCAAGAAGATCCGGACGATCCTGATCTATCTGGGCACCTGCGACGGCGACATGGAAAAGGGCAATCTGCGCGCTGACGTGAACGTCTCGGTGTGCCGCGCCGGGGGCTATGACGCCTTCAAGGCGACGGGCGACTTCAGCCATCTGGGCACGCGCTGTGAGATCAAGAACGTCAACAGCTTCCGCTTCATTTCTCAAGCGATTCAGTATGAGTCCCGCCGCCAGATCGAGATCCTCGAGGATGGCGGATCGATCACCCAGGAAACCCGCCTGTTCGACCCGGTAAAGGGCGAGACCCGCTCGATGCGTTCCAAGGAAGAGGCGCACGACTATCGCTACTTCCCCGACCCGGACCTGCTGCCGCTCGAGATCGAACAGGCCTGGATCGACAGCATCAAGGCCTCCCTGCCGGAACTGCCCGATGCCAAGCGCAAGCGGCTGATGGCCGACTATGGCCTGTCGCAATACGACGCCATCGTCCTGATCTCGGAACAGGCCAAGGCCGACTATTTCGAGGCGGCTGCCCAAGGAAACGGAACAGGGCGGCGGGATGCCAAACTGGTCGCCAACTGGGTCACCAATGAGCTGTCGGCGCGCCTGGCGGCCGACCATCTGGATTTCGACCAGAGCCCGGTTCCGGCCGCCCATGTCGCCGAACTGGTCGAACTGATCGAGACCAACGTCATCTCCTCCAAGATCGCCAAGGAGGTCTTTGACCACGTCTGGAACGGCGAAGGCAGTCCCGCCGAGGTCGTCGAGAAGCACGGCCTGAAACAGGTCACCGACACCGGCGCCATCGAAAAGGCCATCGACGACATCATCGCCGCCAACCCCGACAAGGCCGCCGCCGTCGCCGAAAAGCCCCAGGCCCTCGGCTGGTTCGTCGGTCAGGTGATGAAGGCCACCGGCGGCAAGGCCAACCCGGCCGCCGTCAACGACATCCTGAAGGCCAAGCTGGGTATTTAACACCTGGCGCTATCGCTCGGTGCGCGGCACCTCGCTGCTTGAGCGCCGACGTGAAAAGGGCCCGGAGATCGCTCTCCGGGCCCTTCCTCATTTGGCCTGACGCCTACCAGCGCCAGAAGTCGTAGACGACCTCGATAATGTAGCCGTCGTAGTCGTCGATCAGATAGATGTGGTTGTCGACATAGACCCAGCGCGTGCCCTGGGGCGGGAAGCCCAACCCGTAGGTGCGATAGTCATTTAACTGGTAGCGCCAGAAGATCGACGGCAGGTATTGGCCTTCGTGCCAGCGCTGGTTCCAGTACTGACGCGGCACCGAATAGTAGCCGTAGTCCGGGGCGAAATAGAATCCGATCCGCACGCCCGAATAGCCGCGGAACGAGCGGTGGTTGCGCCACCAGTCTGACCGGTGGTTGCGGTTCCAGTCGCGGCGCCAGTTGTCCCGGTTCCAGCCGCGCCGGAACTCGCGATAGTCCCGACGGTCGCGACGGTTCTCGAAACGGTCTTCACTCCTGTCTTCACGCCACTCCCGGCGGTCCTCTCGCCGGTCCTGACGATCCTCGCGTCGGTCTTCCCGGCGGTCGCGACGGTCATCCCGATTATCCGGACGGCGGTCCTGACGATCTTCCCGCCGGTCTTCGCGACGGTCCTGACGATCTTCCCGCCGATCCTCGCGGCGATCCTGGCGCGTGTCGGGACGCGTATCGGGGCGGCGGTCCTGCCGATCCTCCCGACGATCTTCGCGCCGATCCTGACGGTCATCCCGCCGATCCTCGCGCCGATCCTGTCTGTCCTCGCGTCGGTCCTGACGTCCACCGCCACGGTCCTGCGGCGGTTGCGGCCGCTCGATCCTGGGTTGCTGGCGGTCCTCACGGCGCTGCTCGCGTCGCTCCGTCCGGGCTTCGGTACGGCGGTCGCCGCGGTCCTCGCGGGCCTCGGCCTGTTGAGCCTGAGCGACTGCAGGCGCAATCGCGGGAGCCGCGAACGCCGTCAGGGCACTGAAGACCAGAAGAGTGCGTTTCATCTCGATGTCCTTGTCGCCCCTGTCTGTCATCCCGATCGATGATCTGTCCCTAGGCTTGGCAGGGCCAGGCTGAACCGTATGTGAACGAAACCTGACCATGGCGCCGCCTCCTGTTCAAACACAGAAAACCCCGCGAGGCGAACCGCGCGGGGCTTCCTGCCCAATCCTGCCGGGTACCTACCAGATGTCCAGCACCATGTCGGCGATGACGCCCGTGGCCAGCGCCACCAGCAGGATGTCATTGTCCGCATGGACCCAGCGATAGCCGCGCGGCGCCGGCCTCAGACCATAGTAATACGGGTCCCGCACATAATACCGGTGATAGGTCGACGGCAGGCGCGACCCCCGCTGCCAGCGATAGCCGTAATAGCGCGGCTCGACGCGGTGATAGCCGTATCCCGGCGCATACCAGTAGCCCCTGCGGTGTCCGCGGAAATCACGGAAGTCGGACCGACCGCGCCACCAGTCACGATTGTTGCGGTCCCAGCGGTCCGCGCGGCGATGGTTACGGTAGTCGCGCCGGTCATCCCGGCGATCACTGCGCCAGTCGCGCCGGTCTTCGCGGCGATCCCGTCGATAGTCCCGGCGGTCGTCGCGACGGTCCTGACGCCACTCACGGCGGTCGTCGCGGTCGCGGCGGCTCTGGGCTTCGGCGATGGCGGGGGCGGCCAGGGTGGCCATGGTGAGCGCGACGACGGCCGCGCGGGCAAGGTGTCTCATAACACTACTCCGGTGAGGGGTCCGGTGGATCGACGGAGCCGATCCGCGATGGGCACAGGCTGTCGGGTCCGAAATGAACCCGACCTGAACGCTCTGGTCAGGAAGGCCCGGTGAGCGCCCCTTGTGACGGGTCGTCCCGGTGCCCAGATGCAAAAGCCAGGCGCAGGAGGCCCCTCATGACCCGACCCATCGAACTCTGGTACTGGCCGACCCCGAACGGCTGGAAGATCTCGATCGCGCTGGAAGAGATGGGCCTGCCTTATGAGCTCAAGCCGGTGAACATCGGGCGGGGCGAACAGTTCGAGCCCGGCTTCCAGGCCATCAGCCCGAATGGTCGCATGCCGGCCATCATCGATCCGGAAGGCCCGGACGGCCAGCCGCTGTCGATCTTCGAGTCCGGGGCCATCCTTCAGTACCTGGGCCTCAAGTCAGGCCAATTCTATCCGCAGGACGTCCGCGCCCGCACCCAGATCGATCAGTGGCTGTTCTGGCAGGTCGGTGGCCTTGGCCCCATGGCCGGCCAGACGCACCACTTCCGCCAATATGCCCCCGCCATGATCAAGGACCAGCGCCAGATCGCCTATGGCGTCCGCCGCTATACCGACGAAACCCACCGTCTCTATGGTGTGCTGGACCGTCGACTGGCCGCCCGCGAGTTTGTCGCCGGGGACTATTCCATCGCCGACATGGCCATCTGGCCGTGGATCCTGCCGACGCATCAGGGCCAGGACCTGGCCGAATTCCCAAACCTCGCCGCCTGGATGGAGCGGGTCGGCGCAAGGCCCGGGGTCAAGGCTGGTCGGGCGGTCGGCGACGCCCTGCGCGGCAATCTCGCTGCCGCCGGCAAGGACGCCGAAGAGGCCCGCAAGCTGCTGTTCGGCCAGCGTGCCCGACGAGCCTAGCCCGAGGCGTCAACCGTAAACCGGCTCTGAACAATCGATTTACAGCAAGTAAATACAGTAACTTGCATTCATGACTTGGTGACACAAAAGTCGTCGTCGGCGCCTCTGCTGTTAACGCTAACTTCAATCCGCGGCTGTTTTATCCAGACCATCGGCGGGCCAGAAAGGCCTTGGCTGGAGGGACTGGTGATGATGGCGCAAGAACTCGCGCAAGACGCTGAAACGGGCGGCCTGCCGCTGCCCACCCCGGACATGGACGGCGACGCCCTGTTCAAACTGGGCCTGATGTATTCGGCCGGGCAGGGGGGCTGTCCCCTCGACCGGGTCTCGGCCCACATGATCTTCAATCTGGCGGCCATGAAGGGCTCGATCGAGGCGCGCGACTATCGCCGCGAGATGTCGATGGAGATGGACCGCGAGGAAATCAGCGAGGCCCAGCGTGCGGCCCGCCGCTGGATCGACGCCGGCACCGCTACCCTCGCAGCCTAGAACTGCTGATACTGCCCGTTGATCGAATAGGTAAAGCCGACGGGCAGGGCGTTGCGGATCTGGGTGAAGAAATTGGCCAGCTCGCCCAGGTTGGAGCGGGGCACGAACAGGATATCGCCGCGTCGCAGCGCCACGATCTCGCCCCGGCGCGGTCTGAGGTCCAGAACCCGCATCATGCGCCGGCCGCCCGGACCCCGACGGATCAGGGCCACCTGGGTCAGTTTTGCAGTGGGCAGGAAGCCGCCCGCCTGAATGACCGCCTGATAGGCATCAATGTCGCCAAGCATCTCGTAAACGCCCGGGGTGCGCACCTCTCCGTCGACCCAGACCCTTACAGGCCCTGCCTGCTTCAGCGTTACTTCGACCACCGGGCGCACCAGCTGGGTCGAGAGCGCGGCGCTGACATCCGATTCCAGCTCGAACAGCGTGCGGTCCGCCGCCATCACCTGACCTATCAGGGGCAGGGACACCCGCCCGTCCGGCCCGACCTTCAGCGTGCGGGTAAGCTCCGGAGCCGTCGGGGTCGCGACCTCGATCTCGTCGCCGGGGTAAAGAACGTATTCGGGCTCCGCATCCGTCCAGTCGGCAAACGGGATGTCCGGGAAGGCCCCGGGTGCGGTCGCGGCGTCCGCCCGGCCATATCCGGGCGAGGGCATGCGCCCCGCATTGCCCCCACAGGCCGACAGACCCAGCGCCACGCCCAGCAGAAGCAGGTGTCTGCGATCGACCGTCATTCGGGCTTACCTCGACTCATTCTGACCATGGCCCCTGCACTGTCGGTGAACGTGGGTAACCGATGGTTAACGCGCGGGGCAGAGGATCACCCTGACCCGACCGACAGGATTCTCCCCCCGTATGCGTTCCACCGCCTACACCTCTGCCAGACCCCGGTACGACCTGGCGGACATCGTCGGGCTGTTGTTCCGTCAGATCGGCATCATGCTGCTGGTGTTTCTGGTCATCGCGGTGCTCGGCACCCTGGCGGTGATGACGCTGCAGAAGACCTATACGGCCGAGGCGCGGATCCTTGCCGGGGTCGGTCAGGAATATGTCTACCAGCCCCGCGTCGGCGTGACGGAGCGGGGGCAGGCGCCGGACGGCGATCTTGTCACGCAGTCCGAGGCCTCAATCCTGAGCAGCAACGAAGTCAAACAGCGGGTCATCCAGTCCCTCGGCCCGGCCGCGATTCTCGGCGACAAGGCCAGCGGCAGCCGGGCCGTTCAGGAAACCCAGGCCATGAAGGCGCTGGAGGGCGGTATCGCGATCGGCGTCGCCCCGGGCAGCCCGATCATCGCCGTCGGCTATGAAAGTTCAGACCCGGCGCGCGCGGCCACAGTGCTGAACGCCATCATCGATTCCTATCTGACCTATCGCCGCGAATTGTTCACGGATCGCTCGACGGACGCCAACCTGGCCCAGCAGCAGGCCTTCGAGGACGACCTTGCCCGGGCCGATGCCGAATATCAGGCCTTCCTGCGCTCCAACGACATCGGCGACTTCGCGGCCGCCAAAGCCGGCTATGCCACCAGCTACCAGACCGTCTATGCCGACCGTCTCTCGACGCAGGCCCTGCTGAGGCAGACGGATCAGCGCCTGCAGACGCTGGAGGCCCAGCTGGCCCGTACTCCGCCTGAAGTTGCCCTGTCCCAGGACCTGAACGTCTCGGCCCGCGACCAGATCCTGCAGGCGCGCAACGAGCGCGAGGCCCTGTTGGCGCGCTACCTGCCGGATTCGCAGCCGGTTCGCGACATCGAGGCCCGCATCGCCCAGCTGGAGGCCTATGTCGCCTCGGGCGGGGGTGTTGGCGTCAAGGAAGTGCGCACGGGTCCGAACCCGATCTGGACCGAGCTGGAGACCACCCGCATTACCGTTCAGGCCGAGCGCGACTCGCTTCAGGCCCGGCTCGCGACGCTTGATGGACAGCTGGCGCAAATCAAGGCCCGCCAGAGCGAACTGGTCCAGGTCGAATCGCAGAACGCCACCCTGTCCAGCGAACGCGAGGTTCTGTCGGCCAACATCCGCGAGTTCCAGCAGCGCGCCTCGCAAAGCCGCGCCGACAGCGCCCTTGTCCAGGCTGGAGCCGACAATGTCACCGTGATCGAGCGCGCCACCGCGCCCACGACCGGCAAGAGCCTGAAGCTGCCCCTGCTGGCTCTGGTGATCCTGTTTGCCGGATTTACCGCCCTGTGCGTCGGGCTGGCGCGCATCTTTTCGCGGCGCGATTTCGCAACTGCCGAGGTGGTGGGTCGTACCCTCGACATGCCGGTTCTGGCCGTCGCGCCAATGAAGGCTCGATGAGTGCGCGGGCGTGCTAGCTTCATCGGTGTAGTGGCGCGTGTGATTGCGATTCGATGATCGACCTGACAACTGAAATGGCAGAGTTGTGGGCCGCCCTCGGGCCGGGCCGTCGGCATCGCGGCCGGGTGATCCTGTTCGTCTCGGCCCTGGCAGGCGAGGGGACCTCGACCGTCGCGCGGGAATACGCCCGCCTCGCCGCCGTGCGCGCCCGCCGCCCCGTGTGGCTGATCGATGCCGACCTCGTCCAGCAGGGCCAGATGGAGACCGTGGGCCGCGAACCCGACCGGTTCGGCCAACTCGGGCGCCCTGCCCAGGCATCGCCCGATGGATCCAGCTTCTTTGCCGTCAGCCCGCCGCTGGTGGGGCGGGACGGCCAAGCCGTGGCCCCCGCACGCCTGCTGACCGCCCGTCCGGCTCTGGGTGGTCGCCTGTGGGTCACCCGCTTCAATCAGGAAATCCTGCGCTCCGGCCAACGCGCCGAGGCCACCGACGACAGCCGCTACTGGGACGCCATTCGCGCCCATGCCGAGACCATCGTCATCGACGCCCCGTCCGCCGATCGCAGCGATCTGGCGCTGGTTCTGGCCCCGCTGGCGGACGTCACTGTGCTGGTGGTGGCCGGTCAGGCGACCGAGGCGTCCGCGCCCGTCGCCCTGCGCGATGAGATCGAAGCTGTCGGCGGCAGTATCGCGGGGGTGGTCGTCAACCGGTCGACCTATCGGGCACCGACCCTGCTGCGCCGCCGGTCAGCCTAGCCCCCGGCGCGGTCCAGTCGCTGCAGTTCCGAGGCGCCGTAAAAGCGCGGCTCCAGTCCCGGCATCCACATGATCTTGCCTAGACCCTGCGCCGCCCGGTCAAGCGCCCGGGCGCGCCCGGGGCGTCGCAGCAGGGTTAGCGGCACTGCGATCAGGCCCCAGCCGAGCACCTGCACCGCACCCACCGCCATCCATTTGGCTACACTGGCGACATCCCGCTTCGCCCAGGCTGCCTGCGCCGGGCTCTGGCCATAGGCAAAGGCCCGCGACAGGGCATAGCCGAGATTGGCCCGGTGGGCCGGGGCGACCTCGTCCACCCATGCCGCCGCCGACCAGCCATACCGGCCGCCGCGCGCGCTCAGGGCGGCGAACAGGGCGTCGTCCTCGCCGCCCGACTGGTCCCAGCGCACCTCGAACGGCGCCGGGCCGGGCAGGGCGGTCGCCCGCACCATCAGACTGTTTCCGCAGCCGAACGGGTGATCGATCAGCGTGTCACGGTCAGGTCCGGCCCGCCCGAAGAACGCTTCCAGATACGGGCGAACGTCGGCGGCGGCCTCAGGCGCGCGCCCCCGGATCGGGCCAAACACCACATCTGCCCCCGTGCCCGCTTGCGTGGCCAGAAGCGCGGCCAGCCAGCCGGGCGAGGCGATCTCGTCATCGTCCAGAAAGGCGATCAGCGGCGCGTCCGTCGCGGCCAGCCCGGCGTTGCGCGCCGAGGCCACTCCGACGGTCGGCTCATGTACATAGACGACGGGAAAGGCCTGTCCCTGAAAGCGCTCGGCCACCGCGCGCGCACTGGGCTCGCGGTCATTGTCGACCACCACCACCTCGGTCAGCCACCCCTCGACACCCTGCTGCGCCATGAGCGACGCCAGCGCGCTGACCAGCCCCTCGGGGCGTCGCAGTGTGGGGACGATAATGGCTACCCGGCTCATTTCACGGCCTCGGCGTAGAGGGCGGCGCGGTACAATCGCAGGGCAAAGGCCCGGCTGGCGACCGGCAATCCGTCTCGTTGCGCCCACGTCCGGGCAAGCCCTCGCAGCATTCCCCGTCCGGGCAGGCGACGGATATATCGCGCCGCGCGATAGCTGGGATAGGTGGCGATGATGTCCGGATGCCGCGCGATCACCCGGGCAAAATTCCCCGCCGACTGCTCATACTTGCGTATCAGGCTCTCGACCGTGTCCAGCCCCATATGGGTCGCGGGGATGTCGACATGGACGACCGGATGGGCGCGCGAGACCCGCATGGCCCATTCCACATCCTCCCACCCCCAGCCGGTAAAGCCGGGATCAAAGGCCTCGCTTTCGAACACATCTCGCCGGACCAGCAGGTTCGAGGTGTAGACGTACTTCTCGGGGTTCAGGCGCCTCACCTCGACGGGCAGGCATTCCGATCGCTGCGCCAGCGCCCGGTGCACGGCGAACTGCGCGTCCGTCGACGCCTGCAACAGGGAAAAGCCGCCGAACGCCACAGCGGGGTCGTCCTTGCGGACCAGCTCAAGCCACGCCTGAAGAAAGTCCGGTCTGTCCGGCCGCATGTCGCTGTCAAGGAACAGCCAGGTCCGGCCCCGCGCCGCGGTCGCCAGCCGGTTACGCCCCTGCGCCCGGCCTTCATTGGCCGTCAGGGTGATCAGGCGCACGGGCAGGCGCGCCTCCCTGATCTGCCGGGTGAGGGCGGCGGTCAGTGCCGTATCCCCCGTCCCGTCGTCCAGCACGACCAGTTCGACGGCCCCGCCCAGCGCCGAAGCCTCGGCGTCCAGCCGCGCCAGCAGCGCGGCGGGATCATCCCTCAAAAACGGGATCAGCACCGACAGGATCGGTTGGGCCGCCTCACAGGCCGGGCTGTCGGTCATCCGCGCGCGGCTCATGCCGGGGCTCCTCGGGCTTTCAGCGCCCGATAGCGCTCCACCAGCACATCGCGCACGTCCGCCGCATTGAGCGTAATGGCGACCAGCCCATAGACGACGGCACCCACCCCGGCATCCAGCATCAGCTCGACGAAGCCACCCGGCGAGGGCAGGGCCATGACCACGGCGGCCATCGCCACCGAGGCTACTGCAATGCGGATCAGGCTGTCGACCGGAATGGGCAGGGCCACGACCCGTCGCCCGATCACGATGACCGAGGTCAGGCCCAGTGCCAGACTGGCCGCAGTGGCCCAGGCGGCGCCCATGACCCCGTAGGCCGGGATCAGGATCAGGTTCAGCACGACATTGGCCAGCGCCGGAATGGCCATGGTCACAAACAGCAGACTGGTGCGCTTGCCCAGCGTGAAGGCCTGTCCGAAGTAATAGCTCGACAACCCCGACATCAGGGCCGCAAAGGCGATCCAGGGGGTGATGGCCGCCGCCGCCCCGCGCAGATCCTCACCGATCATGAACTCCGCCATTGGCCGGGCCACCAGCGCCAGACCGACCGCCGCCGGAATGCCGATCAACAGGAAGGTCGAGGCCTGTTCGCGCGCGGCTTCTTTCAATCCGGACAGACCGTGCCGCTCCAGTGCCATGACCAGCGCTGGCCCGCCCGCCGCACCCAGCCAGATGAACAGCACATCCAGGGTCCGGTTCGCGAGGCTGTAGGCCGCGTGATAGGCGCCCGTCGCGGCCTCATCCAGAAACACCGCCAGCAGGATCCGGTCGGTGGAGCTCAGCACCAGGGTCAGCGTCAGCGACACAGCGATCGGATAGCCATAGCGGGCATAGGACAGCAGCCGCTGCGGATCGGCTCGACCGCCTCGTGCAAACTTCAACTCGGCCGGCAGCACGAAGGGCAGCAGCACCAGCGGCGCCAGTGCCAGTCCCAGCAGCGGCGACGCAGCACCGGCCCCCAGCAGCGCAAAGATCACGCCAAAGCCCAGGCTGCCGATGCTGGTCAGCATGTCCAGCCGCGCCGACTTCGTGACCTCGCCGGAAGCCCGATAGCGCTCCTGCACCAGCCGAGCGAAGCAGCGGATCGGCACACCGGCCACGCCGACCGCCACGGCGATACGGAATTCCATGTCCATGGGCCACAGCCACAGGGTCAGCCCCATGACCGGCAGAAAGATCAGCGTCAGGGCAAAGGTCGCCTGATAGAGACCGGCGAAATGGTCGGCCAGCGACGGCCCCTGGCTCTCGGCGGCCCAGAAGCGCGCCATGGCCGCCTCGATCCAGGTGAACACCGCCACATGGGTCAGGCTGAACACGGCATAGGCGACGGCATAGCGCCCGAAGTCGTCGGGGCTGAGCAGGCGCGTAAACAGCACCAGCGTCAGAAAGCCGACCAGCCCCTGAACAATATTGGCGGGCAGATAGCCCCAGACACCGCGCCAGAACATCAGGACCCGCCGTTCACCGGACAGCCAGCCGGTCGCCCAGCAGCACGGGCACGGTGACCATCATGATCCACAGATCCATCCAGAACGACTGCCGCTCGACATATTCCACGTCCAGCTGCACGCGGCGCCGCACATCCTGGGCCGTGTGCAGGGGCCCGCGCGAGCCCTTGATGGCGGCCCAGCCGGTCATGCCAGGCTTGATCCGGTGGCGGTGGGCATAGTCGGCGACCAGTCGCGCGGACTCGATCTGACCGGTCTTCATACCGATGGCGTGGGGGCGGGGGCCGACCAGGCTCATCTCGCCCCTCAGCACGTTCAGAAGCTGCGGCAGCTCATCCAGACTGGTCGAGCGCAGGACCTTGCCCAGACGCGTGATGCGGTCGTCGTCATGGGTGACCTGGCGACTGGCCGTGGCGTCGGCCGCCTCCTGCTTCATCGTCCGGAATTTCCAGACCACGATCTCCTCGTGATTGAAGCCGTGGCGTCGCTGGCGGAAAAAGGCCGGCCCGGGGCTGTCCATCTTCACCAGCACGGCAATGACCGCCATGACCGGCATCAGCAGGATCAGGGCGATGCCCCCAATGATCATGTCCTGCAGCCGCTTGTTGAAGGCCCGGCGGTCGTCATCGACTGGCCCGTTCAGGCGGGCGAGGCGGGTCCGCGCCAACCGGTCCATGGCCGCCGCGCGCAGTTTTCCGTCCGCCGTATCGACCAGCAGGCTGACCGGATTGGGCAGCGCGCCCAGACGGCGGGTCAGGTCGCGCACCCGCTCCTCCGCCTTGGGATCGATGGCCAGAACAACGCGGTCGACATAGGGCAGGATGCGATGGGCCATCAGCGCCTCGCTGTCACCCAGAACCGGCACGCCCTCGACCGCCTTGGGGGACCGCGCCATGCGGTCGTCGAACACACCGATGATGTTGAGGTCGCGCCGCTGCATGGCTTCGCGGATCATGGCCTCGGCATGTTTGGTGGCCCCGACCAGCACGACGTTGGGGGTCAGGGCTCCGGTCGTCCGCATGCGCCGGATCAACTCCAGCCAGCACAGGTGAAGGCCGTACAGGCTGACGATCATCAGGGCTGGCCAGACCAGCCACAGGGTGAAATTGCTGCCGCCCAGAGCCAGCCCGGCGGCAACGGCTGCCAGACCGCCGACCATTACCAGCCCGCCGACCGTGCCCAGGTGTATGATGCCCGAGGTGTCCCGACCAAAGCGGTAGATGTCGATCGACCGCATCAGGCCCAGGGTGACCACCGCCCCCAGACCCACCGGCAGCACATTACCGACGCTCGCCTGGCCCAGACCCTGCGGTGTCAGCAGGAACAGGCTCAGCAGGGTGACGATCACGACCACCAGACCGTCGATCGCATGAAAATAGTGAACCGACAGGCGCGCCCGCGCCCGCTCGCGCGCATTCAGCCAGACGCCCGGGCGAAACGGGCCCCGCTTGTGCCCCGCGGCCTCTTCCGCCGACGGGTCGCCCGTCAGCGACGCCCGCGCCAGCGCCTGCAGGCCTGCGGCGTCCAGCTCCCCTGTCGAACCGGTCCGGTCATCAGCGATGGCAGTGGCAAGGCGGCGGGGCATGAGGCAGGGCGGCTTCCTGTCGACGATGGCGCACACCACACCACAGGCGGCTGACTGTCCCGTTAACGCATATGCGCTTTCGCCATCGAACAGCCTGTTGCGCACCCGCGCCGGCTCGGCTATCGACGGCGCCTGCCGGAGACGTGGCCGAGTGGCTGAAGGCAACGGTTTGCTAAATCGTCGTACCCTGTAAGGGGTACCGAGGGTTCGAATCCCTCCGTCTCCGCCAGCCTCCCGGATCTCTCAAGGATTTCAGGGGGCGTGCTACCGGTCTGCCTCGCTCGTCCACCATTTGGTACACGCGCGTGGTACACGAACCCTCGCCCGAGACCACGTGTCGGGCGGCTCGATGGCATCGAGTTTAGGGATGGGACGCGCCGCCAATAGCGGAAGCCGTGTGCCGCATCTGCAACGACGTCATGGCACCTTTCATCTGCGCGTGCGGGTGCCCGACGATCTTCGTCTACGGGTGGGTTTGCGCGAGGTCCGACGATCCCTTCACGTCCACACTTTCGCTGAAGCCCGTCCGCTTGCGCTGAAATACGCCGCGCGAGTGTTGGAGGTTTTTGAGATGGCTAGGGCAGCTGAGCTAACCAAGGATCGCATTGGTGCGATGATCGTAGATCGATTCAGTGACCTCGAACGGACGGCCAACAGCGGCCGCCGCTTCGAGACAGCGGACCGTGCGCGTGAGCTGGAGTATGTGGCTCACATCACAGAAGAGGCCATCTCGGACCTCGAAGTTCAGCGAGAAACAGGGGAGTATCGGTATCCCGTCGTCGGAGAGGTCCTGCAACTCCTAGCGAAAGCTGGCGTAGCAGTCGCAGACCTCCCGCAAGACGTGCTGGACGACATGCACGACGGGGTGGCCCGGGCGCTAATCGAGCGCGACCGCCTTGTGATCTTCCGTCTCTCCGAGCGCTTGCTGCCGTACCAGCCGGTCGATCCTCTATTTCAGAAGGCCGGCCTTCGTTCGGTCCCATTCGCCCCACCTGAGCGGAGCCCCATGCCGGTCTTCGGGCCGACCCTTGGCGAGGCGTTGGATGTCTATTTGGGGGAGGGCGAGAAGATGTGGTCGCCGAAAACCTGGAAGGGACGCACCCGCCAACTGGGCTACCTCCGTGAGCATCTCGGTGCCAAGACGCCGATCTCAGCGATCACCGCACAGCAGATTGTGAGCTACCGCGATGCCCTGCGTCGTCTTCGCCCCCGGTCAATGAGGGCCGGCGGGGAGAGCTTTCTGGCTCGACAAACGGCCAACGAGGACACCCGCATTTCCGCAACCACCGTCGAAAATCTTTTCAATCCATGCCGGGCGTTCTTCCAGTGGGCAAAGGGTCAGCAGGGATACATTTCCAGCAATCCGGCCGAAGACGTTCGCTTGCCTCGGATCAAGAAAGCCAAAGGCGTAAAGTCACGCCGGCCGTTCACGGCGGAGGAGCTTCAGCGGATTTTCGCCGCGCCTGTGTTCACAGGCATGAAGGCCGCGAAGCGACGGTTCGAACCCGGCACGCTCGTCAACAAGGACGCATACTTCTGGATCCCGATCCTTGGCTATTACACCGGCGCTCGGCTCGGCGAGCTGGTCCAGCTTCACCTTGCTGACGTCAGGCTTGACGACCCTGTCCCCCATCTCGTGATCACGGAGGAAGGGTCCGCCGAGCGGGGGACTGGCGAGGAAAAAATGGTGAAGTCGCACGCCGGAGTGCGGCGTGTGCCGATCCATCAGGACGTCTTGGATATTGGCTTTGGCGACTTCATGCGGCGGCGGCTTCGGGACAAGCGGCCTCACAAGCGGGTCTTTTGGCAGGTCGGATATGGCGCCGATGGCCAGCCCTCGACGGTCTTCTCGAAATGGTTCGCGCGACTACTCGACAAGGTCGGGCTGAAGGACCCCGCATTGGTTTTTCATTCCTTCCGCCATACGGCCGAAGACGCTTTCCGGAACGCTCTGCTTCCCCAATACGTCATTGACCGAGTTATCGGACACGCGGGTCAGAACGTGAGTGATGGCTACGGCGAAGGCGCGTCATTGGAAATCTGCGCAAGCGCAGTTCAAGCAATGAGGCTGCCTTATAGAGTGGGAAAGGGCACGCAGTGAAGTTGATACCGATCCATTCGTGTCAATACACTGCATCTCTAGGACAAGCAAAAATAAGATGAAGCAGGTGATTGACACGCGTTGGGTCGCTCTGCATTCTTTCACTCGATCAAAGGGCCTGAGCGCCCTCAGCATCACGCAACGGCACACCCTGTGAGTGTGACCCACTTATCGGCATCTCATCGCATCTGTGATGGGGCCCGAGATTCCCTCATTTCAGTTTTGCTGCGCACGTTTGGCGCATGGGATAATCGTGATGTCTGTCTCGATCAAAGCGACCTTGTCGCCTCCGACCTCCTCTGGTCGCCCAAATGACCCCGAACTACTCACCCGCGAGGAGGCGGCGGCCTATCTGAGGGTTTCCGTCTCCAGTTTGGCTCATTGGTCCACCAGCGGTCTGGGGCCGGTCTTCGTCAGGCTGGGACGCCGGGCTTGGTACCGTCAGTCCGTACTCGATACCTGGATCGAAAGTCAGGTGCCCGAGCGGATGAGGGGGCGGTGATGCCAGTCCGAACTTCCAAGCTCGACATTGCCGTGTACGAGCACGGGCCTGCGATACGGCGGTTACAGGAGCGAGGCATCCGCAAGATAGCGGCCTTGGTCACAGCCCTTAATCAAGCTGATGATGGACCCCGTCCGGCCCGTCCTTGGACCTATGGCCGACTGCGTCGGCTGCTCAACCGTGGGGCCGAGCTAGATGAAATGCTTCCGGTCCGCACGCTCTCGGAGGCGGCCTGTGAACGCCCCTATGTTCACCGACGTTCGTCTAGCCACCAAAAATGCGCCGCCGCTCTGTCGGCACTTTCAGCCAAAGCAGGAATGGATCGGTTATGACTGCGACAAGCCCTTCAACTTGGCCTCGGCGGTGGGACCAGCCAATCAGCGCCACCGATCACGGGCGGGCCGTCTCTATGATGCGCGAAGTTCGTGTGCGCCGGACCAAGATGCTCGCGGCCATCACTAACGCAGAGAGCCCGCGTCGAGCCAAACGCCTGAGCCGCCGATACATGAGAAGCCCGTCGGCCCGGCTGGCTTGTTTAGCCATGGCCGCTGAACGGAAGTTCAAGTCGGTGAAGAAGGCCAACGAGATGGCCGTTGCCTTGGTCGAGTGCCTTGGGCTGGTGGACGTTTGGACCCCGGCCGTCGCGAGGGCCAAGGCCATCCCGAAGGAGAAGTTCGGTGGCGGGCTCAGGTGGATTTTCACGTTTCATGTTCTTGACCACGCCCGGCAGCGTCTGGTGATGGACGTGGCCACGGCTCTCACCCGGCATGAGCCGACGCAGTTCATGTCCGCTGGTGGACGAAACGGATTTGAGGAATGGCTGGGCGAGGAAATCGCTCAGGCTCAGGTGGTGATCACCACCGACATTCCATCGTGCTTCAACCGGGTCCTGCGGGATGCGGTTGCTGACGGCCTGCCCTTATCGGGACGGGTCATGGAGGAAGTGCTCTTCCGTCCAATGGACAATGCGCTTTATCTCAAGAGGACCCCCGGTGGTCTCACTCCTATGTTGAAGGAGGAAGTCGCCCAGGTGAGCTCGCCCAAGCGGGGTATCCCGCAGGGCTCGGCTGCATCATCCGTTGCCTCTGAACGGGTGATTGGGAGGATCATCAGAAGGGTGGAAGCGGCATCTCCGGATGCCCGTATCGCCACGTATGGTGACAACCTGATCATTTTGCTCAGAGACCCCGGCATTGAGCAGTCTGTTCGTGACGCCCTCGCGTCGGAGGCCGAAGCATGCTTCGGCTCTGACGTGATCAGCGAGCTCACCCGCCGCACCCGCACCGGACTCGCCACTGCGTGGTTTAGTTTCGCAGGTCGGGATTACCGGCGGCAGGGAAAGACGCTGAAGATTAAGCTTGGTTCCGACCGGATCGCAAAGTTCGTAGGCAAGACGATCATCGATATCGACGACGCCAAGCGCGCGAAGGACCGAAAGAGGCTGCTCAGATTGGACCGAAGTGTCCAAGCTTGGATACGTCAGACGGTCCAGTTCCCGGGTGCGTTGGACAACGGTTTGACGCTGGCCGCTGTGATCAGACGGTCTCGCCTATATCTTGAAACGCCGGTCGAACCACCGCCGCAAGATGAGCCGCCGCCCCTCGCCGAGGCTTCGTAGCCATTCCCATCAGCCGCATGGCGCGGTGGGCATACCGGCGGCGCGGCAAGCCTTGGCCGGGCCCAAGTCGAGACGCCGAGGCTCTGCGCGACAGCGCGCATCGGCTCGGCCCAGCCGCGGTCTCAAAGGCCTGCCAAGTGAAAACATGGTGGGTCGTTCAGTATCTTCGAATGAGTGCGCCCCATGCCGAGCGGTTAGTCTACCTCGAGAATCTGTCCCGGTTGGTGAAAGCGTGACACTTTCGAATCCGGCCCACGCCCATCGCGCGCTGGGACAGAGGGTGCGTCCGATTTTGACGTGCAGCGCTGTGAGTATACTGAGTGGTGCATGTACAATTCGGGTCGTGGTAAGCGACAGCTATTCGGCTGAGAATACAACGCTTGGGGAGGCGTCGGGGACAGAAGTGTTGGATGAATTGGAAGGCGGGAAGAGCCCGCGTTGGGCGGCGGTAGGCCGGCCCGGTCAAATCGCGACCGCGGCGCCTCCGCTCCTGTCTCTGATCTGCGAACTTGGTCTCAGCGCCCGCGACAGACCGGCGGTACTGATCGCACCCCACGCTGAGACGGCTGCTTCCATGGCCGCGATTCTCTGTGCCCGCACGCAAGTGCCGAGCGTGACAAGATCTCCGAAGGAGATGCTCGATCAACTGTCTGAAGGCGACCGGGTCTGGGTTCTCCCGGACGCCGGCGTCTACCTCTTCGGCGGACTGGAAAACGGTGGGTTCTGGCTGCATCCGATCCAAGTCGGCGCTGCCCGCTCGGCCGCGCGAGTCTGGTCACCGGCGCGCGAAGCCTGGCGTCTCCAGCCGACGTATCGGCTTCGCCCGATGGGCGCGTCGAACAAGGCAAACTGGACGTCCCCGACACCCAACAGCTGGGATGCGTTCACGGGCGTCCCAACATGCGGCAACCCCGCGCTTGGTTCGCTCGCTATTGTCCTGATCGGCGAACGGACGGCATTCGATGCAGCGCTAGAAGAGGCGGGCTACGCGCCAGCCTCCGGGACGACTGCAGCGACGATCAGCGGCGGGCTCGTGAGAGGGCAGGTGGACGAAGACGGAGACGTGTTCGTCACCACACCCGCGGGGGCCGCGGGCGCCCCGCTGATTGCCGTCGCCCGCAATCATCAGGTAGCCAACCGGCTGTCTGCGCGGAATGCGGATCAGCCGCTCGTATTTATCTCGGTCCGCGCCGCCGACGCTCTCGCGGACCGCTCGGCGGTCGAGATGATCGCCGCGCGCCATCGCTTTCTGCTCTTGGCCTCGCCCCGGCGGCGTGATGATCTGGCGCCCCTAAAGGAGGGCGGCTGGGACGTGTTGGAGCCGCAGAACCTTGGCGCCGCTCCCACCGGTCTTGTCGCGCTTGACCGAACTTCAGATGCGAGCCGTTGGGAGACCAGGTCCCCGGGCGTCCTCGACCAGAAGAGCCCGAATCTAAGGGCCGCATTCATTGCGCTCGACCGGTTGGGTCAGGCCGCCGGGGACGAAGCCTTGGAGGACGACGACGTAGCGACCTGCATCCAGGCGCTTCGGGGCGCATTCTTCGATGCATCGGACTGGCTCGCGGCGCCGCAGGAAAAAGAGATCGCCGGCTTGGAAGAGGCCTTCCGCGAACTTCACGGTCGGCTGCCCCGTCTGAGATCGGTCGCCGGTCCGGCAGCGGTCGAGGCGGCCGAGACCTGTCGGGCGGCGCTTGACCGGTTCGCGCTGTCATCCAACCGCCTCTTGATGACGCCCAAAGGCGAGTGCGTGTTCCATCTGGCCGAGGCCGCTGCCCGCGCCCCGCAATTCCGACAGGCGATTGTCGCCGGCCACGGCCGGGCCGCCGCTATCGCTTCAAGCTTTCTCGAATCCCTCGATCTGCCCCTTCCTTGCCTGACACCCTCTGCAGTGGCGGAGCATGAGCCCTTCTCGCGTCTAAACGTCCTGTCCATGATGCGGCGCGAAGCGTTTGCTCGCCTGATCGATCCATGGCCGGCGCAGGAGCTGATGTTCCTCGGCTATCAACACGAAGTCGAGCTGTATCGGAACCGGCTCGCGGCGAGGGATCGGATCCGGCGTCGCCTGTCGCCTGACGATTCTGCTTGCCAGCGCTACCCGTTCCTTCGACCGCACTGTGCGCCGTCCGTGTCGACGACCGCGCCAGACGCGGCGGACGAGGCTCCGCCAGTCATCGATCCTGCAGCCATCCTGTCGCGACCTGTCAGACGGCCACCGGCCTCCACCGGGGAGCAAACCCGGGATGCCCGCCTTTGCCGTTTCGCGGGCCAGAGCTGGATGGCCATCACGCCTGAGCGGACCATGACGATGGTCCGCCCGTCTCGAGAGGGCCTGCAGGTTTCTCCTGCGCCCGGCGACGGTCTTGAGATCGGAGATCTGGTGATCGTCCGTGAAGGGGCCGATCGGGACATCGTTCAGGACATGGCGGAATCTCTCGTCGGCGAGTCGACCTACGCTGATCTGCGGCGTCAGGCTGCTGTTTGGCGCGACGCCCTCATCGGCAGCAGCGCCTCGGTCGATCAGCTTCGCGCCCGGCTCGCCCTCCACGGCGTCAAGCGCGGCGTGGCCGCCATCCGCCACTGGATCAGCGAAGAGGCTCCGATTGGCCCGCATGACGAAGAATCAACCGTGCCTGCGATCGCCATCACGCTTGGCGGAAGCCCCGATACCGACCGCTGGACCGGATGCATCAAAGCGATTCAGACCCTTCGCGCGCTTCATACCCGCGCGGGCTTCAGCCTGACCGAGGCCCTGACCCGCGCCTGTGGCGGGTCGCTTGTCGAGCACTCAGACTACGAGACCCCGATCATGCTTCCTTGGGGTGTGGTGTGGTTGCTGGAAGTCGAGTCGATCGGGCCGGCTGAGCCTTGGCCCTACACCCAGATCAACAGACTTCGTTGGGACTCAGACAGCTGGCGTAGCCGTCTGCTTTCGCAACAACTTCTCGCAACTCTGCTCGGAGACGACACCTGATGGCACGAATGATACCTGACGCGTGTTCGACCGACGCGCCCCTTTCCGAACGCCGGGTTTTCGAAATCTTGAAGGCTGATCCAGCAACACGCGCTTGGACCATCTTCCATTCCCAAGGACTTTCGAGCAGCTATACGGGCCACTTCGGAGAGGTGGATTTTCTCGCTCTGATTCCTGGCCAGGGGTTGCTCTGCATTGAGGTCAAGGGTGGCGGGATCCGCTGCAAGGATGGCGAGTGGTCTTCAACCGATCGGCAGGGAAACACC
>Ga0181371_1000086_pt1 | contig 20345 bp, 22 predicted proteins | sample LowvirmetaG_6_FD_130087 | JGI IMG/M metagenome (GOLD analysis project Ga0181371, IMG submission 130087) | Marine viral communities from the Subarctic Pacific Ocean - Lowphox_07 viral metaG | ecosystem: Environmental > Aquatic > Marine > Oceanic | place: Subarctic Pacific Ocean | collected...
GGGAAGCAAAGCGCGGCCCCCGCCGGCGAGCCCCCGCAGCGCGCGGCGACCCGAACGGGTGGCCGCGTGACCGGAGACGAGCCGGGCCCGGTCAGGTGACGTGGACGAGGTGGAGGGCTCTCGCCGCCCGGACAGCCCCGCGCCAGCGGGCGGGGGAGGGGCGATGCCTTCAGATCCTCTGCCAACGTCTTGAACAGTTGCTCGGCAGCTCCTGCATCAGGCTCGTGAACTGAGGTGTTCATTCGGGCCGGCTTTTTGTTGGCTGATAGGGGTTAGAGGTTTTCCTCAAGCAGTTCGCGATATCCGCCGTCACGCAGGCGCTGGCCTTTTGTGAGCAAGCGCGCCATCTCCGACTTCATGGCGCTGGACGGACCTGCCCAGTCCTTCCTGACGCGATCCTCACCATAGAAGATCATCGCCGTCTCGCGATAGGTCATTCCAGCTTCAAAGGCATCAAGCGCAATCAAGGCGTTGCGGTAGCCGAGTCCCTTGCGTGACCAGATAGGCGACGTTGCTTCGGCATCATAGACGCGGTGGGCACGTTTGAGCGTCTCGATATATTCGTCAGGGCAATCGAAGCCGGAAACGGAAAACTCCATCTTTACGGGTTCACCGCATAGGAGTGACTTGCCGCTGCAGCGGATCTGGACGGAGCAGTTTGCCCCTTTGACGAGGAAGTGCTCGCGGCCGGCAGCATCGGTCAGGTGCACAATTCTGCAAAGGCGTGTGCCCTTCTCGAAGATTTCGTCAACTTCGTCAGGATCACGCTCACGGACATGGACCGCGATCTTGCGAGGGAATGTCTGATCGGACCAGAAGACATCTGTCGATAGCGCAGTCTGGTCGGGATCGGGAAAGTAGAGGAGCCCCCAGGCTTCGGCGGCGAGGTCCTGCTCAACCAGCTTCAACAGCTTGATGCCATGACATGCGGTCCCCGTTTCCAGCTGAGGTAGTACGGCGTAGGCATCGTCCCTCAGGGCAGGATTGCGCCTCGCGAACTCCCAAGCCCAGTTCCCGCGAGAGAGATTGGCGGTGTAGTTATACCTAACGAGCATATCGCTCAGGTCTTCTATCGTGCGAATAAGCATGTATCAGCCTCCCGCGTCAGGGGAATGCAGGACATGTGCCAATTTCAATCTATCATGGAGATTGCAAGGTTGCTTGCCTAAGGCAAAAGGGCACGCAAATGTGTGCTTACCGGACTAAAAGCACTGAACACACAAAAGCTGATTGAGCGTGTTCTGACTGCGTCGTTCGTCCAGACAAATTGGAGCTCGCAACAGTCAATAAGGATTGGTCTCTCACGTCGCAACTATTCAGCGGATTTTCGTTCTTTCAATTGTCCGTCGTCAGGTATTTTGAGACAGAAGGCTGCCTGACTTAAGGAGGGTCTAGCGCATCTGGGTTTGAGTTAAGCAGCAGACTTGGCGTGCTGCAAGCGCCTGAGTTTCATCGTCCTCCTTTTGATTTTCTCACGTTCGAGCAGGATGGTCTGCCCCCGGCCGGTGTAGACGTCGGCTGGCGTAAGATTTTTCAGGCTCTCGTGATAGCGCTGATGGTTGTAGTGCGCGACGAAGGCATCGATCTGCGCTTCGAGATCTCCGGGCAGGAAGTAGTTTTCCAGCAGGATCCGGTTCTTCAAGGTCTGATGCCAGCGTTCGATCTTGCCCTGCGTCTGAGGGTGATATGGCGCGCCACGCGTGTGCTTCATGCCTTTGTCGGCTAGATATTCGGCGAGGTCGCCAGAGATGTAGGATGGTCCGTTGTCGGACAACAGACGCGGGCGGTGAACGACATTGGCGGTTTCAAGCCCGGAAGCTTCGAGCGCCAGATTGAGCGTGTCCTGCACATCACTCGCCGCCATGCCTGTGCAGAGCTTCCAGGCGATGATGTAGCGGGAGAAGTCATCGAGCACCGTGGAGAGGTAGAGCCATCCCCAGCCGATGACCTTCAGATAGGTGAAGTCCGTCTGCCAGAGCTGGTTGGGCGCCGTGGTCTTGTCGCGGAACTCACTGCCGGCTTTCATCACGATGAAGGCCGGGCTGGTGATCAGGTCATGCGCCTTCAGAAGCCTGTAAACACTGGCTTCCGAGACGAAGTAACGCTTCTCGTCCGTGAACGTCACCGCCAGCTCCCGGGGCGAGAGTTCCGGCTGGTCGAGGGCCATTTCCAGAACCTGATCGCGCACGGCTTTTGGAATGCGGTTCCAGACGCGGCCGGACCCGCCGCGCCGGTCTTCCAGCCCTGCCTCGCCGAACCTGCGATATAGATCGTACCAGCGATAGAAGGTCGGCCGCGACACGCCGATCTGATCGAGCGTCTTCTTCACCGGCTGGTGCGAGTTCTCGACCAGCCGGATGATTTCGAGCTTTTCGGATGCGGGGTACCTCATTCTTCGGCGTCCCCATCCCCGATCACGCTTTTTTTGAGTATGCGGTTCTCAAGCGTCAGGTCAGCCACGACCTCTTTCAGGTCACGCATCTCACGCTTCAGGCCTGTCACTTCGCCCGACGTCGCCTGGCGCTCAGTGTCGCCGGACAATCGCTTCTTGCCGGCTTCGAGGAACTCCTTCGACCAGGTGTAATACAGCCCCTGGGCGATCCCCTCGCGCCGGCACAGCTCGGCAATCGAGTACTCTCCGCGTAGGCCTTCAAGGACAATCCGGATCTTCTCCTCGGCTGAAAACTTTCGCCGGGTCTGACGCTTGATTGCTTGCACATGCTTCTCGGCCGAAGACTCTTTCGGCCCGGATTTCTGTCTCATCTTCACTCCTCGTATCAGTTACGATGAGCCAGAAATCCTCCTTAAGCAATTTTGCCGATCTGTCTCACAGTCGCTGACGGGGAACACTTCACTCGTGGTCAGTAACCGGACAAAGCGGCGTATCGATCCTTAAGCCAGGTCGTCGAGCCGAAGCTCGCCTCGAGCACGCGTGCGCGCTTCAGGTAAAAGCCGACGTCATATTCGTCGGTCATGCCGATACCGCCATGGAGCTGTATGCCCTGGTTGCTGATACCGTGCAGCACGCGATTTGCCTCGGCCTTGGCGATGGTCGCTGCACGCGCGACTCCGAAACCGCTGTCGACTGCCTGTAAACCCGCCTCGACCGCGGAGCGCATCTGCGTGAGGTCGGCGAACAGATCCGCCATGCGATGTTGCAGCGCCTGGAAAGTAGCGAGCACCTGATTGAACTGCACACGCTGCTTCAGATAGTCGAGGGTCGTGTCGAACACAGCTTGCGCCATGCCGAGCATTTCGGCAGCGGAAAGCACGCGCGCCCGGTCGAGCACGTCGTCAAGCAGACTGTCGCCTCCGCCCTCGAGCTTCTCGGCGGCAGCGCCAGCGAATTGGATATCGGCGTGGCTGCGCTGATCGGTAAGCTTGCGCGTGGTCAGTGAAACGCCATCGCCCTTTTCGACCAGGTATAGGCCGTCTTTGGCTGCGACCACGAAGAGGCTGGCACCATGCGCCTCGTGCACGAATGCCTTCTTGCCGGTCAACTTGCCGCCCGAAAAGCTGGTCTCGATTGCGGAGGGATCGCAATGCGTTCCTTCCTCGACGGCCAGCGTTGCCACTGTTTCGCCGCTGGCAAGCCTGGGAAGCCATTTGGCCTTCTGCTCGTCGCTTCCGCCGAGCAGAATTGCGCTCGCCGCGATGGTTGTGGCCACCAGCGGACTTGCGGTGAGCGTTTTGCCGAGTTCCTCGACCACGAGGCCGGCCGACAAGAAACCGAAATCTGATCCACCATGGGCCTCGGGAATGATGATCCCGGCCCAGCCCATTTCGGCCATCGCGGCATAGGCGTCAGCGTTGTAGGCCTGCGGTTGGCCTGCTGCGCGGACTTTGCGGAACTCCGCCACCGGGCTTTCCTTAGTCGCCCAGTCGCGCGCCATGTTGCGCAGCATTTCCTGTTCTTCGCTGAGAACTGCCATTGTCCTTGCTCCCGTCGCTTACTGGTGGTCGAGCATGCCAAGCACCCGCTTGGCAATGATGTTGTTCTGGACTTCGGTCGAACCGCCATAGATCGTCGCTGCCTTGCCGAAGAGCCAGCCGCGCACATCCTCAAGTTCGTCATCGCCAAACTCGTCGCCTTCCCAGCCGAGGCCCTGAAGGCCGCGGATTTCGATCAGCAACTCGCTGCGGTCCTGGGCCAGCTTGGTGCCGACCTTTTTCAGAACCGAACTGATCTCTGAAACGCCGCCTTGCGCTTTGCTTTCCTCGACCGCACGACGCGCGGTGAGCAGGAAGCTGTTCCAGCGGATCTCAAGATCGGCGATCTTGTCGCGCAGGACCTTGTTGACGAGCGCGCCATCACCGCCGGTTTCGCAGTATTTCTTTGCGATATCGCCAAGGCTCTGGCCCATCATGCCGGCGAGGCGCCCTCCGCCCGAAATGTTCGTGCGCTCGTGCTGAAGCAGGCGCTTGCCGATAGTCCAGCCCTGGCCTTCCTTGCCCACGAGATTTTCCTTCGGCACCTTCACATCGGTGAAGAAGGTCTCGCAGAACGGGCTGGTTCCGCTGATCATTGTGATCGGGCGGACTTCAACGCCTGGTGCGTCCATGTCGATCAGCATGAAGCTGATACCTTTGTGTTTGTCTGACCGGTCGGTGCGGACGATGGCAAAGCACTTGTCAGCCCACTGGCCACCACTGGTCCAGGTCTTCTGGCCGTTAATGAGGTAGTGATCGCCCTCGTCGACCGCGAAGGTCTGCAGGTTTGCGAGGTCTGATCCGGCATTCGGCTCCGAGTAGCCCTGGCACCAGCGAATATCGCCACGGCAGATTGGCGGGATATGCTCCAGCTTCTGCCTTTCGTCGCCGTATTCGAGCAGGGTCGGGCCGAACATCATCACACCCATTCCGCCGATCGGATTGTAGGCGCCGACCTTGGCGAACTCATGCTCGATGATCCTGGCCTGGCCTTTGGTCAGTCCGCCCCCGCCATATTCCTTGGGCCAGGTTGGCGTGCCCCAACCACGCCCGCCCACGGCTTCTCGCCATTTCTTCTGGACAGGGTTCTCGTCGGTCGGACCGTCGAGCCCGGCCATCATATTGCCCGTGCCCCTGAGTTCGTCAGGGAAATTGGTGGCGAGGAATTGCCGCACTTCGGTGCGAAACGCGTCTTCGCTCGTCTGGACATCGGATTCTAGTTGTGTTGGCACGGAAACCTCCGTTCAAAAATCAAATTCGTGGCACCCCACTCGGACGACAAGGGCGCGCTCTGGCTGGTCAGTACTGCTGCGCAGGAACGTGCAAAACCAAACCTTCCATCGCAGCTTCCATGGGTATCTGGCAGGCGAGGCGACTGTATTCGCTGGCCCCCTCTGCAAATTGCAGGAGTTCGGCCTCCGCTTCGCCTTCCTTCAGACGACCCACCTTGTCGATCCAGGTCGGGTCGACATGGACATGACAGGTCGCACAGGCGCAGGCCCCGCCGCAATCGCCGTCGATGCCCGGCACGCCGTTGAAAAGCGCCGCTTCGCGCGCTGTTTCGCCCTCAGCAATTTCGACTTCCCGCCGCGTTCCATCGCTGGATACGAACGTCACTTTGACCATCATAAACTCCGTATTTCTGCCTTAGTAATTCAGCGGGCGTGCAGCCGCACCGGCAGCTTGGTGATCCCACGCACAAGGGTTGAATACAGGCGCTCGGGTTCGCCGGTCACCTCGACCTTGGCGAATCGCTTGTGAATCTCTTCCCAGATGATCCGCAACTGCAGTTCTGCCAGCCTGTTGCCCATGCAGCGATGGATGCCATAGCCGAATGACAGGTGATGGCGCGGATTCTTGCGGTCAATGATGAACCGGTCGGCCTGGTCGATAACCGTTTCGTCGCGGTTGCCCGACAGGTACCACATCACGACCTTGTCGCCCTTCTTGATCTGTTTGCCGCCGATCTCCCAATCCTGAAGCGCAGTGCGGCGCATGTGAGTCAGCGGCGTTTGCCAGCGGATGATTTCCGGCACCATGCTGGCAATCAACGATCGGTCGTCATTCAGTTTGCGATATTCGTCGGGATTCTGATTGAGGGCGAGCACACCGCCGCTGATTGAATTGCGCGTGGTGTCATTGCCGCCCACGATCAGCAGCAGGAGGTTGCCCAGAAATTCGAGGAAAGGCATATCCTTTGTCGCCGGGGAATGCGCCATTATGGAAATCAGGTCGTTCCTCGGCGGCTCATTGACGCGCTGATCCCACAGGCCCTTGAAATACATCGCGCACTCGATGAGCTCTTCGCGCCTCGCTTCGTACGATGCGACGATGCCGGTTTCAGGAGCAGCGGTGGTGACATCGGACCAGCGGGTGAGCTTGCGGCGTTCTTCCCACGGAAAATCGAACAGGGTGGCAAGGGTCATCGTGGTCAATTCGATCGAGACCTTGTCAACCCAATCAAATTCCTCGCCGATCGGTAGATCATCGAGAATCTGACACGCTCGTTCTCGGATTGTCGGTTCGAGCAACAGCAAGTTGGACGGCGCCACAGCGGGGGTGACGGCCTTGCGTTGCTGGTCGTGCTTTGGAGGATCCATGGCGATGAACATTTCAAGTTCGAGCGCACCTTCCGCACTATGCATGTCCTGGATGGCGATACCGCCGAGCTTTGCCTCCGATGAAAAAACTTTGTGGTTGGTATCGACGGCCATGATGTCGTCGAATTTGGTGATCGACCAGAAGGGTCCGACATGGCTTTCACGGCAGTAATGGACTGGCTCCTCCTTGCGCAGCCGGTCGAAGAACAGGCCGATCGTGTCCTGCTGAAAAAGGCTCGGCCGAGAGACATCGATTTCGTCGATCGGCATGGCCGCGATTTTTTCGGCAGTATCCAGCTCCATCGTGTCGATGCTCATGTCTTGTCCTCCATGCCCAGCAAGCAGACTCACCTCGTTTGCGGATAGTTAGGGAATTTGCAGGCCGTGGTCAATAAAGCTTATAAGGATTATTGCAAAATCCGGTCAAGCTGTGAACTTTTTAGGAAGGCTCTAGACATATCCGCCGATAAACCCTTATAAGGATTTATCAGAGGAGCGATTCCCGGAGATGCAACCGAAGGTCGATGATTCCAGGAAAACCAAGCGTGCGCTCACGCTTGCGCAAGACATTGTACGCGATATCGAAGCCGGGGCGCATGTTGCGGGCGACAGGTTGGCGCGCGAGGACGAAATGCTTGCGCGATACGATGTCGCTCGAGCGACTTTGCGCGAAGCGCTCCGCTTCCTTGAGCTTCAGGGCGTAATCCATCTTCAACTTGGCCGTAGTGGCGGCCCGGTGGTCGCCCGCCCGCAGACCGGTGATTTTGCGAATAATCTTTCTCTCATTCTGCAATTCATGGAAGCAGACCTCAGAGGCCTGCTCGAACTGCGCGAAGCCATAGCTCCGAATGTTGCAGCCTATGCCGCCCAGCGCGCGACCACGGGTGATCTGAGCGCACTTGCCGATTGCCTCAAAGAGCTGGAGCGCAACGAAGCCAGTAGCCAGTTCGAGGAACTGAATCGCCGTTTTCACGATATGCTCGGCTGGGCCAGCGGCAATCCGCTTTTCGGCCTTCTGACTTCCGCGTTGCACATGCTTACCCGCGAATTTTCGCTCTCGCTGGGGTATTCGGCGCAAGAGCGTGCGGTCCAGTTGCGCTTCTTGCGCCGCGTCCTTGAAGCTGTGCGCAAGGGCGATGCCGAAGGAGCGCGGCAGGCGATGGCGCGTCTCGTGGCGGGCTCCGCCTTCTATCTCGCAGAAAGAAGCCCTGAGCTTGTGTCCCAGAAGGTCAAGTGGGGGCAGATGTAAAATAACAGGCGCCCGTGGATGGCGCAATTTGGAGAAGGTAACACGATGGCACTCAAGAGCCACATTTGCGAAATTCTCGGGATCGAGTACCCGATCCTTCTGGCCGGGATGGGCGGGGCCAGTGTCCCCGCGCTCGCGGCTGCAGTATCGAATGCGGGGGGGCTTGGCGTTCTTGGCGCTGCGGCCTGCTCACCGGACCAGTTGCGTAGCTGGATCCGCCAGACCCGCGAGATGACCGACAAACCGTTCGGGGTCGATACTCTTCTGCCTGCCTCTGTCAGGCGCGGTTCGGCCCCGCAAAGCGGCGCCGTGCCCGAAAACCCGATGGCATTGCTTGGCGAATACCAGCAGTTCACCCGCGATTTCATGGAACGCGAGGATCTGCCCGAAGTGGATGCCGCAATGGCCATGCGCGCGGCTGGCGCGCCGGAAATGGGCAAGGGCGGGCCGCAGCTGTTCTCGCGGGAGTTTTTCGAGGCGCAGATGGAAGTTGTAATCGAGGAAAAGGTGCCAGTCTATGCCGCCGGCCTCGGCAATCCCGGACCGTGGATGGACCGCCTTCATTCGAATGGCACCAAGGTCATGGCGGTGATCGGCAAGGTCAAACATGCCCAACAGGTGGTCGATTCCGGTATCGACATGATTGTTGCGCAAGGTCACGATGGCGGCGGACACAACTCCCCGATCGGAACCTTCTCGCTGATTCCACAAGTGGTCGATGCGGTGGGGGACCGGGTTCCGGTGATCGGAGCGGGTGGAATCTCCGATGGCCGCGGAGTCGCTGCGGCGATGATGCTGGGCGCTCTGGGCGCGTGGGTCGGAACGGCGTTCCTGGCAACCGATGAAGCCGGCATCGAACGGTTTCAGAAGGAAGCAATCACCGAAAGCGGCGATGCAGATACCATCGTCAGCCGCGCGATGACCGGCAAGCCCGCGCGCATGATCCGCAACAAATGGGCCGATGCCTGGGTTGCGGCGGGCAAGGAGGCGCTTCCCATGCCTTACCAGTCGATGATTTCAGGGCCGGTCATGGCTTCGGGCATCAAGGCTCAGCGCAAGGATATCATGCCCGGCTTCGCGGGGCAGGGAATCGGTCTGATCCATTCGATCCGTCCAGCGGCAGAGGTCATGCGCGATCTTGTCGACGGGGCCGAAAGGGCGCTGACTGATGCCAGATTCTATTCCTGAATTCCGGCAAGACGGGGACGCGGTATGAACGCTTCACAGACCTTATCCTTTGCCGACAAGGCCGCCATAACCGGTGTGGGCGAAACCGTATTCGTGAAGGGCACCGAACGGACTGCAGTGGACATGATGCTGGAAGCCTCGCGCCGCGCCATCGCGGATGCCGGCCTGAAACCTTCCGATATCGACGGCATGGTGCCGCCGCCGATTTATACGACCTCGGAGGAAATGGCCGCCAATCTCGGCATTGATGTGCTGCGTTATGCGGCCACCGTTCACATGGGTGGCGCCAGCCCGACGACGGCGCTGCAGAACGCTGCGATGGCGATTGCCAGCGGGCTTTGCGATCACGTGCTGGTCACGCTCGGTTGGAACGGCTACTCCGCCCTCAGGTCCAAGCCGGGTGCCCCGCCCACTCGGGCGATGAACATGAACACGCTGACCAATACCATCCAGGGCTATTACATCCCCTATGGTGTGTTCCTGCCGGTGCAGATGTATGCTTGGCTGGCGACCCGCCACTCGAAACTTTACGGCGTGGGTGCGGATGCGATGGCGGCCGTCGCGCTGGCCTGCCGTCGTCACGCGCAGTTGAATCCGCGCGCCTTTACCTATGGGCGCGCACTCGACGCGGAAACCTATCATTCAGCGCGCTGGATATCCGAGCCGTTCCGCCTTTACGATTGCTGCCTTGAAACCGATGGGGCCTGCGCGGTTGTCATATCGCGAATGGATCGGGCCAGGGATATGCCCCATGTGCCCGTCAGCATCGCCGGTGCCGCGGAAGGCCACCCCTATCCCGCCGACGACATCCCGTCGCGGCCCGATCCCTTCAAGATCGGCCTTAGCTATGCCGCCCCGCGCGCTTTCGATATGGCTGGCGTCAAGCGCGAAGACATGGATTTCCTGCAGATCTACGATTGCTTTACCTATGTCGTCTTGCTGCAACTGGAAGCGATGGGGTATTGCGAACCAGGCGGACAGGCCGAATTCGTCGCCAACGGCCAGATTGAGCTGGGTGGCAGCTTTCCGATCAACACCCATGGCGGCTTGCTCAGTGAGGCGCATGTCTGGGGCCTCAACCACGTGGTCGAGGCAGTGCGTCAGCTTCGTCACGACTGCGGCGAGCGCCAGGTGCCGGGAGCCCAGACCGGCCTCGTGACCGGTTGGGGCGACCTCGGCGACGGCAGCATCGCCATTCTCAGGAGGTTTGCATGAGCAGCGAAAGCGATCTGCCCCCCAAAATGCGGCCCTCCGCGCAGATTGTGCCTCCCAAGCCGCGACCGCGCCCACAAGACCCGGTTGAGCAGGAATTCTGGAAGAGGTGCCAGGACGGCCATCTCTATTTCCAGCGCTGCGGCGATTGCGGCAGCTTCCGCCACTTGCCGCGCTATATGTGCGCAAAGTGCGGCTCGCCGGAATTTTCCTGGGAACGCAGCAGCGGCAGGGGCACGTTGTTTTCCTGGACCGTAACCCACCAGGCCCTCCACCCGGCTTTTGCCGCCGACATCCCCTTCGTGGCTGCGGTGGTTGAATTGGAAGAGGGGGTGCGCATGGCCACGCGGCTGGTTGGTTGCGATCACGAGCGTCTTGCGCTCGACCTTCCGGTGGTAGTGGAGTTCGAACTGATCGGTGAGGACTTCCGCCTTCCTGTTTTCCGCCTGAGTGAAAGTTAGAAGCGCCATGGATCTCGAATATGGACCCGAATACGATGTCTTCCGCAAGCAGGTGCGGGCCTTTATCGAAGCGCACACCCATCTTGCTCCGCCTTCTTCTGACCGGGCGGCCCAACCCTCGTCCAAGGCGGTCGAATGGCAGAAGCTGTTGATCGAGCATGGGTATACCGCTCGAACGATCCCGCAGGAGTATGGCGGCTATGGAGCGGAGCCGGACATTCTCCAATCGCGCATCATCGCAGAGGAATTTGCGCGGGCCAGGGTGCCGGGCGGACTTTCCAATCAGGGAATCTCGATGTTCGTGCCGACTCTGCTGGAACTCGGCACCGAGGAACAGAAACGGCGCTGGATCGAACCCACGTTGAAAGGCGATGTTGTCTGGTGCCAGGGCTATTCCGAACCCGGTGCCGGGTCGGACCTCGCCAATCTCAAGACCAGCGCGCACATCGAGAACGACGAATTTGTTGTCAATGGCCAGAAGATTTGGACCAGCACCGCCAAGCAGGCCGACATGATCTTCTGCTTGGTCAGGACCGAACCTGACGCGCCCAAGCATGGCGGCATTTCCTACCTGATCTTTTCGATGGACACGCCGGGCATCGAGGTTCGCCCCTTGAAGACGATGACCGGTCATGCCGAATTCAACGAAGTGTTCTTTACCGATGTCCGGGTCCCCATGCATCAGATCGTCGGCCAGCGGGGCCAGGGCTGGTTCGTGGCGAACGCAACTCTTGGCCATGAGCGCGGAATGCTGGGCGATCCCGACGCGCTTGAAAACCGGCTGCAGGCACTGATCGCGCTGATGCAGGAAGAGCGTTTGGGCCAGGGTCGCGCGATCGACAATCCGGTACTGCGCGACCGGCTGGTGGCACTGCAGGCCGAAGTGGCGGCGATGAAATACAATGGGATGCGGATCCTTTCGAACAGCCTCAGGGGTGAGCCGGGCGGCATGGCGAAACTGATCGTCAAGTTGCAAAGCTGCGAACTCGCTCACCAGATATCCGCGCTGGCAATCGACGCCATGGGCGAACTGGGCATTCTCTATCACCACAGCCCGCGTGAGCGGGAAGGGGGGGCGTGGCAATGGAACTATATGTTCCAGCTCGGTCTCATCATCGGCGGCGGCACCGCCCAGATCCAGAAGAACATCATCGCTGAACGTGGCCTCGAAATGCCGCGCGAACCGAAGCTGGCGAAGATTTCGGATGCGGCGAAAGCAACCGCAGACATGCCGCGTCACAAACAGGGATCAGCCTAATGGATTTCGGACTTTCTCAGGACCAGCAGATGCTGCGCGATGCGGTTGCGCGGTGTCTTGCGGATACCTGCCCGCTCGATCATGTCCGCGAATGTACCGAGCGTGACAATCCGCTTAGCGACAAAGTGCTCCGCGCCGTCCAGGACCTGGGAATTCCCGGGATGCTGGTACCCGAAGAGCATGGCGGCCTCGGCATGACCCTTCTCGACGCTGCCATAGTTGCGGAACAGCTCGCCTATGCGGTCGCGCCAGTACCTTTTCTTGCCAGTCATGTTCTGACGCCTATCGCGCTGAGCGAGGCAGGCAGCGAAGAGCAAAAGGCCCACTGGCTGCCAAAGATCGTGAGCGGCGAAGCGCGTATCGGTGTCGCGATTTCCGAGACAATCGAGGTGCGCGACGGCGCGGGGGTTTCCTCTGTTGCCGGGAAGCTCAACGGCACCGCCCTGTTCGCAGTCGATTTCGAAGGAGCCGATGCCTTCATCGTCGCCGATTCCGGCGGCAGGCTGCACCTTGTCGGTGCCAAGGCGTCGGGCCTGAAGGCTATCGCGCTGACGACCATCGATCGGACCCGCAGCGTCGGGGAGTTGCGGTTTGACGGGGCCGAAGCGGAACCACTGGCTGATGATGGGGGAGCTACAGTGGGCCGGCTGCGCGCTGCGGGGCGTGTGATCCTCGCCGCCGACAGTCTTGGCGCAGGTCAGGCCATGATCGAAAAGGCTGTCGATTATGCTGGCCAGCGCGAACAGTTTGGTCGCCTTATCGGCAGTTTCCAGGCCGTAAAGCACATGTGCGCCGAGATGGCCGCGCGGCATGAACCGTGCCGTTCGCTCGTCTGGTACGCCGCCCACGCCTTTGACGCAGTTCCGACAGAGGCATCGCTCGTCGCCTGCCACGCGAAATCACACACCGGCGAAGTCCATCGCTTTGTCGCCCGCACTTCCACCGAAGTGCATGGCGGGATGGGATTCACGGACCTGATCGGTCTCCACTACTGGTTCAAACGCATTGGATTCGACCGGCAGGTGCTTGGCGGACCCGAAACGGTGCGGGCCGAGGCGGCAGCACTGCAAGGCTGGATCAAGGCCGCGTAATACACTCATTGCGGGGGCCTGCGAGACTGGCTGTCCCGTCCGGAAGGGAGAAGGAACATGATCGACTGGAACCTCGGTGACATTCTCGACGCAGTCGAGCCCGCCATGCCTCAGGACGCTCCGGCGCTGATACACGGCGACCGGATCGTCACTTGGCCCGAAATGTCCGCGCGCTCGAATAATATCGCGCGCGCGTTGCGTCAACGCGGAGCGTGCGATGGTGCCAAGGTGGCCTTCTACATGCGCAACCGCCCCGAATATGGCGAGCTGATGGCTGCTTGTTTTAAGGGGCGCTTGACCCATGTGAACATCAATTACCGCTACCGCGCCGAAGAAGTTTTCTACATTTTCCAAGATTCTGACAGCGAAGTGATTGTTTACAGTTCGGAGTTTCGCGAATGTATCGTCGAACTCAAGGATAGGCTCGAGAAGGTTCACACTTTCGTCGAAATTGGCGACCCTTCCGAAATCGCGTCTTTTGCGAGTCCCTATGAGACGCTGGCGGGAAAAGGGGACGGATCGGCGCTCGGCATCGAACGCTCACCCGACGATTTGCTCTTCATCTATACCGGCGGCACGACCGGGATGCCGAAAGGCGTGATGTGGCGGCACGACGACATGCGCAAGGCCCAGCTGGACGCGCAGAAGTTACTTGGCCCGGTTCCGCAGACGCTGGAAGAAAATGTTGCGCTGATCGAGAAAGAGGGGCCCGGCAGGCGCACTCTCTCCTCCTGCCCGCTCATGCACGGGACGGGCTTCATCACCGCGATAGGTGCGCTCATGTCGGGCGGCGCGATCGTCACGCTGACGGCCCCTTCTTTCGAAGCTTCAGAATTGTGGGAAACGGTCGAAAAGCACCAGGTGGAAAGCATCGCAATTGTGGGCGACGCCTTTGCTAAGCCAATGCTTCGCGCGCTCGAAGAAAACGCGGGCCGCTGGGATACCAGGAGCCTCGTCTCCATCATCTCGTCCGGCGTGATGTGGAGCAAGGAGATTAAGGCCGGTCTATGCGAGCACATTCCCCAGGTCGTGCTGATGGATAGTTTCGGCGCCTCCGAAGGGCTCGGCTTCGGCCTCTCCGTCACGACTGCACAGGGCGGTACGAACACCGCGAAATTCGGGATTGGCGAATTCTGCGATGTCTTCGACGAAAACGATCAGAAAGTCGAACCAGGAAGCGGTGTGCCTGGCTTTATCGCCCGCAAGGGGGCCATCCCCATGGGATATTACAAAGATCCCGAAAAATCCGCCAAGACATTCCGCACAATCGATGGCGTGCGTTATTCGATTCCGGGTGACTGGTGCCGGGTAGAGGCCGATGGAAGCCTTACCCTGCTAGGCCGCGGCAGCGTATGCATCAACACTGCTGGCGAGAAGGTATACCCAGAAGAAGTCGAGGAAGTGCTCAAGACCCATCCCGCCATCGGTGAAGCGCTGGTCGTAGGTGTAACGGATGAAAAATGGGGCCAGGCCGTCACGGCCGTCGTCCACCTCAACCACGGCGTCCCGTTCGACGAGCAAGCTGTCAAGGACCATGTGCGCGATCAACTGGCAGGATACAAAACGCCCAAGGCCATACATCCGACGGAAAAACCCCTGCGTGCATCCAACGGCAAGGCCGACTATGCAACGGCGAAAGCAATCGCCGAACGTTTGACGGTCGCACCGTGAGCCAGCGGGAGTCTCCTGATTACGACGTTGTAATCGTCGGTGCCGGCTTCAGCGGGATATACCTGCTCCACAAGTTGCGTGACGCTGGATTCAACGTGTTGCTGGTGGATGCTGCGGCCCAGCCCGGCGGCATCTGGTACTGGAATTGCTATCCAGGCGCACGAGTGGATTCACAGGTTCCGCTTTACGAGTACTCTATACCTGAAGTGTGGAAGTCATGGGCCTGGAGCGAGCGATTTCCCGGTTGGGAAGAGCTCAGAGCGTATTTCCGGCATGTTTGCGATACGCTCGACCTTTGGCCCATGATGCGCATGGGGTCTGGGGTCAAAGGCGCGCACTATGAGAAGGAGACGAAGCAATGGCGTCTGCAACTCGACAGCGACAAAACTGTTTCGACACGGTTCCTGTTGCCCGCTCTTGGTTTCGCATCAAAGCCGTATGTCCCCAATTTTCCCGGCCTTGAGGATTTCGAAGGCCAATGGTTTCACACGGCGCGCTGGCCGCAGCAGGGTGTCGATCTCAGCGGACGTAAGGTTGCCTTGATCGGCACCGGTGCAAGTGGTGTGCAAGTCGCGCAAGAAGCGGCCAAATCCGTATCGAAGCTGACCCTCTTTCAAAGAACTCCCATCCTGGCGCTGCCTATGCAGCAGAAGAAGCTTTCAGAAGAAGACCAGGAACGGGACAAGAAGGGCTATGCCGCGATCTTCGAAACGCGCAAGCAGACGAGCGGAGGGTTCGAATGCCAATCGCTAGACGTATCGGCGCTCGAAGTTGACGAGAAAGCGCGCACCGCGCACTTTGAAGATCTGTGGCAACAGGGCGGCCTCAGGTTCTGGTATCACAACTTCGCTGACTTGCTTACCAACCGCGAAGCCAACCGCCACGCCTATGATTTCTGGCGCGGCAAGGTTCGCGCAAGGATCGCCGATCCCAATCTGGCCGAGAAACTTGCCCCATCCGAGCCACCGCATCCGTTCGGCACGAAGCGACCTTCGCTCGAGCAGGGATACTACGAGATTTTCGCGCAGGAGAATGTCGCGCTGGTCGATCTCAAGGCAACTCCGATCATCCAGGTCAAGCCGCACGCGATCGAGACCGATGACGGCGAGATGGAATGCGACCTCATCGTTTTCGCCACCGGCTTCGATGCCGGGCGCGGCGGGCTGATCGATATGAACATCACGGGGACGAACAGCCTATCACTTTCCCATGCGTGGGAAGACAGACTACGCGCCTATCTGGGAATGGCGGTATCTGGCTTTCCCAATATGCTGTTCGCATACGGGCCACTCAGCCCGTCGGGTTTCTCAAACGGCCCGACCAGCGCAGAGATACAGGGTGACTGGATCTGCGACTTTCTGGTCTGGATGCGGGAAAATGGTGCCGATCTTTTCGAAGCCGATCCGGTAGCTGAAACGGTCTGGACCGAAATGGTTGCCCAAGCAGGCGCGATGACACTCTTTCCCGAAGCGGATTCTTGGTACATGGGCGCAAACATCCCGGGCAAGAAGCGTCAACTGATCAATTTTCCAAGCGTGTCTGGCTATGTCGCACTCTGCGAAGATGTAGCGAACGAGGAGTATCGCGGCTTCGTGATCGACAAACCCACTAGCAAGGAACACTTAACGAAATGAACGTATTGTCCAAGATTGGAGATTTTCCCGACGACATCGACCCTGTCTGGGCCGGCGATGGTTCGCATCTGCCGGAATGGTTTGTGTCGGCCCTCAAGGTGCCGCGCGAAGAAGGTTATGTTGAGATCGACGGTGCCAGGACGCATTACTTTCGCTGGGGCGACCGGAAAAAGCCGAAAGTGCTTATGACACATGGCTTTCTCTCCCACGCCCGTTGCTTTGCCTTCATCGCTCCGTTTCTCGCGGAAGATTACGACGTGGTGGCGTTCGATCTCGCCGGCATGGGCGACACGGAGATGCGCGGGCAAGCCGATCCCGCGGCGAGGGGGCGCGAGTTTGATGAGATTGCCGAGGCACTCGATCTGTTTACAGATGGCCACAAACCCACCATCATCGCGCACAGTTTCGGCGCGGGCGCAGCGCTGACAGCCGTGACCCTGTCGCCCGATGCATTCTCCGGCGTCGTGATTTGCGATCTCATGGTCATGCGAGCCGAGCTCCTGGAGCAATACTGGAACCATCGCCGCTCCAGCCCGGGATCAGGTGATCCTGACAAGCCCAACCGGCCCTATGCGAGCTATGAAGAGGCGCGCAAAAGATACGTCCTTTCCCCGCCCCAGCCGGTCGGCGAGCCGTTCCTCCTAGATTACATGGCGTATCATTCAATGCGGCGCGACGGTGACGGTTGGACATGGAAGTTCTCACCTGAGGTATTCCGACGAAGCAATAAGTCCGACGAATGGCTCACAATCGGCCATCGACTCGTGAATGCGCCGGGCCGCAAGATCATCGTTCATGGCGGAAAGAGTCAGCTCTTTACCAGGGACTCGGCTGACTACATCCGCGAGCTGGGGGGCGGTGACATTCCGATAATCGCCGTACCTGAGGCGCGCCACCATTTGATGCTCGATCAGCCATTAGCTTTTTTAACTGCACTCAGAAGCATTCTCTCCCTTTGGGAGGAGCAGGCACACCCAAGGTGTGTGTGAAGGACAAGCGCGCCGAGATCCACGGGCGGATCACGGCGTACCAGGCTCAGATCGCGCAGGCGAAGCACGACCTGGCTCATATAAATGCGTCGATCCGGCTGTTCACCGACATCTGTGTGCGCCATCTTGAGGTCGATGGCGAACTCACAACCCGGGATCTCGCCGAGCGGGTGATGATCGAGCGCCGGCTTGACGCGACGGATGCCACGCTGCGCAATTCGGTCGTCTTCAAGGTCGTCCAGGCCCTTCGCCATGCCGCCCGGCGGAAGCATGTCCGGATGGTGGAGAAGCGCAAGGGCATGTGCGTCTGGGCACGAGGCGATGCCGTCACGTTGCGGGGCGTTGCCAGTAGATGTTGGCATCCAACACCCGTTCGATCAGGACTCAAATCGCTTGCACCGGGAGAGCCGTCCATAGATATAGAAGTTAGCCGAGCTGACACCATGACGCTGGCACGCGTCTGCGGCTGCCATGCCTCTTTCCTCTTCAGCCAGGGTCGCGATGATCTGTTCCCTGGTGAATTTGCTTTTGCGCATTGTCTGTCTCCGTTGCGACAGACTCTCCATTCAAATGCGGAACCAAATGGGTATCAGGTCACATTGTATGAATGCATACCATATGCAAGCAAATGGGCTGTCGGGAGGCCGATGAGGGGTCGGCAAAAGTCCGTTTGCTTACATACAGTATGGACCCGTGCGGAAATTTCGTGTATTAAGGTTGGCAACAGCCGGTAGCACGAGTGCCTGCGGCTTGTCTGAGCGGTGGAATGTCAAACCAGTCGCCCTGACGAAGTGAGGAAAGTATCACATCGTCAGGAAGGCCTCCTCCTACATTCCGCAGTTTCGGTAGACTTGCTGGCTAGATTAATCTAGCCAGCACTTTTTTCCTGCTTTGAATATAGCGGTTGAATTTCGAGCTGCACAAAGCCAGAGTGAACTTTTGACACCATGGCTAGGTTTGGTTGGAATGCCCCAAGAGAAAATTCTGAGATTCGCTGACAATGATTTCTGGAGCGATGAGCGAGTTGAGCTGGCTTTTCTGATAAGCCGTGTTACGCGCGTGCTTCGGCGTCGATTTGATATGGATATGGCATCCTTGGAACTCACGCGGGCTCAATGGAGAGCGATGCTGTATGTTTTTCGGCTTTCTAACCCTACGCAAACCGAGTTAGCCGAGATATTGGAGCTGGGGCGAGCTTCTGTCGGGTCTCTGATAGACCAGTTGGAGCGAAGTGGATATGTATCCCGGGTCGCGGACAGCGATGATCGTCGTGTGTGGAGGGTTGTGCCTTCTAGATTGGCAGTCTCCCGGCAGTCCAAAATTGATCGGGCCGGAAGACGTGCGGCCGCTGAGTTATTTGCAGATTTCGACGAGAAAGATCTTAGAGATTTCCGTCGATGTCTAGAAAAGCTAATCCCAAGCGCGGAATGAGCGTGGTGAACGGTAATCATCCTATTTTTAAGCTGCCAGGTTCCTGAACTTTACGCAGAAAGTTTCAGTTCCATGGCGGGGTAATCCCGCCGATGCCCATGTCCGGGCGCTGATTGTTGTAAATCCAGAGCCACCGCGTAGCGTGTTCCTTGACCTTCTCGATCGTATTGAAGATGAACCGTCCTGGCCATTCTTGCCGAACGGTCCGATTGTAGCGCTCGACATAGGCATACTGCTGCGGCTTGCCAGGCTGGATGCAGAAGATGCCAATGCCGCGCTTTGCTGCCCAGGTCTGCAGCTTGCCACTGATATTTTTCGGCCCCGTTGTCCACGCGCATGCCCATCGGCTTTCCGAGCGCTTCAATGATTTGCTCAAGCATGTGAACGACACGGGCTGCAGGCAGGGAGAAGTCTACTTCGATACCAAGGTAATCATCCCATTTTTAAGCGGCCTGTTTCCTGGACTTCACGCGGCAAGTTTCAGTTTCATGGCGGGGGTGATTCCGCCGATGCCCATATTGGGGCGTTGATTGTTGTATGACCATAGCCATTTGGTGGCGTGGTTGCGAACCTCCTCCAATGTGTTCCAGATATATTGCCCGAGCCATTCTTGGCGAACGGTACGATTGTAGCGTTCGACATAGGCGTTCTGCTGCGGCTTGCCTGGCTGGATGTAGAAGATGCCGATGCCTCGTTTTGCGGCCCAGGTTTGTAGCTTCCCACTGATGTTTTCGGGGCCATTGTCAACGCGAATGCCCATCGGCTTTCCGCGCCACTCGATGATCTGATCAAGCGTACGTACAACGCGAGCTGCGGGCAGAGAGAAGTCGACTTCGATGGCAAGTCCTTCGCGATTGAAGTCATCCAGCACATTCAGCGTGCGGAACGACCGGCCATCGCCAAGCTGGTCTGCCATAAAGTCCATCGACCACATCTCATTCGGGCGCTCCGGAACCGCCAGCGGCTCTGGCACCTCGCGAACCAGCCGCTTCTTCGGCTTGATCCGCAGGTTCAGCTCCAGTTCGCAATAGATACGGCGTATCCGCTTATGGTTCCAGGCAAAGCCCTTCACATTGCGCAGGAACAGATAGCAAAGGCCAAAGCCCCAGCGCCGGGTTGCATCGGAACTCGCCAGCCTGACCAACCAGTCCGCGATCTCGGCATTCTCATCCGACAGCTTCGCTTCATACCGGTAGCAGGTTTCACTGATGCCGAAGGCACGACACGCCAGTGCAACAGGAACGCCTTTCTTTTGAACAGCCTCTTTGGCCATCTCGCGTCGCTGAGACGGCCTTACGACTTTTTTCCAAGGGCATCCTTCAGCAACTCATTCTGCATCGCCATCTCGGCATACATCTTCTTCAGCCGTCGGTTCTCCTCAGCCATGGCTTTCATCTCAGACAACATCGCCGCGTCCATCCCGCCATACTTGGCTCGCCAGTTGTAATAAGTGGCGTTGCTGATGCCGTGCTCTCGACAAAGGTCTGCAACCGGTACGCCGCCTTCGCCCTGCTTCAGGATCGCCAGTATCTGTGCGTCGGTAAATCTCGATTTCTTCATGTCTCTCTCCGTGCTTTATCAAAGCCGGAGAAGTCCAGTTTTCAAGTCCCTTAATTTCAGGGATGATTACC
>Ga0181371_1000090_pt1 | contig 20032 bp, 19 predicted proteins | sample LowvirmetaG_6_FD_130087 | JGI IMG/M metagenome (GOLD analysis project Ga0181371, IMG submission 130087) | Marine viral communities from the Subarctic Pacific Ocean - Lowphox_07 viral metaG | ecosystem: Environmental > Aquatic > Marine > Oceanic | place: Subarctic Pacific Ocean | collected...
AGGTAATTATCCACTTCCGATCTAACGCCAGCGTTTTGCAGTGCAACGGTCGCCTGTGACTGTTTCTCTGTTGCAGTCTCCGCCGGATCACCGCTCGGTGTTTCCGCTTCCGCGACCTCTTCGGCAACCTCTGGCTCGGGCGTTGGTTCCGTTACCGGTTCTGGCTCGGGCTCAGGCTCGGGTTCGGGCTCGGGCTCGGGCTCGGGTTCGGGCTTGGGTTCAGGTTCAGGTTCAGGCTGTGGCTTCGGCTCTGGTTTTGGCTTTGGCGCGGCGTCGGGTTTCGGCGCGGGTTCGCCAGCCAGCTTGATTCGGATGGCTGGCGCTGTGTTGACCGCGGATTCGCCCAGGGTGTTGAGTTCCACCGTCTCTTCGGGAGCGGCGATCGCCAGGGCGACGAAGGTCACTACGATTGCGAGCAGCAGAAGTGCCCACCGGAAGGGCGGCTTTTGCGGCATCATCGGGCGGGCTCCGTCAACAGCAGGATATCCTGGTATCCGCCCTGCTCCAGCAAGCGGAAGAGTGTTTCCAGGTCTGCCATGGTGATGCTCTCGGCAGCGGCAATTTTCAGGGGCTGCTGGCCATCAGGTTCCGGCAGCCTGGCAACCAGGGATTCCTTGTTGAGCAGCTCACCGTCAACCTTCCAGTCCCCGTTGGCGCTTACAATCATGTCCGCATGAGGAGACTGACGGTCTTCGCCCTGCTCGGTGGCGGGCAATTCGGGCAGTGGGTCATCGGCAAGCTGGCCGGCAACGATGAAAAACATCAACAGCAGGAAGACCAGGTTGATCAACGGCAGAAGCGCATCCTCCACGCGTTCCATTAGGGTTTTGCCGGAGGTAAACGGAGGTGGAACCAGATCGCTCATGGTGTCGTTGCGTTTGTCCGCTTCCAGTGAGTGTCGATGCCGCTGTCAGTCAAAGCGCTCAGGGCCGCGGTAAAAGTTCCCAGGGGTGTGTCGCCCGTTGTTGAGAGGTTCACTTCGGTGGTACCGGCTTCAGACAGCTCGGTGACCAGGCGCTCCAGGGGTAACGTCTGGCCCTGCCACCTTACGTCGCCGTTGGCCGTGACCGTCAGCTCTGGTAGCGGTTCTCCGGTGACCGGACTGCGGCTCGACGTGTTATTGGCCAATTCCAGGTAGTCCACAGGCAATAGCCGGGTGGTCAGCATAAAGAACACCAGGAGAATGAAGACCACATCGATCAGGGGCGTGATCCGGATTGGAATCGGACGGTTTGGCCTTGGCTCAACCAGTTGCATGGGCGAATCGCTGACTCCGGGCGGTTGAGTAACGGTCGGGCTCGTCGACGGCGGTTTCGGCGGCACGCTGGCTTTCCGGCGACCGGTAATCTGCTTCAACGGCGTCCAGAGTCTGCTCCGGCACGATATGCAGAATCGAAACCAGTGTGCTGTTGATGGTCTTGTGGATGCGTCGCAGCCGGAACTCGATCCATGCAGCCAGTGCAGCAAACGGTATGGCCACTACCAGGCCCGCGGCTGTAGTGGTCAGGGCTTCGTAAATACCGCCACTGAGTTGGGTGGCATTGGCACGGCCTTCGGTAGCAGCCATGGCGCTGAAGGCCTCCATCATGCCCAGTACGGTTCCCAGCAGGCCCAGAAGAGGGGCCAGGGCTGCGATGACTTCGATGATCTTCAACGGTGCCTCGAACGGCTCCAGGGCATGTTGGGCATCCCGTGCGGCGGTTTCCCGGATCTGCCGGTCGTCCTGATCGTTCTGAATGGCCTCTATCGTATCGGTGACAAGATGCTGCAGCGGATTCATCCGCCCCCAGCGGCCTGCCTGATGTCGCACTTCTGACGGCCGTACCGACGCCGGATTATTCTGCCAGTTCATTACGGTTTTTTTAAGCTGACCGGACAAACGGGGCGCATAAAGGGTTCCGATAAGCATCAGATACATGAAGGTAACGAAGCCAATGATCGCGAGCACCACCAGCACCAGCATCACAGGGCCGCCCATATCAATAACTTGCGCGAGCGGGCCGGTATTCAGAGGCGAGAGGATGTCCGTCATGAGAGGAGTTCTCAATCTGCAAAAGTGGAACTAAATAATAACGATTATCATTGAATTTGCAAGCCTGTAATCTGACTACAGCACCCCCTCTGTTAGACTTAAGACATGCATAAGAACCACCAATAAGAGCTTAAAACGGAGGTCAGATCATTACTGGTTGTCGAATCCGCTGCGGAGTCTGGAAGTCATGCTGATCAAGCGATGGTTGGGCAGCCTGGCGAATCGGGCCGTTGCTCTGGTGGTTGTCGCGATTATACTGACGGCCTTGCTGGTAACCGTCGCCGGTTTCTTGCTGAGCCGTTCTGAACTGGAACAGCAGGCCCGGAACCAGGTGGAAACCATTGCCACCCTGATTGCCGGGGAGCTGGATGACAAGCTCGCCTTGCGTCTCGAAGCACTCAACCACGTGGCCCAGAACCTGACCATGTCCAGCAATGTTCTGGACGCAAGGGCCAGGGTTCTGATTCGTCGGCAAACGGCCCTGGAGCATCTGTTTGATGCGGTCTACCTGATGGATGAAAAGGGCCTGGTTATTGCCGAGCACCCGGAGGATTACCGTCAGGCGGGGCTGAATGTCAGTGATCGGGAATATTTTAGGCGGATTTCCTCCACGCTCACGCCGGTGATCAGCGAACCCTATATTTCCAACTATCAGGAAAAGCCGGCCATCATGGTGGCTGCGCCGATCTTCGACCACCGCCAACGTTTCATTGGTGTGCTTGGCGGTGCCATTGCCCTGGATGGAAACAATTTTCTTGATCAGTTTATCAACATCCGCATAGGAACTACCGGTTATCTCGGAGTGGCAACCCGCAGTGGTTTTGTGGTGGTCAGTCAAAGGGACGACGAGGCCATGGCGCCGGTGCGGGTAGCGAATCCTGTGCTCCGGGATGCCATGGAGGGGTTTGAAGGCACGCTGGAGACTAACAGCGGCGAGGGTGAACGAACCATCATGTCGGTGCAGCAGCTTACCCAGGTGCCCTGGTTCGTATCAGCTTCCTGGCCGGCTCGAGAAGCGCTGGCGCCGATTACCCGCACTGTGGATGCCTTCTTATGGATTCTGCTGGTGGTGATCCTGTTGATCGCACCTATTGCACTGTGGCGCTTCCGGCGACTGATGGCGCCGCTCAAAACACTGGGCAGCCAGATCCGCGAGCGCCACCTTGGTATGCGCTCCGATCCGGTGGACGTCGCCGGAGGCAAGGAAATCCGCCAGGTCGCAGAAATCTTTAATACCGTGACCGATGAGCGGGACGAGGTTCTGGTATCGCTTGCTGAAAGAGAGGCTTTTTTCCGTTCCCTCACCCAGAGCGCGCCTATCGGCATCGTCCAGACCGACGTTCTGGGCCGTATCGAATTTGCCAACCCGGCTTTCGAGGCCATCGTCGGCCGGCCTGCAGAAGAACTCACTTACAGTTACCTGGCCAATCGAGTGCATAACACCGACAGACCGGAGGCGATTGCCGGCTGGAAAAATGCGATCAGGAACCAGAGCGTTTTCCGGGGCCGGTTAAGGTTGGAATCCCCTGCTCCGGATCAGGTGATCTGGGGGGATGTGATGACGGCAGCAATTCAGACGCCGGAAAAGGCCCTCGGTACCATCACGGTAGTTCGGGATATTTCCCATGAGCTGGAGGTAGAAGAGGCGCTCAGGACGGAGCAGCAGCGCGCCGAGACGATTCTTCGCGTCCTACAGGAAGGCGTTCTTATGGTAGACGTCGAGGGTGTGATCCGGTTTGCCAACGATGCCGCCTGTCGGCTGCTGGGAACAGAGGGTGAGTGCTTACTCAGGAACTTTTTCCAGCTGGTCACCATTGAAACTGAAGAGCGGGAATTGACAGCGCAGGAGTTCCTTTCTGGAGAAGATCTGGACAGTCTTTACGTGACTCTGCGGAACTCGCTGGGTGTGCCATTCCCGATTGATCTCACTATGTTGCACATTCGTCAGGGTCGCGAGGATGAGCGCCTGGTGTTCGTGTTACGGGATGACAGCGACCGCCGCCGGCAGGAGGAACGGCTGTCCTGGGAGGCAACCCACGACAGTCTGACTCAGTTACTCAACCGGCGGGCGTTCAACGCCTCGCTGGTCCGATGTCTGGGAGAAGCCGATCGCCAGGACGTCCGTTCGGTGCTGATGCTCATTGATCTCGACTACTTCAAACCAGTAAACGATGAAGGTGGGCACCTGCTCGGCGACGATCTGCTCAAACGGCTGGCGGACCTGTTCAAGGACTCGGTTCGCCAGTCCGATACCGTGGCCAGGCTCGGCGGGGATGAATTTGGCATTATTTTGCCCGCCTGTGGCATGGCAAGGGCGCAGGCTCTGGCGGAACGGATCCGCGCGGATGTTGAGGCTCTTCGCATTGAGCATGACGGCCGGTCATTCGGTGTAACCACGAGTATCGGCCTGACGGAACTGACACCGGAAGACAGCGGCCCCCGGGAGGTTATGGCCCGGGCGGATGAGGGTAGCTACATCGCCAAATCCCGGGGACGTAACAGGGTTGTTGTGGTTCCGTCACCACCAGCCGGCTGAGAGACTGGCCTGCCATAGCAGGCGGATCGCAAGCGCGGTCAGCACGATATTGAAGATCTGTGTGAACTTCCGGTTGCTAAGGGAACTGAGTACATGGAGCCCGAGCCAGGTGCCGGCGAAGCCGCAGGCGATCATTGCAAGGATAAACGGGAGCCACTCAAAGAACATGAAACCCGCCGCCCCGAACACCAGCGCCTTGGGCGCATGTTGCAGCGTCATGGCGGTGGCGAAGGTGGCCACGGTTTTGAACCTGTCGGTGTGAATCTGCTTGATGAACGCCGCAACCAGCGGCCCGGTGGCGCCCACGAACAGGCTGACAAAACTGGTCAGGGCCGAGGCCAGAAACACCCCGGGGGCACCGAAGGCACCCTTTGGTAGTGCCGGCCCCCAGCAAAGATAGAGAACGAACAGGGCGATGGTCAGCTGCCAGATGTGGGCCGGAAGATTCACCAGTAACCAGGCGCCCAGCGCCGCCCCTGCGATCACACCGGGCAGGAACGCGGCAATCACCCGCCAGTCTACGTGCCGCCAGGTCAGTGCCGCCCGGCCAACGTTCGAGCCCAACTGGATCATGCCATGAACCGGGATGATGGCCGCAGGCGGCATCCAGCTGGCCATCAGTACCAGCAGCAGAACGCCGCCACCGGCGCCGAGGCTGGCGGTGATCATCGAAGTAATGGTGGAGCTGGCAAGCAGGAAAACGGCGACCGGGAGGCTCAGGCTTTCGGGTATCAGTTGGTTGAGTACTTCCATTCACAGAATTCCGTTGATTTGAGTTTGGCCGTGCGACAAAGGGCCTCGGTTGCCAGCTGAACGTCGGCCACATAGTAGAGTGATGCAAGACCGAGGCGGTCCCGCCCCAGGTTGTGAAAAATCAGGCCGAAGGCAATATCGCCGGCGGTAAAGCGTTCATGGTTGGCGGCAAAATACTCGGCTGGCTGTGCCAGCACCGGGTCGTCCAGCAGCGCCTGGACCCGTCCGGCGCCGCCATGATAGGCCTGAACCAGCAGGAGGGTGAATAATCGGTCCCTTTTGGCATCAGGCAAATGGCCGAAACGTTGCTGGAAAACCGGTGCCAGATTGCGGGCATTCTGGTTCATCAAACGCAGGGCGCAATCGATCTGTGCCAGCCGGTGCCAGTAATTGTCGGGAGCGATCTCGCAGTCGGACAGGGCGGCGGGTGAAAGCTGCAGGATTCCCCTCGCGTTTGCCCGGGAATGGGCTCTTGCCTGGGCTCCACTTTCAATCAGGATCTGGCCGGCCAGATATCGGGGCAAGGCTTGCGGCAGGGTCAGGCGGTTCTGGTTGTTGCGGTGTTCGTATACGTAGATCAGAGCGTCATGCAGGCTTTCCGGAGCACTACTGTCGGCAAAGTTGAGGTCGTCCCAGGCGCCCCAGATCCGGTCTGCCGGCAGGGTGCCAAGATAGCGGGCAACGGCTTCATCGACGTTTACGTGGGGCTGGTCGCAGGAAAGGGCGAACGGATAGCCTGTCTGGCCGGTCTCTCCGGCAACCCAGTCTTCCACCTTGCCATTCTCATACAATGATTTCCGGGTTGCGTTCAGCAGTCGCTGGGTGGTGTCGCGGTCGTCACCGTCACTGATCCAGGCCAGAAACCGGCCGCGCATGTCGTACAGAACGTGGCGATCGGCACTGGCGCAATAGCCGGATTCCTTCAATACCCAGCGTCTGATGGTGAGAATGTTTTCAAACACCCCCTGGCTGACCCAATAGGGCGAGGAACGGACGACGCGGGTCCAGTCGCTGTCGTCACTGGTGGCTGGCGGCGTTTCCTGGGCGGCAACGGTCACCGATGCCGCCAGGATGAAAATCACGGCAAGCTGGCGTAAGCTCTTGAGAATTCTGACCATAGACGTTATACCCGTGACCTTCCTCAAAACAGAATAACAAATGGAACCTGCCATGAAGCAATCTGAATACCTACGTTACGATGCTACTGCACTCGCTGATCTTGTCCGTCGGGGCGAGGTCACTTCAAGGGAAGTATGCGAGGCGGCCGTGGAACGGGCAACCCGAGTGAACGGCACGCTGAACGCGATCTGCTATCCCCAGTTCTCCGAAGCGCCAGCCCAGCGTTTCCCCGAGCAGGCCGTTTTTGCCGGCGTCCCTCTGCTGCTGAAGGACCTTGCCCAGGAACAGGCTGGGCACCCGTGTACCTATGGCAGTCGCGGGATGACAAAGAATATTGCGCCCCAGGACTCGGAATTCGTCCGTCGGGCCCGGGACGGCGGTCTGGTTTTCCTGGGGCGAACCGCCACGCCGGAGTTTGGTCTGAAAGCGGTTACCGAATCTGAGCTCTGGGGGCCAACCCGTAACCCCTGGAACACGCAGCTAACCCCGGGTGGATCCAGCGGTGGCTCCGGCGCGGCGGTCGCCGCTGGCATTGTGCCCATGGCGGGCGCCAACGACGGCGGCGGCTCCATCCGCATTCCTGCAGCCTATAACGGCCTGTTTGGCCTTAAGCCATCCCGCGGTCGCATTTCCTCGGGGCCGTTTATGGGCGAAGCCTGGACCGGGGCATCCACAGATCATGTGGTCAGCCGAACGGTCAGAGACAGTGCGGCGATGCTGGATGTGCTCAACGGGCCGGCGCCAGGCGATCCGTTCGAGATTCCTGCGTCGTCTGCGGCCTACGCGGAACTGATGCAGCGGTCTCCGGGCAGCCTGAGAATCGGCGTGTTCACGTCATCCCCATACAATACAGAGGTTGCGCCGGAGTGCATTGCTGCTGTGGAGGAAACGGCCCGGGTTCTTGAGAATCTCGGTCACAGAGTTGAGTACGCTGCGCCGGAATTCGACGGAATGGCTCTTGCCCGCTGCTACCTGGGCCTGTATTTCGGCGAAGTGTCGGCGCTGATGGCGAAGGCGAAAGAGCAGTTCGGCGCTACCGACAGCGATTTCGAGCTGGATACCCGGCTGATCGGCATGCTTGGAGAGACCATGCCGCTCTCCGATTATGTCCGCCGCCGCCAGCAGTGGAACGATTTTGCCAGGGCGCTGGGCGCGTTCTTCGGGAGTTACGATCTATACCTCAGCCCTGCGACCGGGCAATTGCCGGCGGCCATCGGTGAACTGGAAACGCCGGCCCATCTCAAGTTTGCAGCACGCCTGATGCTGAAATTGAAGGCCGGTAAACTGGTGCATCGTTCTGGACAGGTGGACCAGATGGCCCTGGAAAGCCTGGCGCGAACGCCGTTTACCCAGCTGGCCAACCTTACCGGGACACCTGCCATGTCTGTGCCGATGCACTGGACTGCCGAAGGTTTGCCGGTGGGGGTGCAGTTCGGCGGGCCCCACGGCGCCGAAGCGACCCTGCTTCAGTTGGCGGGCCAACTGGAAGAGGCAAACCCCTGGTTCGGCAATTATGAAAAACTTGAGGACGCGTTTTGAGTTATCCGGGGTTGTGATCCGGCTGGGGAAACTCCACGTTTATCTTTGTAGCCGGAACAGGCTATGCTGTTAGTCAGGAAGACCCCTTCTTCCTGAACGACCCTGATGGCATCGAGGAGGCGAGCGTATTATGAACCAACCGATGGCAATCGATGAACTGGTATCAGTAGCACAGGCCGAGGCCATGGGGGAGTTAGACGCCCCGATGATGGCCATTGTTCTGTCCAGCGAGCAAAGCTACGACTTGCCCATCAATTCCCTTGAAACCGATGCCGACAAGGCCCGCTGGGGGTTGATCCTCCGCGCCGCCCGCGAGCATGTTGAAGCGGATGCCGTGGCCGTGCTGTACCCGGCCTGGACCACCATCCGTCACAAGAAACCTGAAGTGGAAGCCGAAGCGGCCCCAGAAGCGGTTGAGGAAGAAGCGGAGGGTGCAGACGATTCAGACGGACCTATAGACACCCTGTTCGTGCAGCTGCACACCAGGGACCATGTTTACTGGCGGGGTTTTGAACAGATTCGGGACCCCAAGCACCAGCGCATCATCGGCTTCCGCCGCATCAAGGCGCTGTCCACCGATTACAAACGCGACGAAGCGCCCTCCGTTGCCTCCTGGCTGAGCACGCTGTTCGAGCCGTTGCCCGAAGAAGGTGAAGAGACCACCGTAGATCGCGAGCTGGCCGACCTGCTGGAAGAGCCGGAAGTCAGCGCAGCGCTCTATCCGCGTCAGATGCGAGCTCTTCACTAAGGTCATCCGGTGCGCGCTCAGAACAGGGGCGCGCGCTGGACAACCCAGAACAGACTGATAGCACCTATTGCTGCCAGCATCACTGGCACGCCGCCCTTTTGATACACCCGTTTTTTGCCCAGGTAATACAGCACCGGGAATCCCACCACGAGCAGCGCCAGCTGACCGAGTTCCACACCGAGGTTGAAACCTGCCAGCGCCACCGCCAACCCGGATACGCCACTGGTGAGATCGCCCAGAACACTGGCGAATCCAAAACCGTGCACCAGTCCAAATCCGAACGCCAGCTTCCAGGTTTTGTGCCCGAGAATCGGCCAGGCCACGTTCAATGCTGCCAAGCCGATGGAAAGTGCGATAACCGTTTCCACCCATGCGATGGGCAGTGAAACGATATCGAGGGCGGCCAGCGCCAGCGTGATGGAGTGCGCCGCGGTAAATGCCGTGATAATGCCGGCCAGTTCAAGCAGGCGGCCCCGTAAGGCTCTCGACCGCCCGCTGGGTACCTGGTTTTTGGGAAAGGACAGCGTTGCCGGAATAATCAGAACGAGCAGGAACAGAATGTGGTCGAGCCCGATCAGCAGGTGGATGACACCCTGATAGACAAACGTTGCGAATACACTGAAATAGCCCGGGTTCTCCGTGCCTGTCAGATCCAGCGTTCGGGAATCCGGTCCCAGTGCGGCCAGACGTGTCTGACCATCATAGTCAAGGCTCACCAGGCCCCGGTGCAGAGCATCCTGTTCAAACAGCAGGTTGTACTCCAGCGCTCTCGGCGGCTCACCATCGGGGCACTGAATAGCGTAACGGGCGGCGGAATAGAATCCGTCACTGTGCTCGCTGATGCCCCATTTCTTGCCGGCCAGATTGCAGTTGCCACTGCTGTTCGAAAAGGTCAGGGCAGATTCCACGGTTCGCGTGATCTCGGGTCTTGCCTGTCGCAGTTCCTGACCCGATACCTGACGATCGCCGTTGCGATCAATGCTTGTCAGCAGCGCGAGGTCACGTAGTGCAACATCGATTCGAAGCTCGGTCGGGCCGTTGTCCAGGTAAAGAAAGCTGTCGCTTGCCTTGTGTGCCGCTGCCATCCCACTGGCGGATACCAGCGTCACTGTAAGCAAAGCAAGCCAGATTCCTCGTGTGACCTTCATTGTTTGAACTCCGGATAGCGGGCATCGCTCTGCCCCAGGTCTTTGAGCCAGTCCCTGACTCTCTGGTATTGGACTTTGTCGCCTGCGGCGAGGGCCGATCTCAGTAACAGTCGTGTGTCCTGCGGCTCCCTCTGGCTCTCCCAATTTTTTGTTGCGAGTCTCAGCGCCTCTTCCGTCTGGTTTTCGATATCCAGCTCGAATCGGGCAACATCCCTGGCATGTAATAAAGCGCCTCGCCAGCGGGCCTCTTCAAACCGTTGCCGTAAACGACTGTTCAGTTCGTTACTGCCGGGGTGGCCCATGCGCTCCATGGCGATGGCCCGAATTACGGCGAGTGTGTCGACGGCATCGAACCCCTGGGTGAGCCTCAAAACCTGCTCGAAGTGGCCTCTCTCAAGGTGCCAATCGGCGAGCTGGGCCCGGACATAAAGGTCGTTCGGTGTCGCCTTCACTACTCTTTGCCAATGCACTTTGGCCTCAGGCAATCCCGCCTGGGCAGCGATGTCCCCGAGAGTGCCCTCGGCCCAGAGTCGGCTGGTGGAATCGGCAGGCTGGCGATTTATCGACTCGGCGAGTTGTGACGCAAGATTCCGATAGGCTTTTTCAGGGTCGGCGGTCCTCGCCTGCACGGAAGCCAGGCAGCTCTGGGCTATCAGGCCCGGATAGGCAGACTGAAGTGCCCGACAATGCTGCTCAGCCTCCTTGTAACGACCTTGAACCAGCTCAAGGTTGGCCAGGGTCAGGCGAGCCTGGATACGTTGCTGTTTGTCCGAAGGGCTGGAGATTACCCGTTCAAGATCGGAGCGGGCGGAATCAAATTGGTGCAGGCTCTGGCGCAAAGTCGCCCGGAGGACCCGCAGACGGTCAGTCAGCTGTTCTTCCGGCCAGCGATTGACCAGTGTCTGGGCATACCCCAGGTATCTAGGGTCGCCACTGGCCCTGGCCTGTGTGATCAGTATTTTCAGCCGGTCCCCGGCCTCCTCGGGCGATTCCGTCTCCCGGAAGACCTCGGCAGCAGAGCGGGGTAATTCGGTCAGTACTTGACCATCCCCGAAGTCGGTGATAATTGGATCAGGCGCGGCCTGCGCCTGAAAGGCCGCGAATGTGGCGATCAACCAAAAAGGCCTGCCCCGAAGGGCAGGCAGGGAAAAGACCGGCCCGAGACAACGGGAAAACCGGCCACCTGGAGGTTTATTGAAGCAGGTCATCGAAAGCCTGTGGATTGTTCTGGTCATTGAAACTCAGGTCGATCCCGTTGACGTTCGCCGGCTGGGCGTCGTCGGTTGTCCGGGCGAACTGGGTTTTAACAAACTCCGTGAAATCGACGGTCGGAGCCGGCGACTCCGCTCGGCTGTTCGACCCATCGAAGCAGCCGGCCATGAATAGCGCCAACGCGCAGATCGTCGTGAGCTTTGTGAATAATTTCATAGCCATCTCCCGGTTATTCGTTGGGTGAACCGGCGATTGGTGTCGCCAGGTAAGGGAACGACTCGTAGTCCGCAGGCAGGCTGGCAGGATCTGCTGCCAACTGGACGCCGTCTGTGTACTCGAGGCTGCCATCGGGCGCATCGGCAGGGTCTGCCAGTACACCCATGGCGACCCGAAGTGCGATGTCGACGGTGTCATCGTAAGGCCGGCGGCCATTCGGGAAGCCGGCGTTATCACCGGCCAGAACACCGAGGTCGTTCTGGCTGTCCAGAGGGGTTGGCGCAATGGCGGGCGTCAGTCGCAGCATCTCGGAGGCGGTTACGCCAACGGGCATATTGACGCCGGGCACGCCGGTCAGGAAGGCCGTGACCAGATCGTTGCGCGGAAAGTTGTTCGGCGCGGTCACGGGGAACAGCACTTCCAGAAGCTCTGGCAGTGTCGGGTGAGTCACATAGGTGGCGAACTGGCCGTCGTCCTTGGGTTCGCTGGCGTTGAAACGGTCTTTGTCCTTGAGGCCGATAACCACTTCGTTAACCAGCGGCATGCCCAGGCGGGAAACCTGGGTGTAGGCACCACCTTCAACGGTTGCGCCACGGCTTTCCGTACTGGGGGCAGGATTGATGATGCGTGCCTGACGAACGCTCGCCGTTGTCCAGGCACCAATGACCGGCTGGCCGTTGGAATTCATGGCGGTGCTGGTCAGGCACTCGGTGGGCACTTCCAGGGCAAAGGAGGTCACGTTCTTGTCGGCCAGATCACCGGGACCTTCTCCATCCCGGGCGCCCAGGGGGTTGGTGTTCACCAGGTCGAAAATTTCGCCCAAGTTTACCGCAAACGCCTCCTGGCGCTGGCCGACAAACACACGACCGTTGGTGCCGCAGCCGGGAATGGCGATATCAAACACGTGCTGGCCTGCGTAACTGGCGTAATCACCAAAGGACTTTGCACCTATGTTGTCCAACGGTTTTTCGAAAGTTTCGGTGCCGGTATTCACGTTGGTGGCGGCCTGCACGGCGCCCGTGCGGCGATCGCCGGAAATGACGTCCACCGTGTAGGTTTGTCGCAACTGAACGTTTCCGGCGTCACTTGCGTCGCCAATGTTCTTGAGGGGCACAGACACCATCCGCTGGTCGCCATCCGGCCCGACCGGCAACTGAATGTCGTTCAGGTTGTCTTCCAGCTGGAACCGGAACGTCAGATCCTCAACGGCATCGCCGTCGTTGTCGACGTGAATCTCATAGATGGCATCGTCGTCCAGATCGAAATAATTGGGACCGCCATAGGCGTCCTGCAGAGGCAGGTAATTGGCAATAAGGGTCACAAAATCCGCCCTGCCGGACTCGTAGCTCCGAAACATGTAGAAGTCGGTGCCATCGACTTTCGGGATTTCTGTGATGAAGGGCGCTTCGCGGTGGCTCGATGCCTGGACCAGGCCGGTGGCGAGGCAGCTTCCGGCCACGGCGATAGCGAGGCTGGACCCTTTCAGAATTGTTTTCATGTCGCTTTCCTCTCTGTGTTTGGGTTCGTCGGAGGAAGGAACGAGCGGGCCCGTTGAAAAGTTGCAGTCGTTGGGAAAATTCTTTTCGGCATCCGCGCAACTTCTGCTCGCGTGCGCCCGTACCTGGGGCATTAACCATAACAACGAGGGTGTTTATGGCTTCTGTCGAGGTAAATCAGGATGAGTTGATGCGACTGCTGCGTTCCGTGGCTAGGAAGGATCGACAAGCGTTCCAACAACTCTACAGCCAGGTGGCGGCGAGAATGTTCGGCCTTTGCGTCAAACTGGCGAACCATCGAGAGCTTGCGGAAGAAGCGATGCAGGAGAGCTTCATCCAGATCTGGCATCACGCTGGCGAATACCACCGGGATCGGGGTGCGCCGCTGGCCTGGATGATGACCATTGCCCGGTACCGCACTCTCGACCTGATGCGCGCCCGGAAAGTGCGGCAGACGGCCGGCGATGAGCACCTTGAACAGGTTGAGGACAGGCGTGCTGGTCCTCTGGACGATTCGTTGCGCACCTCCGGTTCGGCCCAGCTGACCGGCTGCCTGGAAGAACTCAGCGATGTGCAGCGGGATAGCATCCTGCTCGCCTATTACCGGGGCTTCACTCACGATGAGCTGTCGGAAACCCTGAACTCTCCGGTAGGCACCGTGAAGAGCTGGATCCGAAGGGGACTTATGGCGCTTAAGAGGTGTCTTGAACGATGAGAAAATCACCTGAACGCGTAGAAATGCTTGCCGCGGAATATGTTCTGGGATCCCTCAAAGGCCCTGCCCGTCTCCGCTTTGAAGGATGGATGATGGAGTCAGGCCGGGTACGCCAGGAAGTCTGGTTCTGGGAGCAGCAGTTGGGCGCGTTATCGACGGCCACACCGCAGGAAACCCCACCGCCCCGCGTATGGTCAGACATCCAGAGGCGGTTGTGGCCGGAACAGGCCACAACGACAGCGGCGTCCTCAGCAAAAGCCGGTTGGTTCTGGCCAGGCTGGGGCTTGATGGCAACCGCTGCGGCGGTTCTTTTCGCGGTTCTGTTGCTGCAGCAGCCGTCCCCGGGTGTCGAGCGACCCTTGTTGGCCGGAGCAATCATCAAGGCCGATATGGGCGATCCGCTGTGGCTGTTGAGTGAAACCGGTGGTGGCAACCTGCTGAAATTGCGCTCTGTTGCCGCAGGCACCGCCGAGTCAGGCAAGGATTATGAGCTCTGGGTTGTTCCGGAGGATGGTGAGCCACTCTCTCTCGGGGTCCTCCCGGCGGGTGACACTCATGAGGTGGCGCTGTCGGATGAAGCCCAAAGCTCTTTGACCCGCAGCCGGACCCTGGCGATCAGTCTTGAACCCGAAGGCGGTTCACCGACAGGATCCCCAACCGGGCCGATTCTGCATGTCACCAGGCTCTACGAGCTCTGAGTGGATGCTAATGGGTAGAGAGTAAGGTCAGGCACAGCTGCGCGTTCTGAATAAAGTGGCCGAACGCTGATAACTGCTCTTTTGAGGGCACGTAGGCGCCGGCCGCATTGTCAGCATAGAACAGACCGATCAGCCGGCCGTTTGCCTTGATCGGGCCAATCAGCGCAGGTACTTTGCCGAGCCACCGATCATAAGCCACGCCTTCGGAGTTTGGATTGGGTTCGTAGATGCTGCAGTGGGCATGGGGCAGAAGCGAACCCAGTGGCCCGGTGCCGTCCTTGGGGATCACGAAGTGCTGACGCCATTCCTCGGTGCCGCGACCGCCGAGTTTTCGGGGCACCAGTTCGCTGCCGGTGCGGTCGCTCATTAACAGAGCCACCCGCTGCATACCGATTGCCCGGTGGATTCCCTCTATCACCAACTGGCAGACCTCGTTGATGTCCGGTTTCTCGGCCAGGCAATGGCTTAATTCACGCAGTATTTCCAGCTGAAGTTCCGCATCCATGTCCGGAGCCTTTGCTCCGGTGTCGCCTAATTTGCCCTCGGCACCCGGCATCATGGCGGTGACCTGGGGAATGCCCAGAGAGACCGCAACGCGAGTCGCTTCCGAGGCATTCACCTTAAGCTGGTCGCGAACCACGGCCGGGCTTTCACCAATATCCTTCCCCAGGCGTTCCAGCACCTTGTCCATGTCCGGGCCACTCCAGCCCTGTTCGGACAACCGGGCCATATCTACGGAATTCCGTACCAGGCTTGAGGCCATGGAATTTGCCTGTCCCGGCGAGACAACATCCTTGATAAAGGGTCCCAGGGACCAGGCATCAACAAGGCCCCGGGTGATTTCGGTAAAGGTTGAGTGCAGCACGGCCTTCTGTGCCTCAACCGGGGGCTCTTCAAGGCGCAGGCGTTCCTCCAGTTCCGTGGCCTGGTCGGTTTCGCAGGACCAGAAGGCCAGCTCGCCAATGTTCATCAGCAATGCCCCGATAAACACCTCTTCTAGCGCGGTTTCGTTGCGTTTCGGCATCAGACACCGGGCCTGGACAGCGGCATGGATCGCCCGGGCCAGGCAGCGCAAAAGGTGGGGACGGTCGTTCCGTTTCAGCAGAGTGTCGACGATCAGTGAGGAAATCGCCATGGACTTCACCGCGTCGAAGCCGATCAGGGTGATAGCCCGGCTAACCGTGCTGACCTGGGTTCGGGTCTGGTTGTAGAACACGGTATTGGACAGCCGCAGAACCTGGGAGGTGAGCTGGGCATCGTTGAGAATCACGTTAGCCAGCTCGTTGACTGTGCTGTTCTGGCTATCGGTCAGCTCATTAATGCGTCGAAGCGTATTGGCCAGTACCGGCAGTTCGACTTTGCTGAGATAGGTAACCCATGCCTGGGTGGAGTTCATCCTTGAGGGCGTTGGTTGTTTTTCGTTGGTCACGTTGGTGAGTCCATGGGGCAGCGCGTCTCTGAAAGAGCTCCGGGGAAATGTAAGGTTCTTTTGTTATCCAAGTTTAGTTCACCGGGCTGTGCGGTGTCAGGTAACCGTTTGTGTAGGGATATCTACCCACACTGAGAATCATTCCGGAATTCGGGTTTGCCGACCGTTTGGGCTATAATCGCCGGTTTTAACGCTGCACCCACAAGGCGCTGACCGTGATTGTATTTGACCAGGTACAGAAGTCGTATCAGGTAGGCGGCCGGGCGATCCCCGCGCTGCATCCCACCGATATGACCATTGAAACCGGCGAGGTCTTCGGTATCGTTGGCCATTCCGGCGCAGGTAAATCGACGCTGGTGCGTCTGATCAATCTGCTGGAACCACCCACCGGCGGCCGTATTCTGATCGACGACGAGAACATCACCGACTACGACGCTGCCGAACTCCGTGCCTTTCGCCGCAAGGTGGGCATGATCTTCCAGCACTTCAACCTGCTGTCGTCGAAGACCGTGGCGGACAACATTGCCTTCCCCATGAAGCTGGCAGGCATCTACTCGAAGACCGAAATCCGGGATCGCGTCGAAGAACTGCTGGCCCGGGTCAGCCTTACCGACCACGCCAACAAATACCCGTCGCAGCTTTCTGGTGGCCAGAAACAGCGCGTGGGCATTGCCCGTGCCCTGGCCTGCCGGCCCACGATCCTGCTCTGCGACGAAGCCACCAGCGCCCTGGACCCGCAAACCACTCAGTCGGTTCTGAAGCTGCTGGCGGACATCAACCGTGAACTGGGTCTGACCATCGTCCTGATCACCCATGAAATGGACGTGGTACGCCGCGTCTGCGACCGGGTTGCTGTTATGGACGCCGGTGAGGTGGTGGAAATGGGGCCGGTCAGCGAGGTGTTCCTGCACCCGAAACACCCGACCACCCGGGACTTCGTATTCGAAAGCGAGAGCATTGACCGGGACGAACTGCAGGAAGACCTGAGCAAAGCCGACGGCCGGATCCTGCGCCTGACGTTCAAGGGCGAATCCACCTACAAGCCCCTTTTGGGCAGCGTCGCCCGGGAATCCGGCGTGGATTTCAGCATCCTCTCCGGCCGAATCGACCACATCAAGGACACACCCTACGGCCAGCTGACCCTGTCACTGGTGGGCGGTGATCTCGAGGTGGCCATGCAGGCGCTGAAAGCCGCCGACGTTCACGTGGAGGTGCTGCGCTGATGGAAGCCCTGTTGAGTAATGTAGACTGGAGCGAAATCGGCTGGGCCAGCTGGGATACCCTGATAATGGTGGGTATGTCCCTGCTGTTCAGTGTCCTGATCGGCCTGCCGATCGGTGTCCTGCTGTTCCTGTTCGGCAAACGCCAGCTTCTGGAACAGCCGGTGGCCTATGCGGTGCTGTCGTTCGTGGTGAACGTACTTCGTTCCGTGCCGTTCATTATCCTGCTGATCGTAATGATCCCCTTCACCGTAATGCTGATCGGCACCTCGCTGGGCGTGGCCGGCGCGATACCGCCATTAGTTGCGGGCGGTGCCCCGTTCTTTGCCCGTTTAGTGGAGACCTCTTTGCGGGAAGTGGACAGAGGCATTATCGAAGCGACCCAGGCCATGGGCGCCAGCGTTAAACAGATCATCTTCGGTGCTCTGTTACCGGAAGCGCTTCCAGGCATCATTGCCGGTATCACGGTTACCGCGATCACTCTGGTGTCCTATGCGGCCATGTCCGGCGTTATTGGTGGCGGTGGTTTGGGCGACCTGGCCATCCGCTTCGGCTATCAACGATTCCAGACGGACGTTATGGTCATTACAGTCGCGCTACTGGTTATTTTCGTACAGGTGCTGCAGATGGTCGGCGACCGTCTGGTTCTGTACTTCAGCAGAAAGTAGAAAAGCTGGATATAGGCCGGTGGGCGGTCGGAGTCCCCTTCCGAAAACGTGGAGCGCCAGGGATGGCGCGACCGAGCCCTACAGGGACGTATTTACGGGCGTTTTTCGGAAGGGGACTCCGACCGACCGCAGGCCGTACTCCCAACCCGAATTCATTCGTTCAAGATGTCCAACAGGAGAACTAATCCATGAATCTGAAGAAAACACTCGCAGCACTGGCTGCCGCAGCCACTTTCTCCGGCGTCGTTGCTGCCGAAGAGCTCTCCGTAGCCGCCACCCCGGTTCCCCATGCCGAGATCCTGGAATTCGTGAAGCCACAGCTGGCGGAGCAGGGCGTGGAACTGGACGTGAAGGTGTTCACCGATTACATCCAGCCAAACATCCAGGTTGATCAGAAGCGGATGGACGCCAACTTCTTCCAGCACCAGCCGTACCTGGACGAGTTCAACGAAGGCCGTGGTACCAACCTGGTAACCGTGACCGGCGTTCACGTTGAGCCGTTTGGCGCCTACTCCAGCAAGATCGATTCGCTGGACGACCTGAAAGAAGGTGCCGTAGTTGCCATTCCGAACGATCCCACCAACGGTGGCCGTGCACTGCTGCTCCTGCAGAAGGCCGGTGTGATTACCCTGAAGGACGAGAGCAAGATCACTGCGACACCCCGTGATATTGCCGATAACCCGAAAAACCTGGACTTCAAAGAACTGGAAGCAGCCACCCTGCCCCGTATCCTGAACCAGGTGGACCTGGCGCTGATCAACACCAACTATGCGCTGGAGGCCGGTTTGAACCCGTCTGAAGACGCGCTGGTGATTGAGGGCTCCGAGTCACCCTACGTGAACATTCTGGTGGCACGTCCGGACAACAAGGACAGCGAAGCCATGCAGAAGCTGGCTGCGGCGCTGAAGTCTGAAGCGGTTCGAGACTTCATCATGGAGAAGTATGAAGGTGCCGTTGTTCCGGCATTCTGATAACTGAAGTATCGGGGTCAGATGAAAACGTTCATCTGAGCCCACTTCCATAAAAAAGGCCGGACAGCTGTTAAGCTGCCCGGCCTTTTTATTTGGCCTGGAGGCTGGTGATCAGTCACCGCTCCAGTTGGCTTTCGGGTCCGGTGTCATCCGCAGGTAGGATTTCACCGCCTTATAGCCTTTCGGGAAGCGCTGCTTGATTTCATCCTCATCCTGCAGGGACGGAACGATGACTACGTCACCGCCACGTTCCCAGTTGCCCGGGGTGGCGACCTTGTGCTCGTCGGTCAACTGCAGCGAATCGATTACCCGCAGAACTTCATTGAAGTTCCGGCCGGTGCTGGCCGGGTAGGTGATCATCAGCCGTACTTTCTTGTTCGGGTCGATCACGAACAGCGAGCGCACGGTAAGGCTGCTGTCGGCATTCGGGTGAATCATGTCGTACAGCTGGGACACCTTGCGGTCGTGGTCCGCGATGATCGGGAAGTTCACTGAGCAACCCTGGGTTTCGTTGATGTCCTTGATCCACTCGTGGTGGGAATCGACCGGATCAACACTCAGGGCGATGGCCTTCACGCCGCGCTTGGCGAACTCGTCTTTCAGCTTGGCGGTCAGGCCCAGCTCCGTGGTGCAGACCGGGGTGAAATCCGCCGGGTGTGAAAACAATACACCCCAGCTGTCGCCCAGCCAGTCGTAAAACGAAATCTTCCCTTCACTGGAGTCCTGCTCAAAATCGGGTGCGGTATCTCCGAGACGTAAAGTCATGTGTACTCTCCTTCGATCATGGTAGTGACAATTTCGTTTGTTATTCCGGCCCGAAAACTGCCGGGTTGTGTTCTGAGTGTATACGACAAACCTTGGTGCCAGATGAGGCAATTACAAGGGGCTCAAACCCCCAATGCCTTCTCTTTCTCAAAGTGCTCCCGGGTAAGCTTGAACACAACCGGGCTCAGCATCAGCAAGGCAATCAGGTTTGGTAGTGCCATCATGGCGTTCAGGGTATCCGCCACCAGCCAGACGAAGCCCAGATTGAGGGTGGCGCCCACCGGGATGGCCAGAATCCATGCAACGCGGTATGGCACTATGGCCTTTACGCCGAACAGGAACTCGATACAGCGCTCCCCATAGAATGACCAACCGAGGATGGTGGTAAATGCAAATACTGCCAGGGCAATAGCTACAAGATAGTTGCCAACGCCGGGAAGCGCCTCCTGGAACGCCATGGACGTCAATGCCGCGCCGGATTCCCCGGAGGTCCAGGTGCCGGATGTGATAATCACAAGGCCAGTGATGGTGCAGATAATGATGGTATCAATGAAGGTGCCGAGCATGGCCACCATGCCCTGGTTGATCGGGTTCCGGGTTTGTGCGGCGGCGTGGGCAATGGGGGCAGAGCCCAGGCCGGCTTCGTTGGAGAAGATGCCGCGGGCCACCCCGAAGCGGATTGCTGCCCAGACGGCTGCGCCGGCAAAGCCACCTTCGGCGGCGATAGGACTGAAAGCATGCTTGATCACCAGGGAAAAGGCGGCAGG
>Ga0181371_1000093_pt1 | contig 19708 bp, 19 predicted proteins | sample LowvirmetaG_6_FD_130087 | JGI IMG/M metagenome (GOLD analysis project Ga0181371, IMG submission 130087) | Marine viral communities from the Subarctic Pacific Ocean - Lowphox_07 viral metaG | ecosystem: Environmental > Aquatic > Marine > Oceanic | place: Subarctic Pacific Ocean | collected...
AAGGCACCTACACGCCTGCCGAGCTGATCAATCCGCGCTCAGCGGTCTCCGGCGCCACACCGATCGAGAAGGAATCCGAGCACTATTTCTTCAAGCTGCCGGATTTCCAGGACTTTCTTGCCAAGTGGACCCGCAGCGGTACGCTTCAGCCCCAGGTGGCCAACAAGCTGGCGGAATGGCTGGACGCAGGCCTTCAGGAATGGGATATCAGCCGTGATGCGCCCTACTTCGGTTTCGAAATTCCGGACGCGCCCGGCAAGTACTTCTACGTGTGGCTGGACGCGCCGATCGGCTACCTGGCCAGCTTCAAGAACCTCTGCAACCGCGAAGGCATCGATTTCGAGCACTTCTGGAAAGCGGATTCCGAGGCCGAGGTCTACCACTTCATCGGCAAGGACATCATCAACTTCCACGCGCTGTTCTGGCCGTCCATGCTTCACGATGCCGGCTTCCGCACGCCGACGGCGGTCTGGGCCCACGGCTTTGTCACCGTCAACGGCAAGAAGATGTCCAAGTCCCGCGGTACGTTTATCATGGCCCGCACCTACCTGGACCATCTGAACCCGGAATACCTGCGCTACTACTTCGCCGCCAAGCTGACCGGCAGCGTGGATGACATGGACCTGAACCTGGAAGACTTTGCGGCCCGGGTGAACTCGGATCTGGTGGGCAAGGTGGTCAACATTGCCAGCCGCAGTGCCGGTTTCATTACCAACCGCTTCGACGGCCAGCTTGGCCAGGTTACCGAGCACGCCAAACTGAAGGAATTCATCGAGGCCGGCAAGGAAATCGAGGAATTCTACGAGACCCGCGAATTTGGCCGCGCAATGCGCCGGATCATGGAGCTGGCCGACATTGCCAACCAATATGTCAATGATGAACAGCCGTGGGTGATCGCCAAGCAGGAAGGCCAGGACGAGAATCTTCAGGCCATCTGCACCAACGCCATCAACATGTTCCATCTTCTGATGACCTATCTGGCACCGGTACTGCCAGAGACCGCCAAGGCTTCCGAGGCGTTCCTGAATGCGCCGCTGGACTGGAACCATCGTAGCGAGCGCCTGGAAAACCACGGCATCAACAAGTTCAAGCCGCTGATGAACCGTGTGGACATGGCCCAGATCGAGAAAATGCTTGATGCCTCCAAGGAGGAGTTGCCTGCAGCGACTGGCAAACCGGCACCTGCTGCCAATCTTGAGCCCATCGCGGATGAAATAGAATTTGGCGATTTCGCGAAAGTGGATCTTCGCGTCGTTAAAATTGTCAAAGCCGAGCACGTGGAAGGTGCCGACAAACTTCTTCGCCTCACCCTTGACGTAGGGCATGGCGAGCGCAACGTGTTTGCTGGTATCAAGTCAGCCTACAAGCCGGAAGATCTCGAAGGGCGCATGACGGTCATGGTGGCCAACCTCAAACCGCGGAAAATGAAGTTCGGGATGTCCGAGGGCATGGTTCTGGCGGCAGGCCCCGGTGGCAAGGATATCTTTATCCTGTCCCCGGATTCCGGCGCCACCCCCGGCATGCGGATCATGTAAGGGCGGCCAGGCAACGCGGGCAGGGTCCAATGGAGCAAGGTAAATGACCGAATATCTGCTGATTCTGGTCAGCACCATTCTGGTGAACAATTTTGTACTGGTTCAGTTCCTGGGCCTGTGCCCGTTCATGGGCGTATCCGGCAAGCTGGAAACGGCCATGGGCATGTCGCTGGCTACCACGTTCGTGCTGACCCTGGCATCGGTGTGCAGCTACCTTGCCTATACTTACCTGCTTGAACCGCTGGATCTGGCGTTTCTGAGAACCATCACGTTCATTCTGGTGATTGCCGTGGTGGTCCAGTTCACCGAGATGGTGGTTCGTAAGACAAGCCCGTTGCTTTATCGGGTGCTGGGTATTTTCCTTCCGCTGATCACCACGAACTGCGCGGTGCTCGGCGTTGCCCTTCTGAACATCAACAAGAACAACAACTTTGTTGAGTCGGTTCTGTACGGATTTGGCGCAGCAGCGGGCTTTTCCATGGTTCTGGTGCTGTTCGCGGCCATGCGTGAGCGCATCGCCGTGGCCGACGTGCCAGTTGCCTTTCGCGGTGCTGCCATCGGTCTGGTTACGGCCGGGCTGATGGCTCTGGCTTTCCTGGGCTTTGGCGGCCTGGTCAGCGTTTGACCGGCTGGCAGGATTAGGAGTAACAGGTTATGTGGACAAGCGTTCTTGTTGCCGTTGTGGTTCTTCTGGCCCTTGCCGTTGTTTTCGGCGGCCTGCTCGGATTTGCCGCCGAACGATTCAAGGTGGAAGGCAACCCCCTGGTCGACCAGATCGATGCCCTTCTACCCCAGACCCAATGCGGCCAGTGCGGCTATCCCGGCTGTCGGCCCTATGCCGAATCCATTGCCGAAGGCGGCCCGATCAACAAGTGTCCGCCAGGTGGCGAATCCACTATCAAGGCGCTGGCAGACCTGCTGGATGTGGAGCCGGAACCACTGGATGCCGAGCATGGCGTTGAACAGGTCAAACGGGTTGCTATCATTCGCGAAGAGGAGTGCATCGGTTGCACCAAGTGCATCCAGGCCTGCCCCGTGGATGCCATTCTGGGTGCCGCCAAACACATGCACACAGTCATTGAGAGCGAATGCACCGGCTGTGATCTGTGCGTTGATCCCTGCCCGGTAGACTGTATCGACATGGTGACAGTGGAACCGGATATTCGCACCTGGACCTGGACACCGCCCAAATCCGGACTCATTGCCACCGATCGCCAGGGAGCCAGTGCCTGATGACTCAACTCTGGGATTTCTCCGGCGGTATCCATCCTCCGGAACACAAAGACATCTCGACCGCGCGTCCGATTCGCGATGCCGGCATGCCTGCCCAGTTGGTTCTGCCACTTCAGCAGCACATCGGTGATCCGGCGGAAGCCATTGTTGAGGTCGGCGAGCGGGTCTTGAAGGGCCAGAAAATTGCCGACGTTAAAACCGGCATGGGCGTTCCCGTTCATGCACCGACATCCGGGGTGATCGAGAGCATCGCCGACTTCCCTGTGCCCCATCCCTCAGGTATGGCGGACCGGTGCATCACCCTGAAACCGGACGGTGAGGACCAATGGTGCCAGCGCAGCCCAGTGGCGGATTATCGTTCTCTGGAGCGCGACGAGGTTCTGCAAATTATCCGTGATGCCGGTATTTCCGGCATGGGTGGCGCCGGCTTTCCCACCAACATCAAACTCCGGCCACCGCGGGACCGCAAGGTAAGCACGCTCATCCTTAACGGTGCCGAATGCGAGCCCTACATCACCGCTGACGACATGACCATGCGGGAAAAGGCCGACGAGGTGGTTGCCGGCCTGAAAATCATGGCCTGGATTCTGCGCCCCGAACGTTGCGTGATCGGGATTGAGGATAATAAACCCGAGGCCATTGCCGCACTTCGAAAAGCCACCGAAGGCACCCAGACCGAAATAGCCGTTGTGCCGACCAAGTACCCCTCAGGTGGCGAGAAACAGCTGATCCAGATACTGACCGGCATGGAAGTACCCAGCGGGGGCATTCCGGCCGATATCGGCGTGATGTGCCAGAACATCGGAACTGCCGTGGCCGTGGCACAGGCGGTCTTAGAGGGAACACCGCTATTCTCCCGTGTGGTTACCATCACCGGGGACGCAGTACGGGAACCGGGCAATTTCGAAGCTCTTATTGGCACGCCGATTGAGCATCTGCTGGAGCAGGCCGGCGTTAACCAGGACGCCGTCAGCCGTCTGATCTTGGGCGGCCCCATGATGGGCTACACGCTGACAACGGAAGCCGTACCGGTGATCAAGACCACCAACTGCGTGATCGCCGCGACGGCCGTTGAATTGCCGGCACCACCACCGGAGCAGCCCTGCATTCGCTGTGGACAGTGCGCCGAAGCCTGCCCCATGGAACTATTGCCACAACAGCTGTTCTGGCACGCCAAGGCCACCGAATTTGAAAAGGCGGAGCACCTGAACCTGTTTGACTGTATTGAATGCGGGGCCTGTTCCTACGTGTGCCCAAGTTCCATTCCACTGGTTCAGTACTATCGATTCGCCAAGGGCGAGATCCGTGCACAACAGGCGGAGCAGCTGAAGGCAGACCGGGCCCGCGAAAGGTTCGAAGCCCGCCAGGCCCGCCTTGAGCGTGAGCAGCGGGAGAAAGAGCTCAGGCGCAAGGAGCGCGCAAAGGCCGCTGCCGACGCGGCGGCCAAGAAGCAGGCCGAAGCGGAAAAAGCTACAGACGAGGGTGAGGCCGTCGATGAGCGGGCCGCCAAGTCAGCCCTGGTTGAACAGGCCCTGGCCCGCAAGAAAGCAAAGGCCGAGGCATCTCAGCCACCTGCCGGCAGTGCGCCGCCGGCCCCCAGTGCCCCGCCTGCAGAGCAAAAACCGGATATTGAGGCCCTCGAAAAGCAGCTGAGCCAGGCTCAGTCGAAACTGGACACCATGCAGGGAATGCTGGATGACGCCAAAGCCCAGCAGGCAGACAACGTAGAAAAGCTGGAGCGGGCCGTGGCCAAGAACCACGACCGGGTACAACGGGCTGAAGAGGCGCTGTCTGAAGCCAGAGAGAAGCTGGCCGCCGGTTCAACTGAATCCCAGCCAACCCACTAACCGAGATCAGGCACCACATCCATGGCATTCGTTCAGCAGTCATCGCCCCACGCACACAGTGCCCGGCCAACGTCCCGCGTGATGTTGTGGGTACTTATTGCGGCCTTGCCTGGCCTGTTGGCCCAGACGCTGTTTTTTGGCTGGGGCAACCTGATCAATGTGGTCTTCTGTATCGCCGTTGCCATTGCCTCCGAAGCTGCCCTGCTCAAGCTCAGAAAGAAGCCAGTCGCATTCTTTATCAAAGACAACACCGCCGCCGTCACCGGCCTTCTTCTGGGCCTGTCACTGCCTCAGTTTGCGCCCTGGTGGGTCTCAGCCGTCGCGGTGATTTCAGCCATCGTTGTTGCCAAGCAGCTGTATGGCGGGCTGGGCTCGAATCCGTTCAACCCCGCCATGGTGGGCTACGCCCTGGTTCTGGTCTCATTTCCGGTGGCCATGACAACCAACTGGGCGGAACCCGCCATGCTCTGGGACGGTGCACCGGGCTTTGGCGAGACCCTGGCGACCATTGCCTCCGGCCAGCAAACAGCGGTTGACGGCTGGACCATGGCAACCCCGCTTGATGAATACAAACACAAGATCACCACCCATACCGCGGCCGAGGTTCTCAACCACCCGACCTTTGGTGAAGGTGTTGCCAAGGGCTGGGAATGGGTGAATGCGGCGTTCCTCGCCGGGGGCCTGCTGCTCATCGGCCTGCGCATTATCAGCTGGCATATTCCGGCTGGGTTTCTTGGCGGTCTGATCGTGATTAGCCTGGCTTTTGGCAACAATGCCGATCTCTACTCGCCGCTCTCCCTGCATCTACTGGCGGGCGGAACCATGTTGGGTGCGTTCTTTATCGCCACCGATCCGGTGTCTGCCGCCACCAGCCACCAAGGAAAACTGATCTACGGAGCCGGGATTGGCATCCTGATCTACCTGATCCGCACCTGGGGCAATTATCCGGACGCCGTGGCGTTCAGCGTATTGCTGATGAATTTTGCGGTACCCTTCATCGATCATTACACACCTCCGCGGACATACGGGCATCACAAGGCCCGCAGGGGTGTACCGGGGAGTCAGGGATAATCATGGCTGCAGTTGCACAGTCCATCCGTCGCAGCGCCATCGGCCTCGGCTTGTTTGCCGTGATCACCGGTGGCACCATCGCCGTGACCCAGGTGGCCACCGAAGAGCGCATTCGTGAGCAGGCCGCCCGTGCCGAGGCCCAGGCCCTCTATGAAATCATTCCGGAAAGCCGGCACAATAACGACCTGCTCAGGGACACCGTGCAGCTACCCGCCAGCGAGCGGCTCGCGCAGCCCGGCCCACTGACCGTCTGGGTGGCGAGACAGGACGAACGACCCATTGGCATGATCATGCCCGTGGTGGCCCCGGACGGGTACTCCGGCAAAATACACCTGCTGGTGGGCGTGGATATGCAGGGAACCATTCTTGGCGTCCGGGTAACCAACCATAAAGAAACCCCGGGGCTGGGAGACCAGATCGAGACCCGGAAATCCGACTGGATCAAGAGTTTTGATGGCCGCTCTCTGGGCAAGCCCCCTCATCGGGAGTGGAACGTCAAAAAGAATGGCGGAGAATTCGATCAGTTTACTGGCGCCACCATCACGCCAAGGGCTGTGGTAAAAGCTGTTCAGAAGGCACTGATCTACTTCCGGGAAAATCGTCAGATTATCCGGGAGCGGCTTAATGAAGAGCCGTCACCAAGAGACAACATCCTGAACCCTGAAGCGATTGCCGGTGAATCGTCCAATACGGAGCATTCCTGATCATGGCAACCAAATCATCCAGCGAAATCGTCCGGGACGGGCTCTGGGACAACAACCCTGCCCTCGTCCAGGTGCTTGGGCTCTGCCCTCTTCTGGCCGTGACCAGTACCGTTGTCAACGCCATCGGGCTGGGCCTGGCCACACTCATGGTGCTCATGGGCTCCAATCTTGCGGTGTCGCTGATTCGCAATTTCGTGAGCGAGTCCGTTCGCCTGCCCGCGTTTGTGATGATCATCGCCTCGTTCGTGACCTGCGCCGAACTGCTGATGCAGGCCTTTACCTATGAACTGTACCTGATCCTTGGCATTTTCATCCCGTTGATCGTCACCAACTGTGCCATTCTGGGCCGGGCGGACGCCTTCGCCTCGAGGAATCCACCGCTTCCGGCACTGTTGGACGGTGCCATGATGGGCCTCGGTTTTCTGGCGGTTCTGGTGGTTCTGGGCGGCCTGCGGGAACTCATCGGACAGGGCACTCTGTTTGTCGACATGCACCTGCTGCTCGGCCCCGTTGCCGCTGACTGGGTGGTACGCCCGTTCGACAATTACCCGGACATGCTGTTCATGATTCTTCCGCCAGGCGCGTTTGTGGGCCTCGGCCTGCTGATCGCCCTCAAGAACGGGATCGACAATCACCTGGAAGAACGCCGCAAAGCCAATGAACCAGCACCCGTGGCAGCGGGCAGCAAACGGGTCCGGGTTACCGGAAACGTTTCCTGACCTCTGGTTGCAGAAAACTGAGAGCTGATGAACAAACAGAAACGCATTGAGATCTTCACCCGTCTCCGGGAGGCCAATCCCAACCCGACCACCGAGCTGAACTATTCCAGCCCGTTCGAGCTGCTGATTGCGGTTATCCTATCGGCCCAGGCCACGGATGTGGGCGTCAACAAGGCTACGGACAAGTTGTTCCCGGTGGCCAACACGCCAGATGCCATCCTTGCCCTGGGGGTTGATGGCCTCAAGGAATACATCAAAACCATTGGCCTGTTTAACAGCAAGGCCGAGAACGTGATCAAAACCTGTCGCATCCTGATTGAAAAACACGGTGGCCAGGTACCGGAACGCCGGGAAGATCTTGAGGCATTACCAGGTGTCGGTCGCAAAACCGCAAATGTGGTGCTGAATACCGCGTTCGGCCACATGGCAATGGCGGTGGACACCCATATCTATCGCGTGTCGAACCGCACCGGCATCGCCCCGGGCAAGAACGTTCTCGAAGTGGAGAACCGGTTGATGCGCCTGGTGCCAAAAGAGTTCCTGCTGGACGCGCACCACTGGCTGATTCTGCATGGACGTTATACCTGCACTGCCCGTAAACCAAAATGCGGCGCCTGTATCATCGAAGATCTTTGCGAATTCAAGCAGAAACGGGATTATCTTTGAATTCAGGGCGTAAAAAAGCCGGCATTTTGCCGGCTTTTCGCTTTCAAAAAGCAGGGTCCAGTTATCGCTGGCCGAGCATTTTTTCTTTCAGATCCTTCTGAGCCGGCTTGTCGGATAGCCAGATTCCAAACAGGGCCTTTTTGAAGGCCATGTCGCCAACGGTGTCCTTGTGCTCGCCATTCTTGAGGACCCGGACACCTTCTCCCGGCAGATACACCAGATCAAAAACGTCACCCTCGGTGATCTCTTCCTGGAACACCGCCATGAACTGATCCACATCTTCCTGGATAGAAGCCATATCACCGTCGGTGGAGGCTTCGAAACCCTCCAGTGTCGCCTCGGTCATGCGTTCGCTGGTAATCATGCCGGAAATGATATGCAAAGTTATCGCCTGGGGTTCATCCGCGTTGATCACCGCCTCACCATCGCCGATGGCCTCGGGAACGTACAGGCCTCCGACATACAGATCCATGAACCACTTGGAACGGGTACCTGCGCCATTAAGCTTCAGTTCGGTATCCATGGCTGAATAGGTATCCGGGACATCAACACCTTCCACGGTGATCGCAGCTGCCGGTGCCGACAGCAGGGCTGTCATCAGCACGGAGGCAAAGCCGGTTGTAAGAGCCTTCTTCATAGTCCTTTCCTTTTCGATCGTTATTATTGACGTGTTTCATTCGTGCACCGGGTTTCGACACCCTTATCCCCGCCCGGTCACGGCATTCTATCAATGAGGCTGGCGGCCGGTGCGCAACCTGGTTCTCATTTGCAGCGATCCTGAAACACAAAAAAGCCGGCCAAGAATATCCTGGCCGGCTTTTCGATCGGAAGATCAAACGGGTATTACTTGAACAACAGGTTTCCGGACAAGCCTTCCTTCTCCAGAATTTCCCGAAGGCGACGCAGCGCCTCAACCTGGATCTGCCGCACGCGTTCGCGGGTCAGACCGATTTCCTGCCCCACTTCCTCCAGCGTGCTGACCGGATAGCCCCGAAGACCAAACCGCCGTGACAGAACTTCCTGCTGCTTGTCACTGAGCTGATCGATCCACTTTTCCAGGCAGGAACACATGTTGTTGTCCTGCAGGAGATCCGCCGGATCTGACGCTCCCTCATCGGCTACGGTATCCAAAAGCGACTTTTCGCCACCGGTACCGATTGGCGTATCCATCGACGCCACACGCTCATTCAGACCAAGCATGCGCTTAACGTCAGCTACCGGCTTGTCGACCATTCTCGCGATTTCTTCGGCCGACGGCTCATGATCCAGTTTCTGGGTCAGCTCCCGCGCGGCACGCAGATAAAGGTTGAGCTCCTTGACCACGTGAATCGGCAGACGGATGGTGCGGGTCTGGTTCATGATGGCCCGCTCGATGGTCTGGCGAATCCACCAAGTGGCGTAAGTGGAGAAGCGGAAGCCACGCTCCGGATCAAACTTCTCAACCGCCCGGATCAAACCTAGGTTGCCCTCCTCAATCAGGTCCAGCAGCGTCAGGCCCCGATTCACGTAGCGACGGGCAATCTTGACTACAAGACGAAGATTGCTCTCTATCATGCGCTTGCGGCCGGACTCCTCTCCCTTGCGCGCCAGGCGGGCAAAGTAGACCTCTTCTTCCGGCGTCAGGAGTGGTGAGAAACCGATTTCGTTGAGATACAGCTGAGTGGCATCCAGCTGTTTTTGACTGGTGAAATAACGTCCCTGGGTGGGAAAATCTTCTTCTGTCTCAGCCACCTCTTCGGTAGCCTCTTTTTCGACTTTTTCTTCTGCTAACAATTGATCCTCGGCATCGTCCATGTCCGATACACGATCAATGATGATGTCTTCTTGCTCTGCTGACATTTGTCTTGCCCCGCCTCTCAATAATCCTGGATGTTCGTCCGATACTTCTTGTTATTGCGGACGTCTTTGTATTCGTGCTTTTTCTTCAGGACATTTTGTTGGTCGGCCTGTAATGGCCTTATACCGTTTTTGTTTTTCTTGCGAACGCGGTTTTTTGTCAGTGCCGGCGTGTGGGATCTGCGCAGCCTGCTGACTGCGTTATTTATTAGCGCGGTGGCAGATAATGGACTGGGTCAACCGGATTGCCGTTTTTGCGAATCTCAAAATGCAACATGGGTCGTTCAGCGCCACTGCTACCGAGCTCTGCGATCACCTGCCCGGCTTTCACATCCTCCCCTTCCTGCACCAGAATCTTCCGGTTGTGAGCGTAAGCACTTAAATAGTGCTCATTATGATTCACGATAATCAGATTGCCGTATCCAAGCAACCCGTTACCGGCATAGACCACATTCCCTGTGGCCGCAGCCCTTACAGCATCCCCGGCTTGCCCGGCAATATCAATACCTTTATTGACTTTTCCGGATGTTGAATATCCAGCAATTACAGTGCCAACGTGAGGCCAGCGCCATTCGATTCGAGCCACGGTCTGGGTCTGGGAAGCCAGCGGCGCACCCTTACTAGGCGCCCTGGTTACCGCAGGTTTTGGTGCCGTGGCTGCTGTCTGCTTGGGCGGCAAAGCCCGGCTCGGCGTTCTGGTGGCCGAGGTCGCCGGTTTGCTGGCAGTAGTAGTCTGACTGCCGGGGGTTACATTTCCGCGAAGGTCCAGGCGAAGCACCTGCCCTGCCTTGAGGTTCCAGGGCGGACCAATCCCATTGGCATCACCCAGCTCCCGATAGTCCCGACCATACCGCCAGGCTATGCTGTAAAGGGTTTCACCAGGCTGGACGACGTGCCGGCCCCAGTAGACCGGGGGATTGTATATGTCATCCTGGTAGAGCGCGGGGGTATTGCAGCCAGACAAAAGCAGCATGGCAATCAGAGGAAGGAGAATCAAAAGGCTGGTCGGCGTTTTTTCCGCAGGGCGAGAGGATTCAGAGGCACCGGAAAGGAACCGCGGGGACACCGGTAAAACGGCATTGACTAGCCCACGCAAAAATCTCACAGGAATAAAACTGACCCAGTTATGAAAAATCCGTATAAACCATTTTGGTTGTCGAAGCAGTTTCTAAACTTTTTATAGTAACTTGCTAATATATTGCACATTTCTCGCAGGAAGCCAAGTTACTCCCCAGCCATCCTTGTTACCCCACGAAACACCCATTTTGTGCGTTAGGTAACACCCTGGCACCACAATCGCCCCGATTTACGTCGACGATGAGACATATCCGCGCCTGGAACCAATCCATTCCACAAGCAGAACCAGACCGAAACCAACCAGTGCCATAAGCACGGCGAAAAGCAACTTGGGGTCCTGCCCTGCCTGTTCCGCGAAGGTCCAGGGCCAGATACTTGCCTCATTCAGGGGCACTTTTTCACCAGAGCTGTTTTCCCGCCAACTGAGTGTTTCTTTCCAGGGCCAGACCTTGTTGAGCGCACCGATCATGAAGCCGGTCAGCAAAGCGAGCACCAGATCATGGAAATGATGAAACGCCCAGGTGATCAGGCGGGCGATGGATAACAGGCCCACCACGCAACCTGCCATAAACAGCAACAGAATGCCCACCTCGAACGATTTGATCGCCGCCAGCACGGGCGCATACATGCCAATAATCACCAGGATGAAACTGCCCGAGATGCCGGGAAGAATCATGGCACAGATGGCGAGGGCGCCGGCGCCGAAAAATGCCAGAGCGGAAGGCGAGACCTCGCTGGCGGAAAGGGTGGTTACCCACCAGGCGATAGCAATCCCTACCATTAGCGGAATCAGTAATGTGGGCGTATAACGCCGGACCTGACGCCCCACATGCCACACCGAGGCGACAATCAAGCCAAAGAAAAAGCTCCAGATCAGGATCGGATACGCCACCAGCAAGTAACTGATGGCTGAAGCCAGAGTGGCAATACTGGTCAGAATGCCCGCCAGCAGGCAGACCAGAAAGGTTCCATCGACGGCGTTCCAGAAAGCCCTGAACTGGCCCCGAAACAGGTGACGAAGGACCGCTCCGGGAACAGCGTTGATCGCCTCCAGCAGCCGGAAATAGATACCGGTTATGAATGCGATGGTGCCTCCGGACACACCCGGAACGATATCAGCGGCTCCCATTGCAATGCCCCGCAGAAATACTGCCGCAGGATGATGGTTACGGGCGGTTTCGCTATCTGCGTCGGAGCTGAGTACTGCAGATTCAACCATAACTATCGGACAACCCCGCCCAGGAGCGGGACAAACCGGACCGGTTCCAGCTCCTTGTGATCGAAACGATCGCCCCTGCGGGTAACCTCCACCAATACCTGATTCTCTTCTCCCACTGGCGCAATCAGAATGCCACCGTCGGCCAGCTGAGCGAGCAATTCGCCGGGAACTTCAATTGGCGCAGCGGTCACGATAATGCCGTCGAAAGGGCCGCGCTCGGGCCAGCCCATGCCACCGTCAGCGTGTTTCAGGAACACGTTTCTGGCGTTCAACTGGCGCAATCGGTCCCGGGCCCGGTCCTGCAGCGCTTTGATACGCTCAACGCTGTAGATTTCGGAAAAGAGACGGGAGAGCACCGCGGTCTGGTAGCCTGATCCGGTTCCCAGCTCCAACACCCGTGCCGGCCCATGGGCCAGCATCAATTCCGTCATCCGCGCCACAATGTAGGGCTGGGACAGGGTCTGACCATAGCCGATCGGCAGGGATGTATCTTCATAAGCGCGATGGGACAGGGCCTCATCCAGGAAGATGTGCCGTGGCACCTCCCCCATAATCTCAAGTACCCGGTCCGATTCGATGCCGGCTTCCCTGAGGCGCTGGACCAGTCGCATCCGGGTGCGTCGGGAGGTCATCCCGATGCCTTCGAGCTGAGCGGTCATCCCCGACCCTCCAGCGAATCCTCCAGGGTGTCGACCCAGTCCCGGAGCCGGGACAGCGCCTCATGCCGGGTCATGTCGATATGTACCGGAGTCACCGAGACATAGCCTTCGCGGACGGCGTTGAAATCCGTACCCGGACCTGCATCACCGCCCACACCGGCGGCCCCGATCCAGTAACGCTCCTTACCGCGGGGACAGGTCATCGGAACCGCGCCTTCAGCCCGCTCCCGGTGGCCCAGGCGGGTCACCCGGATTCCAGCCAGCTCCTCCCAGGGTACGTCCGGGACATTCACATTAAGAATGGAGCGCGGCCCAAGCGCCAGGGGGCGCTCGTTTTCGAGGAGCATCCGGATCACCCGGGCAGCTGTTTCGTAGTGAAAGTGGCCATCGTTAACCAGGGAAACGGCGATGGCCGGAAGGCCAAGGTGACGCCCTTCGGTGGCTGCGGCAACGGTACCTGAATAGATAATGTCATCGCCCAGGTTGGCATGGGTGTTTATCCCGGAAACCACCCTGTCGAATGGCTCTTTGAACAGCCCGTTGACCGCCAGATGAACACAGTCTGTGGGCGTTCCATCCACGGAACGGAACCCGTTCGGATGCTCTTCCACGGTGAGGGGGCGATTGAGGGTCAGGGCGTTACTGGCACCGCTGTGATCCCGATCGGGGGCCACGACCTCCAGCTCACCCAGGCCCTTCAATCCCTCAAACAGGGCGATAAGTCCCGGTGAATGAACGCCGTCATCGTTCGACAACAGAATACGCACAGTGTTCTCCGCTAGCCTTGTTGTTCGTTATGTCGGCTGAGGCTCATGTCCTCAAGCTCGAAAATATCACTCAAAATCGTTGTGGCGTACTGGCCGGGTGACAGAACAAACGTCAGTTCCAGGCTGTCGTCAGCCAGCCACTGCCAGGAGAGCCTCTCGGGCTTCACCGCCAGGGGCCGTCGCTCCGGTTTCATCCGGGTGACCGAGAACAGGCTTGCCAGACCCGGGGTTTGCGCAACAATGTCCCGCTCAAGAGTTTCCAGTGGCCCGGAAGCGGTCGTGCCGCCGTCACCCCAAAGGGGCCCTGTCGCCCCTGCCTCAGCCCAGCTACCATCTTCTACCCGAGCTGCGAGTACCTCGTTGAACAGCCATGAGCGCGCCGCCGAAAAATACAATACGTTTTTCGAGCCGTCGCTGCCAGCACGCTTTTTGCCGCCGCGGCCTTTTCCGCCAGATCGGCTCCGACGGTTCAGGGTGGCGGGATCCAGGTGCACCGCCCGGTCAAGGTTTGCGCCGCCGTTGCCGAACCGCTGGGGACCAAAGTAATTGGGAGCGCCAATATCTGCCAGACGCGCCAGGGCACGATCAATGACCTCGTGCTCCCCGGTAACAGCCCGCAGGGTGACAATAAAGCCATTGCCCTTGTGCTCTCCTCGACGTAATTTCCGCGCCTGTCGGGAGGCCGCCAGAACGGGCCAGCGAGCGGCAATATCCTCAATCAACGAGGCGTCCTGGGCTTCACACCCTGGTCGATAGAGACTGAACCATTGACTTGTTACCGCATGCCGATCCTTGAGACCGCAAAAGCCGACATCAAAGTTCCGACAATCCGCCATTCTGGCCAGTTCGCGAGCGACATACTCCGTGTTATCGCCCACTTTCTCCAGTTTCAGGCAGAGATGTTCTCCACTGCCCGGAGTTGCGTCTACCTCGACATCAGAGCCGCTTTCCGGAAGTTCCAGTAACTCGTCGACAATGAAATCGCCGGGCGTTGTCTTTAAACGACCAGAAGCAATCCGGCCACCGCCAGACGTGGGCCAGTCAAGACGCCACTGACTCACGAATCCACCGGTTCAAGCAGGCAGATGGCCTGGCAGGCGATGCCTTCACCCCGCCCCGTGAAACCGAGGTTTTCCGTGGTGGTCGCTTTCACGCTCACGCGACTGGCGGGCACGCCCAGATCTTCAGCTATGTTCAGCCGGATGGCATCAATATGAGGTGCCATTTTGGGCGCTTGAGCGATGATGGTGGTATCCACGTTCACCACACCAAACCCTTCATCCCGGACCCGGGTCATTACCCGGCGCAAAAGATCGCGGCTGTCGGCCCCTGCCCACTCATCACTGGTATCCGGAAAAAAATGTCCGATGTCGCCAAGTGCTGCCGCGCCCAGCAGCGCATCTGCCAGCGCATGCAGCAGGACATCACCATCGGAATGGGCCTTAAGCCCATGGGAATGGGGAATGCTTACGCCGCCAATAATCACAGAATCGCCTTCACAGAAGGCATGGACATCAAAGCCCTGACCAATACGCATAATGTGCTCCGGAAAACTCCGAACGTTCAGAACCGGCTAAGAATAAAGCCTGCGAGTGCCAGATCCGCGGGTACGGTGATCTTGATATTGTCCGGCCGCCCTTCTACCAGCACCGGCATGTTACCGGAAAACTCCACGGCAGAGGACTCATCAGTCACCGGAAGTTCCCTGGCAAGGGCCGCTTCCAGGGACTCCACCAGAATACGATAGCGAAACATCTGGGGCGTTAACGCCCGCCACAAACTTGTGCGATCCACCGTCCCGGAAACCCCGGGCAGCTCGCCGGTGCCGGCGCTCTTGAGGGTGTCGGCCACTGGCGAAGCCAGGAGCCCCCCGACAGGGTGGTTGTAGAGTTGGTCAATAAGATTGCACAGATCCCGGGTATGAAGGCATGGCCGTGCCGCATCGTGAACAAGAACCCAGTCATCATCACTGACCTGTTCCGCCATGGCATGCAGTGCCGACAACACCGAACCCGCCCTTTCGGAACCGCCGGTGCAGGTCTGGATTCGGTTATCTCCGCTGGCCTCGGTATCAGGCCACCAATGATCGGCCGGATGCAATGGCACCATGCAGCCGGAAAAAGGCGCGGAATCCAGCAGTCGGGAAAGGGTGATGTCGAGAATGAAACGTTGGTCGATACGAAGGTACTGTTTCGGTTGCTCAGCCTGCATACGCTGGCCGATGCCGGCGGCAGGAACAATCAGCCAAAGTCTCGGAGCAGGCATAGACAATCAGTTTTCAACAACCAGGAAAAAGGTCTCGTCTTCTCTTATCAGGCCGAGGTTCATTCTGGCCCGCTCTTCAACGGCGCCCTGCTCGTTACGCAGATTCCTGACTTCGGCATAAAGACGTTCATTGCGGGTAGCCAGCTCGGCATTTTCTTCACGTTGCTCGGCGATGGACTGCTCGAGTGCCCATACCTGCGCAAAGCTGCCCTCCCCGACCCACAGGCGCACCTGCAGCAGGAGAATCACAATTACCATTATGGTCCAGAGCAACTTCATTGCCGATTCCGTTCAAAATTCAATCAATCAAAATACCAACGCCGGACGTTGAGTATAGACCTTAGAGTAGATTAGCAACAAATTCTTCTAACTGCCTGTACAAAAAGGCCATCGTGTCCAGATTCTCACCCGAAACACGATGGCCTTAACAGTTTTCCGCCGATTGCCGGCCTGACACTCTGCCAGAACCGGTCAGATCAGTCGATCAGCCCTGCCCTTTGATCTCGCTCAGGCCGCGGTAAGGCGCCTTGCCTTCCAGGGCCTCTTCAATACGCAGCAGCTGGTTGTACTTGGCAACACGATCGGAGCGGCACAGGGAACCGGTCTTGATCTGGCCGGCACAGGTGGCCACAGCCAGATCGGCAATGGTGGTGTCCTCGGTTTCACCGGAGCGATGGGAAATCACGGCGGTGAAGCCGGCATCCTGTGCCATCTTGATGGCATCGAGGGTTTCACTCAGGCTGCCAATCTGGTTGAATTTGATCAGGATGGAGTTACCCACACCCTTCTCGATACCCTGCTTGAGGATCTTGGTGTTGGTAACGAACAGATCGTCGCCTACCAGCTGAACCTTGCTACCGAGCTTGTCGGTCAGCACTTTCCAGCCATTCCAGTCGCTCTCATCCATACCGTCTTCGATGGAGACAATCGGGTAACGCTCGCACAAACCCGCCAGGTAGTCGGCAAAGCCTTCGGAATCGAAGCTCTTGCCTTCACCGGACAGCTGGTACTGGCCATCTTTGTAGAATTCGGAAGACGCACAGTCCAGGGCCAGCGTCACATCGGTGCCCAGCTTGTATCCGGCCTTCTCGACCGCCTCCTGAATCACCGCCAACGCGGCTTCGTTGGAGGGCAGGTTCGGGGCAAAACCACCCTCGTCACCAACCGCCGTGTTCAGGCCCTGGGCCTTCAGGACTTTCTTCAAGCTGTGGAAAATCTCCGCGCCAACACGCAGGGCTTCAGAGAAGCTCTTGGCGGAAACCGGCTGAACCATGAACTCCTGGATATCCACGTTGTTATCCGCGTGCTCGCCACCGTTCAGTATGTTCATCATCGGCACCGGCATGGAAAACTTGCCGGAGGTGCCATTGATGTCGGCAATGTGCGCATACAACGGCTTGCCCAAGGAGATTGCCGCTGCCTTGGCCGCAGCAAGGGAAACCGCCAGAATTGCATTGGCGCCCAGGTTCGCCTTGTTCTCGGTACCATCGAGATCCAGCATGATCTGATCCAGAGTGCGCTGATCCGCTGCATCTTTGCCTACCAGTGCATCACGAATCTTGCTGTTCACGGCTTCAACTGCCTTCAGAACACCTTTGCCAAGGTAACGGGAAGCGTCACCGTCACGCAGCTCAAGAGCCTCGCGTGAACCGGTAGACGCTCCAGAGGGAGCGCATGCGCTTCCAATAGTTCCGTCTTCAAGGATAACGTCTGCTTCGACAGTAGGGTTACCGCGGGAATCCAGCACCTCACGGCCTTTGATGTTGGCAATCTTGGTCATTCGAATGATTCTCCAAATTTTCGATTTCTAAACGGTTCAAACTCGAAGTTGGGCATAGAGCAGGTGGGGGATGGCTTTCCGAAACTGTGCGGAGCCAGGGATGGCGGAGCCCAAGCGTCACATGGATGCGCCGCAAGGAGCGTGTTTCGGAAAGCCATCCCCCACCTGCTCGTACTCCCAAACAAAACAAACACCGCCAATCAGGCGGTGTCGATAGGTTTAAAACTTTTTACCAGATCATCCAAAGCTTTCACCCGCTCCAGGAAGGGCTCAAGCTGGCTGAGCCGCAAAGCGCAGGGGCCATCGCACTTGGCTTTGTCCGGGTCCGGATGGGCCTCGAGGAACAGGCCAGCCAGGCCCTGGGACATACCTGCCAAAGCCAGATCCGTCACCTGGGCCCTGCGGCCGCCGGCGGAATCGGCTCGTCCGCCCGGCATCTGCAGGGAGTGGGTCACATCGAACATTACCGGCACGTTCATGGCCTTCATGATGCCAAAGCCCAGCATGTCGACAACCAGGTTGTTGTAACCGAAGCTGCTGCCCCGCTCACACAGGATCACCTTATCGTTGCCGGCTTCCTCGCACTTGGTGATGATGTGCTTCATTTCCTGGGGAGCCAGGAACTGGGCCTTCTTGATGTTGATCACCGCTCCGGTTTTCGCCATGGCGACCACCAGGTCCGTTTGGCGGCTCAGGAAAGCCGGCAGCTGGATGATGTCACAGACTTCGGCTGCCGGAGCCGCCTGGGCTGGCTCGTGAACGTCCGAGATGATGGGCACACCATACTTGCTCTTAATGTCCGCCAGTATCTGAAGACCTGTCTCCAGGCCGGGGCCACGGAAGGAATTCACAGACGACCGGTTGGCTTTATCAAAAGACGCCTTGAAAACGTAGGGAATACCCAGCTTGCCGGTAGCCTCAACATAAGCCTGGGCCACTTCCATGGCCAGTTCCGGCGACTCGAGGACGTTCATGCCACCAAAGAGCACAAACGGCTTGTGGTTGGCGACGTCGATTCCCGATACGTTTACAGTGCTCTGCGCCATACTCAGGATCCTTTCTTGCAGGCCAGTGCTGCCTCAACGAACCCCCTGAACAGCGGGTGGCCGTCGCGGGGCGTGGAGGTAAACTCCGGATGGAACTGGCAGGCGACAAACCAGGGGTGGTCCGGCGCCTCAACAACTTCTACCAGGCGGCCATCGGTCGAACGACCAGAAATCTGGAGACCAGCCTCTTCCAACCTCGGCAGGAAATGGTTGTTCACCTCGTAACGGTGGCGATGACGCTCGCGAATGGTTTTCTTGCCATAGCAGTTGGCAATGGTGGAACCTTCGGTGAGAACGCAGTCCTGGGCGCCAAGACGCATGGTCCCACCCAGATCGGATTCTTCAGTGCGCTCTTCACGCTCTCCGGTCGAGTCCAGCCATTCGGTGATCAGGCCAACCACTGGTTCCGGCGTGTGAGTGCGGAATTCCGTACTGTGTGCTTCTTTGAGACCTGCCACGTTGCGGGCGTACTCAATAACTGCAACCTGCATACCCAGACAGATACCCAGGTAAGGCACCTTGTTCTCACGGGCATACTGGACTGTGCGGATCTTGCCTTCCACGCCGCGCTCACCGAAACCGCCCGGCACCAGAATCGCGTCGGCACTGGCCAGCGCACCGGTGCCATCACGCTCGATGTCTTCGGAATCGATGTAGTTGATATTGACCTTGGTGCGGGTCTTGATGCCGGCGTGCAGCAGGGATTCGATCAGGGACTTGTACGCGTCGAGAAGCTCCATGTACTTGCCAACCATGGCAATGGTCACTTCCTGCTCCGGATTCATCAGTGATTCAACAACATTGTCCCACTCGCTGAGGTCCGCAGGACGTGCATCCAGACCGAATCGTTCGATAACGAGCTGATCCAGGCCATGCTCATAGAGCATGCGCGGAATGGCGTAAATGGATTTGGCATCCTGGAGAGGAATAACCGCCCGCTCTTCGACGTTGGTGAACAGGGCAATCTTGCGACGTGAACTGGCGTCCACCTCGTGCTCGGAGCGGCACAGCAGGATATCCGGCTGCAGACCGATAGAGCGCATTTCCTTGACCGAGTGCTGGGTGGGCTTGGTCTTGATCTCACCCGCAGTGGCAATGTACGGAACCAGAGTCAGGTGCATGAAAAGTGCACGCTGGGGACCGACTTCCACCTTCAGTTGGCGGCAGGCTTCGAGGAACGGCAGGGATTCAATATCGCCTACCGTGCCACCAATCTCGATCAGCGCTACGTCGGCGCCAGCAGCACCTTCAACGACCCGGCGCTTGATCTCGTCAGTGATATGG
>Ga0181371_1000098_pt1 | contig 19210 bp, 34 predicted proteins | sample LowvirmetaG_6_FD_130087 | JGI IMG/M metagenome (GOLD analysis project Ga0181371, IMG submission 130087) | Marine viral communities from the Subarctic Pacific Ocean - Lowphox_07 viral metaG | ecosystem: Environmental > Aquatic > Marine > Oceanic | place: Subarctic Pacific Ocean | collected...
AAACTTTATTTAATTTATATGAAGTTATCTTTTTCCCATTTTCACTTACAAGTACAGGAATAAATATTAATTTAGCTTCAATAATTGAAAGAAGAGATAAATGGTATGGATTCTCTCAATTTATCCAAAGTCTTAGCTAAGTTTGTTTTCATAAGATTTCTTCATTAACTTCAACCCAATGTTTTGGTTAATTGAAAATAAAACTCAACTTGATGAGTTTACAAATCGTATTCAACATACTAAGGATCCTAAGGAAGCCTTCATAGAAATAATACCTACCTCACCATTACTTCACCCAGCTGAAGTAAATGTTAGCTTAATCTACATAAGACCCTTATGGGCTAATAAAGGCTATATTTTACCATTAGACCATAGTGAAGCCATGTGCGAAATCAACGAATATATTGCTAATTCAATTAAGCAATTCAATCGATTATACACTTGGGATAAAAAATTCTTCTATCATTTTTACGCACATAAAGACATAATTGACTTATCATTATTTCCTACAGACTTCAAACCTCATCAAACGAAGGCTCATGAGATTTTAAAACAAAGAAATAAAAAAATTACTGACTTAAATAAATTAATTCCTATAGTTAAACACTATGAGAGTTGCGAAATAAATTATAAAAACTTAAAAAATACATTCAATGGAGAAGTTAACGAATTTTACAACAACATATTTCCCCTGGTATTCAACTCCCTCGAAAGGAGCGGTTTACGAGTGGATACACAACTCTTCGAAGACTACTTCGATAGAAGTGGCAAGAGTAGAGTCTACACACAATATAATTACAATACAACAACAACAAGACCCTCAAATAAATTCGGAGGAGTAAATTACGCTGCTTTAAATAAAGAAAATGGATGTAGAAAAGCATTTATACCCGAAAATCATCAATTTATCGAATTAGACATTTCAGCTTATCATCCTACATTAGCTGCCCAATTAGTTGATTATAAATTTGAGTGTGAAGATATTCATCAGTCATTTGCAGAAATGTATAAAGTAGATTATAAAAAAGCAAAAGAATTAACATTCAAACAACTCTATGGTGGAGTATTTGAAAAATATAAAAACTTAGAATTTTTTAAGAAAGTTCAAGCTTACACAGATGATTTATGGGAGAAATTTAATAATGAAGGATTTATTGAGTGTCCTATTTCTCATTATAAATTTAAAAAAGAGAATTTAGAAGAAATGAATCCACAAAAGCTATTTAATTATCTACTGCAAGGCTTGGAGACTGCAAAAAATGTTGTTATATTATGGCGTATACTAAAACTATTACAAAAGAAAAAAACAAAATTAGTATTGTATACTTACGATAGTTTCTTATTTGATTATCACAAAGAAGACAAAGAAATAATGAAAGAAGTACTAAGTGTATTTAGTAAATATAATTTGAAAATAAAAATGAAGCATGGAAGAAACTACGATTTTGAATAACACCCCCAATATTTATACGGTGAACTATGATTTTGAGAACCCACTAAACATTGGAGATTTGAATAATAAATTGTTTTGCACTTTTACATCTATTGATGGAATTGATGGGTTAGTTGAAAATTTATCATCCCAATACTCAATTATGTATAATAAGATGTTTGTTCTTCATATAAAGAGCAACAATGAATATGTTGTCACTTACAATGTAGATCAAGGTAATGTTAATAACATCCCAGACAATACAATTTTAGTTCATCGAAAAAAAGAAACAAATACTTTATACACAATAAATGCCTTAAATGAATTAATCAAAAGTTTAAATGGTGGAGTTGTCGACACCAAATTTCCAATAAATTGGCAACATTATAAAAACTGTGTTTTACTTACACAACACAATGAGTTGAAGCAACTTAATACTAAAATTCATAAAATTATTGAACTATAGTTTGGCCTATTGCTTCATCTTACTTATATTTACCTCAATTATAATTTTTAAAATTTCTAAAAAATGGACTTAAATGCTATTAAAAATCGGTTGACTTCTTTAAATGAGGAGTCTAAACCAAAAGAAAAACGAGAGAAGAAGGATTACACCTTAATCTACTGGAAACCAAAACAAGAAGGAAAATACCAAATTCGTTTTCTTCCTTCAAAATTAAATAAAAACAATCCCTTCCAAGAAATATTCATGCATTATGGAATTGGAAAATTTCCAATTGTTGCATTGAGTAACTGGGGTGAAAAAGATCCAATTGTTGACTTTACTAAGAAGTTAAGAGAAACAAGTGACTCACAAAATTGGAGTTTAGCTAAAAAGTTAGATCCTAAAATGAGGGTATTTGCTCCAATAATTGTTAGAGGAGAAGAGGAAAAAGGCGTTAGATTATTTGAATTTTCTAAAACACTTTATTTAGAATTACTATCAATTGCAGATGATGAAGACTATGGTGACTTTACAGATGTTGCTGAAGGATTTGATTTTGTATTAACCGCATCAAAGGTTAAAGATCGACCTGGATTTGCTACAACTTTAAGGCCAAAGCCTAAACAGACTGTCTTAAATAGTGAAGCAGGAAAAATTGAAGAATGGTTAGAAGACCAACCACTACTTCTTGAGGAAAGATACAAGTATCCTTATGATAAATTAAAAGAAACACTTCAAGAATTTCTCACAGGAAATGAAACGGAGGAAGAAGGTAAAATTTCCTCTGAAACTGCTAGTGGATTTGAAGATGATAAGGAGGAAAAATCTACTCCCCAACAAAATAATTTTAATTTAGCTACTCAAGGAACTCCTAAAAAAGCAAAAACTGAGGAGTTTGATGATATGTTTGAAGATGATGATTTACCATTTTAAATTTAAACATATATGGCTAAAAAAATTAAAAAATCACTGCAAGAAGCAGTATCAAATGAAATAAAAAAGAATTTTGATTTAGGTTCCTTCAAAGAAAAGAAGGGACTTAAACAAAATGTCAAGTTTAAAGAACAAACTTGGATACCACTATCTCAAGCCTTTCAAGATGTTACATCAATCCCAGGAATACCAATGGGTCATATTGTTTTACTTAGAGGTCACTCCGATACAGGAAAAACAACAGCTTTATTAGAAGCCGCAGTTTCAGCTCAAAAAAGAAATATCCTACCCGTTTTTATCATTACAGAAATGAAGTGGAATTGGGAGCATGCTCAACAAATGGGATTAGAAGTAAAAGAAGTAAAGGATGAAAATGGAGAAGTTGTTAATTATGAAGGTGAATTTATTTATGTTGATAGAGAAACGATTCATTCAATTGAAGACGTTGCTGGATTTATTTTGGACTTAATTGATGAGCAAAAGAAAGGTAATTTACCTTATGATTTGTTATTCTTATGGGATTCAATAGGCTCAGTTCCTTGTGAAATGTCTATAAAGTCAAATAAAAACAACAATGAATGGAATGCTGGGGCAATGTCAACTCAATTTGGAAATAGTGTAAATCAAAGAATTACATTATCAAGAAAAGAAAGCTCAGCATACACAAACACCTTAGTATGTATTAATAAGGTGTGGACAGCCAAAGCAGAGTCACCTATGGGGAAACCTAAATTAATGAATAAAGGTGGATTTGCAATGTGGTTTGACTCTACATTTGTAGTTACATTTGGTAATATTTCAAATGCAGGAACATCTAAAATAAAAGCAATTAAGGATGGAAAGCAAGTTGAATTTGCTAAAAGAGTAAATCTACAAATTGATAAAAATCACATTAATGGAGTTACTACAAGAGGAAGAATTGTAATGACACCTCATGGATTTATCAATGATGATGATAAAGAACTTAAAGCTTACAAAAACCAAAATGCGGAAGCTTGGAAGAGTATTTTAGGAGGAACTGACTTTCAAATAGTAGAAGAAGAATATGAAAGTCACGATATATCAACTTACACCGAAGAACCAGAATAAACTATGAATAAAAAAGATTTACTTAAACTTCTTACAAATACTAAGGAGAATGACATCGATATGTCTGGAAGAAGAATTTTACTATTAGATGGGTTAAATTTATTTTTTAGAAATTTTGCAATGCTTAATATGGTTAACCCTGATGGAGTTCATGTAGGAGGTTTAGGTGGATTTTTTCGTTCATTAGGTGCTATGATTCGTCAAACTAATCCAACTGAAGTTTATGTTGTATTTGATGGGGTTGGCTCTACAACAAATAGAAAAAATATAATTCCTGAGTATAAATCTGGTAGAAATGTTACAAGAGTTAATTGGGAAGTATTTGATGACATAGAGGAGGAGGATACTTCTAAAATAGAACAAATAGTAAGAATTATTCATTACTTAAAAACTCTCCCAGTAAAAACATTGTCCTTAAATAAAGCAGAAGCTGATGATATCATCGCGTATTTAAGTACTACATTACCAAAACAACCTGAGGATAAGGTATTTATAGTATCTAGCGATAAGGATTTTCTTCAATTGATTTCCAACCAAGTTATTGTTTATAGACCAATTGAAAAGAAATACTACACTGAGGATGTATTTAGAAGTAAATATAAAATCTCACCTAAAAACTTTATTTTATATAAAACCTTATTAGGAGATCAATCAGATAAAATTAAAGGAGTAAAAGGATTAGGTGAAAAAGGCCTACTAAAGAAATTCCCAGAATTAAAAGAAAATATAATTTCATTTGATGATTTACTTAAAATATGTGAGAATAAATTTAAAGACCATGTTGTATATGCCCGGGTATTATTAGCTGTAAGTGACTTAGAGAAGAGTTATAAAGTTATGGATTTAAGTAATCCAATGTTAGATGAAAATGATAAAAAATACTTAGATGGGATTGTAGACGCTGATGATTTGAATTATCTTCCTAAAGAATTCATATCATTATATAATGAAGATAAGTTAGGAGGAATGATAAGGAATTTAGATTATTGGTTGGATGAAAATTTTAAAAAATTAGTTATAAATAAATAAAGTTATATGACATTAAAAAAGTTTGAAGAATATGGAAAAGACTTCCAAATAAAAGTAATATCATCATTATTAACTCATAAAGAATTTCTCATAAACATTTATGATATTATTAATGATGAAGATTTCACAAATCAAGCCCACCGTTGGATTGTAAAAGAAATTCTAAAATACTACAATAAGTATCATACTACACCTTCCTTGGAAATTCTAAAGGTTGAAGTTAAAAAAGTTGAAAATGAAGTTTTAAGACTATCAATAAAAGAACAACTAAGAGAAGCCTACATAACAAGTGATGATGACTTAGAGTATGTTATGGAAGAATTTTCATCATTTTGTAAAAACCAACAATTAAAGAAAGCACTTCTATCATCTGTTGATTTACTAAAAGCTGGAGATTATGATTCAATTAAAATTATGGTTGAAAATGCTTTAAAAGCAGGACAAGATAAAAATATAGGTCATGAGTATAATTTAGACCTTGAAACCCGATATAGGGAAGATAATAGAAGACCAATTCCAACACCTTGGCCCCAAATAACAGAATTACTACAAGGTGGATTAGGTGAAGGTGACTTTGGATTAATATTTGGCAATCCAGGAGGAGGTAAATCATGGTCATTAGTAGCTCTAGGTGGGTTTGCTGTTAGAATGGGTTATAATGTTCTCCACTATACCTTAGAATTAGGTGAGGATTATGTTGGAAAAAGATATGATGCATTTTTTACTCAAATTCCTGTTAATCAAACTAAAGAACTTAAAGAAAAAGCAATAGAAACAATTCCTCAATTACCAGGAAAATTAGTTATTAAAGAATTTCCTATGGGTAAAACTACCATTCACACTATAGAATCTCATATACGAAAATGTAGAGACTTGGACATTGATGCAGATTTAATAATCATAGATTACGTTGATCTTCTTTCATCAAAAAGAAAAAATGCTGATAGGAAATATGAAATTGATGATATTTATACAAGTACAAAAGGATTAGCTCGAGAATTAAAATTACCTATTTGGTCTGTTTCTCAAGTTAATCGTGCAGGTGCAAAAGACGATGTTATTGAAGGAGACAAAGCAGCTGGATCTTATGATAAAATTATGATTACAGATTTTTGTCTTTCGTTATCTAGAAAAGCAAAAGATAAGGTTAATGGCACTGGTAGGTTTCACGTAATGAAAAATAGATATGGAATGGATGGTTTAACATATGGAGTAAAGGCAGATACATCAACAGGTCATTTTGAAGTTCATAATTACAATGAAGATGATGAAATAATAACAAATCCTAAAACTTCACCCCATTCTAATATAGATAGTTTTGATAAACAACAATTAAAAGATCAGTTTTTTTCTTTAAACCCTTAAAAACAAAAAATAACTATGCCGAAATCAAATCTACTCAAGGAGAGAATAGTCTATAAACCTTTCGAATATCCTAAAGCCCATGAATATTGGCTTAAACAACAGCAAGCACATTGGATTCATACCGAAGTTCCAATGATGTCAGATATTAATGATTGGAAGCAAAATCTAAATGAAACTGAAAAAAATATTATAGGCTCAATTCTTAAGGGATTTGCACAAACTGAAACAGTAGTAAATGATTATTGGACAGGATTAGTAACAAAATGGTTTAGAAAACCTGAGATAATAGCAATGGCCACAACATTTGGTGCTATGGAAACAATTCATGCAGAAGCTTACTCTTTACTTAATGAAGAATTAGGATTAGATGATTTTAGTGAGTTTTTAGAAGATGAAACTACTATGGCTAAAATTGAAACTTTAATGAATGTCAGAGATAGTTTTATAGGTGATCCTGATTGGCATGAAGTAGCTAAGTCCTTAGCTATATTTTCAGCATTTACAGAGGGTGTAAATTTATTTTCATCATTTGCTGTTTTACTTTCATTTAAAATGAGAAATAAACTTAAAGGTGTAGGGCAAATAGTTGAGTGGTCAATTAGAGATGAATCTCTCCACTCGGAAGCAGGATGTTGGTTATTTAGAACTTTAATTGAAGAAAACCCATCATTAAAAACCCCAGATTTAGAAACAGCAATAAATGAAGCAGCATTAATTTCCCTAAAACTTGAGTTAGATTTTATAGATAAAGTTTATGAATTAGGTGATTTAGAAGGATGTTCGAAGTATAATCTACAAAATTTCATCAAACATAGAGTTAATACTAAATTAGGTGATTTAGGATATAATCCAATAATAACAGACATAGATATGACAGCGGTTAATGATATGAAATGGTTTGATCACCTATCAGGAGGAAAACAACACTCCGATTTCTTCGCCGTCCGGGTGACTAATTATAGTAAGGGAGCAATGGAGTGGGACGCAAATTCAATATTTTAAAAATTATGGATAATAACTTAATATCAGATTATACACAATGGGAAAAAGGCAAAGACTATCCTGAACATATGGATGAAGTATCCTTAGCAACAATTTCAAAAGGCTATCTCCTTCCAGGAGAAACACCAAAAAAAGCTTATAGAAGAGTAGCAAGTTCAATTGCTCAAAGATTAGAAAGACCTGATTTAGAAAATAAATTTTTTAAATATATTTGGAATGGATGGATTGGATTAGCCTCCCCAGTTTTATCAAATACAGGTACAGACCGAGGCTTACCAATTTCATGTTTTGGAATTGATACTCCGGACTCAATTAGAGGCATAGGTTTAACAAATGCTGAATTAATGAGATTAACTTCTTATGGTGGTGGAGTTGGAATTTCCCTATCTAAAATTAGAGGGAGAGGAGAAGGAATTAGAGGAAATGGAAAAAGTGAGGGAATTGTTCCCTGGGCTAAAATTATGGATTCAACTATAATAGCTACTAATCAAGGCAGTGTACGAAGAGGAGCAGCTAGTGTTAATTTAGATATTAATCACCCTGATATTAAAGAATTCTTACAAATTAGAAGACCAAAAGGTGATCCAAATAGACAATGTTTAAATCTCCACCAATGTGTAGTTGTTGATGATAACTTCATGAGAAAATTAAATGATAGAGATCAAGAAGCAATGGAGTTGTGGCTTGAGATATTAAAAGCAAGAGTTGAAACTGGTGAGCCTTACATAATGTTTAAAGACAATATTAATAAAGACAATCCAATGTCTTACTTAATGAATAATTTAAATGTTTCAATGACTAATATATGCACTGAAATCACACTTCATACAGATGAGGAGCATTCATTTATTTGTTGTTTATCTTCATTAAATTTAGCCAAATATGATGAGTGGAAAGACACAGATGCGGTTGAAACTGCCATTTACTTCCTAGATGGAGTAATGCAAGAATTTATAGATAAAACTTCAGGTAAAGAGTCAATGGTAAGAACTTATAGACATGCTAAAAAAGGAAGGGCATTAGGTTTAGGAGTTATGGGTTGGCATTCATTTCTTCAAAAGAAAGACTTACCATTTAATTCAATTGCATCAACAGCTTGGACACATACAATATTTTCTCAAATAAAACTAAAAGCAGAGGAGGCAAGTCGACAGTTAGCTAAAGAGTATGGTGAGCCTTTATGGTGTAAAGGAACAGGTATGAGAAATACTCATTTAATTGCAATAGCTCCAACTGTGGGTAATTCTAGATTAAATGGTTGCTCTGCCGGTATAGAACCTCAACCTGCTAATATTTACACATTCAATGGTGCTAAAGGAACATTTATAGTTAAAAATAAAGTTTTAGAAAAAGTATTAGAAGAAAAAGGTTACAACACTGAAAAGATATGGGATCAAATTTTAGTCGACAATGGCTCAGTTCAAAATCTTTCAAATGACATTCTAACTGAAGAAGACAAAGAAGTATTCTTAACCTTCTCAGAAATAAACCAATTAGGATTAGTCCAACAAGCGGCCATAAGACAAAAATATATTGACCAAACACAATCATTAAATTTATGTTTCGACCCAACTGACTCACCAAAGTGGATTAATCAAGTTCATATGGAGTCTTGGAAATTAGGAATAAAAACATTATATTACCTACGAACAGACTCAGTAATTAAAGGTGATTTAGGATCAAGAATAGCTGAATGCGCATCTTGTGATGGATAATAATATTTATAATAAACAATATTAAAAAATGAAAAAATCAGAACTCCGAAATATAATCAAAGAAGAAATACGTAGCGTATTGAATGAAGGACTATTTGATAGATTTAAAAAGAAATCAAAACCTGAACCTGAAGAATTAGATGATGACACTGAAGAATCAGATAATATAATTCCTTCAAGTGATGATGTATTTGGGTGGTATTGGCCTATTGCTGATGAAGCCATAGAAATACTTAAGAAAGACCACCCAAATGTGGAACTAAGTGCTGTTGGTGATGGAGATGAGGAAACCTATATAGGAATAACGGTTAGTGGGCTTAAAGGTATTTACCATAGAGCTGAAAAACGCTTTAAAGTATACTTTGATGAAAATGATAAAGTAACTAATATTGAAGAAGATTAAAAAATGAAAAAATCACAATTAAGACAAATAATAAAAGAAGAAATCACTAAGGAATTGAGTGAATACTCCCTAAAACAACCAACAGGTGGATATGTAAATACTGTTGATACTGATATTAATATGTTTCTCCATCAAATAGCTAGAACTAGGGGGAATGATCTAACAAATAATAAAATGAAATTAGAGAAAAAAGATTGGGAGAATATTATAAAAATATTAGGAGATTACCTAGAGGAAAGATTTAAATTTTAAAAAAATGAAAAAATCAGAACTAAGAAAAATAATCAAAGAAGAAATTTCAAAGGTATTAAAGGAAAATAATCCCAACATTCCTACCAATAACTATCCCCAAGTAGACCTCGAAATCCAAGGAGAAATATACACTATCCCCACCAAACCGGAGGATAGAGAAAGAATATTTCAACATGCAGAGTTTGAATTAGAGGAGTTACTTGAAGATCTTGGTTTTAATTTAGATGGAACATCAGGTGCAGCATTAGCATCTGAATTAACACGAAATGATTTTCAAGATACTAGAACATTTGATAGGGTCAAATCCTTAGGAGTACAAGTAGATGCCCTGAATGGGATGTTAGATGATAGAATTGAAAGAGCTGCAACACAAGATTAAAAAGTTTTTTAAAAAAGTTATGCCATGAAAATATTTAACAAATTAAAAAAGAAAATTATGGCTTTTAGAGACATTTTTAAAGACAGTAATGATTTAAATGAAAAAACTATTGTTGGCTTTGCATCATTTGCCATTATGGCATTATTTGCTATTGCTGATATAATATCAGGTGCTTTAGGTAAAGATTTAGTTATTAATGAGTTTATTTATAATTCATTTTTAATTATTACTTTAGGTAGCTTTGGTATAGCAGAAATAGGAAAAATAGCAGCAGGATATAAAAAAAATAAAGAAGAAAAATGAACCATGATCAATTAGTAAGTTACATCCAGGGAGTTTTGGATGCTAATAAAAAAATAAAAGTGGAAATTAATAAAACAACTAAAATTGAAACCTTAGAAAATGGGGAAATTGTTGAAAGATTAATTGAAAAAGCCATTGAAAAATTTAACCAAGATAACCCAATAAAATAAATAAAAATGAAAAAATCAGAATTAAAACAAATTATTAGAGAAGAAATCCTAAAAGAAGGAATGTATGATTTAGAATCAGACTTAAATGTAAAGTATGACTTAGATCCTCATCAAATAGATAGGTTTGAAGGTACAGCTAATATGAGAGACCTTAAAACATTACATGATATGCTTCGAATAGTAGGACATCAATGGTTTGAAGAGGGATTTGAAAAAGGAGATATTAAGGAATATATTAATTACTACATAGATCAAATTTAAACCCTAAAATGTATACAACCTCAGAAATAATTGAAGTTTTAGTTGATAAAAACTACGTTGTTTTTCAAAACGACGTAAAACCCTATAATCTTAACTACGTAGGCATAAGAGACACATCAGGAGTAAATACCTTTAATGATGTATTTTCTATGTTTTGGAGATATAAAGGAGAGTGGAGTAATGTAACTTGGAAAGGTACTACAGACCCAGGAACTTATTGGTTAGAGCATCCAATGAATCCACATGGAACTGCTATCTTAAAAGAAGGACAATGGAGAGGATGTTGGAAGTTAGGACTACATCAAGGAAAATATGAAGCTTTAGTTCAAAGAAAAGAAGTAACTGTAATAAGAGATGGGAATGAAGACAATACTCTTAACATTGAAGGTGGATATGAAGACACAGGATTTTTTGGAATAAATCATCACAGAGCAAATGCCAAGTCAGAAAGTACTCAAATTGATAAATGGTCAGCTGGCTGTCAAGTAACTGCTAATCCTAATGAGTATGATGTATTTATTCAAATTTGTAAAGAGGCTCAAGAATTATGGGGAGAAGGTATAACCTACACATTATTAAATAAAAACGATTTCAAATGAAAAAATCAACACTAAGAAACATAATCAAAGAAGAAATATCAAGATTAAAAGAAGATTCTAATCCAAACTCTCCAGAAGCAAGACTTAAACAGCTTATGAGAGAAACTTATGAGTTAATTGAAAACTTGAGAGAAGAAGTAAGAGAACTAAAAGGCCAAATGGATTACCCAACCTGGATTTCTACTTATCGTACTGATGCAGAGGAAATACTATATAAAATTAAAGACTATCTCAATACAGGTGAGGTTCCATTTTAAATAAACTTACAAAATGAAAAAAAGCCAACTCAGAAATATAATCAAAGAAGAAATACAGAAAGTATTGAATGAAAATGGAGAATATGAAGCGCGTCTTGAAATGATGTTAACATCTAACTATTTTAGGTATAAAGTAACTTTATATAAGGATGGAGAGATAGAAACAACTTATGGGCCTTATGATCAATACTCCGATTTTGATAGTGAAGAGGAGTTTATCAATGAAATAATACCTTTAATAAAACAAGATTATAAACTTGATAAGCTTTATGTTACTCATAAAAATGATCGATCCTTTAAAAAAATTATGTAACATGAAAAAAAGCCAACTCAGAAATATAATCAAAGAAGAAATACAGAATGTATTAAATGAAAGGAAAATTGGCACCCCTGAAGAGTTAAAACAATATCTTTATTCTAGACAATCAGATATAGTTGGTTGGATAAAAGACGCAATTGAGAATCATGGGGAAGAAAATATTTCTTGGGAAGAAGACATTAAACAGTGGATAAAGGATGATGCTGGGGAGATAACTCCTGGTGAATTTCAATTAACATATGATGATTTTGCTTTTAAAGGGTACGATGAATATATGTTTGATCCCGTTTATGAAGAATTTGCAGAAACAACTTATAATCAATTTTTTAAAAAATGAAAAAATGAAACGATCTGAACTAAGACAAATTATTAAAGAGGAAATACGTAGCGTATTGAATGAAAATAAAATATTCACCCCAACAAAAGGGGGAGGATATAAAATAGAATTTAATGGTAAAACATTTGAATTTAAATACCAAGAATATGATGATGCATATATTGCTACTGATATTTGGGATGATAAAATGGCTAAATTAAACCAATTTTTAAATAAAAAAGGAGTTAAAACCCAAGTAGATGTAGCACCAGAAAAAACTATTATTATTGATAAAGAAGAAATTAAAAAATGAAACGATCAGAGTTAAGACAAATAATCAAAGAAGAAATATACACTTATGCAGAAAATGAACCTTTAAATGAGCAACAGTCTTTACCCCAGATGAAAGAATTTGAAGAATTTATTAAAGAGCTTAAAAAAGATATTGATAGTGAAGAATCTAAAATGACAATGTATCGTAGTTGGGATTTAGATACTGCTTATACAATTTTAGAAAGAGCTGAAGCAGCCCTTTCAAGAGCTAAATTAAACCAAAACAAAGAATATTAATAAAATGAAAAAAAGCCAACTCAGAAATATAATCAAAGAGGAAATTTCAAGATTAAACGAATCTAAGACCTTACAACTCACTGCAGAAGAAGTTAGAAGGTTAAAGTATATCCTCGAACAAAAGATAATCGATTGGGAAGGCAGTCCTGATTTTTGGAAAGTGGCGATTATTGAAGCAGAAAACATTCTAAAAAAATTGGAATGAAAAAATCAGAACTACGAAATATCATAAAAGAGGAACTTGAAGGAATGTTAAGTGAACAACAACAGATTTTCTATCCTGGATTATACTATGTGATTGGTGTAGATCCTTCCAGCCAAAAATATACTTTTTGGCCTGATGCTTTTTCCAATAAAACAATAAAAGGTAATCATCCAGGTCATACACTTGGAAGCAATCGTTTAAGCATTGAAGAAGTTATAAATCTTATGAAAGATAAAGGACACTATGACTTTGAAGTTATCACAGGAACTGAATTAGCTATAATGATTGCTAAAGACCAAACAACAGAACCCTCTCCATTTAAACGTTAAAAAATGAAAAAATCAGAACTAAGAAAAATAATCAAAGAAGAAATTTCAAAGTTAAATGAAATTATCTCCCCTGAAGAGTATTATTTAGGTAGAAGAAAGTGGTTTGGAGGAAAAGGATTTAAGAAAGAAAAAATAAAGTTAGAAAAGGCTATAACAAGATGGGCTTTATCTCATATGCCTCCTACTAATGCTGATCGTGCTGATGCTTTTAAAGAGGAATTAGAAGAGTGGTTAATAGATTATGCTAAACCCATAATAAGTGATGTAGTAGATAATTATAAAGAATATTGAAAAAACTTATACTTCCCATAACAATAACTCTTATGGCACTCCTCGTGAGTGCCTCTGCTGCCTACTACAGCGTGTTTGGTTTATCTCATTTATTTAGTGGGGCAGGAATAGCTATTGTTATAATGGCTTCTTCTTTGGAAGCTGCCAAACTTGTCGTAGCAACTCTCCTACATAGATACTGGAAGAAACTCCATTGGCTCATAAAATCATATCTTACAACTGCTCTCCTAACTCTAATGTTAATCACATCAGCAGGTATTTATGGGTTTTTAACAAATGCTTATCAAGCAACATCAGCAAAATCACAATTGGTTGACAGTCAAGTCTTAATTCAAGAAGGTAAAAAATCAATGTTTGGGGGAAATATTCAAAGAATTGAAACCCAAATTAACTCAAAAGAAAATAGAATCACTACTCTTACTAATCTTAGAAGTCAGCAAGAAACTAGATTAGACTCTTTATATCAAAGAAGAAGCTTCAGAAGTGCTAGAAAAACTGAAGCCATCATAAAAGAAGCCAATGAAGACATTAAAGTACTTGAGGCTGATGTAGATACTCTTAATACAGAAATAAACATATTAAATGACTCTATAGGCCAAATAAACATTAGAATGTTAGACATGCAAATGTCTAATGAAGCATCAGCAGAGTTAGGTCCATTAAAATATTTAGCTGGATTATTAGATAAACCAATGGATGTTGTTATAAATTGGCTAATGTTGATGTTAGTGTTTGTATTTGATCCTTTAGCAATTGTTTTAGTAATAACTGCAAGTAGAACATTTGATATAGCTAAAGGAATAAAGACAGAATCTAAACCTAAGAAAAAACGTGGATGGAGGATATATGGTGAAAAGAAACAGAATAAAATTAAAATGTCTGTTCCTGAAGGTAAAGAATTTAATGTACCTTACCCCATAAAGGAGGAAGCACCTAAAAAAGACCATACAAAAGAAATTGAAGGACTTCAAGAGGAAATTGAAAAAATTAATAATAGTGGTTTAATTGAAAAAAGAAGAAATGAAGCTGCTCAAAAAATTCAATCTCAAATTAATAAATTAAAGAAAGATGGTGAAAACCAAATAACCTATTGACGAAAATATTTGGCTTTCCCAGGAAATGACGTTATATTTAGACGTAATTGAGAAACGAGACAAAAATAAAGGTTATGAAAAATAAAGAAATTCGAGAAATTTTAATGAATAATGAAGTTGTATTTACTGTTAAAGGTATAACAGAGTATGGCAAAAATGAAGAGGATACATGGTGTCAAATTCCAAAAAGGTTTAAAACAAGATCATATAAAGAAGAAGGTGTAACATCAATATATGAAGAATTAGGATGGCATGGAATGAATATAAATAAATTCGGTCCAACGTGTGTTACACTTTACACTTTTGATATATTAGGGAAGAAATCAGTTGGAAAAATAAAGTACGAAGACGTAACAATTATAGAAGAATGAGATTAGAAAAAACAAAAGATTATAATGGAAATGTTATTAAATCTGGTGATAGAGTTAAATTCAACTGTAAGATTACAGGTTTAAGAAAAGAGGGAGTAATCCACCACATGATTGGGGGAAGTTTTGGAATTGAAGATAAGAAAATAAGAGCTATTTATAAATACTCAGACACTAAAGTTTATAAAATAATAAAAATATGAAAGTAGCACCAGGAGATAAAATATTTTTTCCTTCTAATTATGTGAAGGTATTAAAATTTGCAGTTGAAGCCCACAAGGGTCAAAAACGTAAATACACTGATGAAGATTACATTAAACATCCAATTGCAGTTGCTAATTTAGTTGATGATTATGGTGGAGACAGTTATATGATGTTTGCAGCATTATTACATGATGTATTAGAAGACACTAAAGTTACTCATGAAGAATTAAGAGTATTTTTACATGAAGTTTTTATGGTTGATGTAGCTGAAGACATTTTAAAGTTAGTTGTTGAATTAACTAATGTTTTCACTAAAGAATCATTCCCCAATATGAATCGTAAGTTGAGAAAGGAAAATGAAGCTCAAAGATTAGCTTTTGTTAGTGATAGAGCCAAATTAATTAAAAAAGCAGACATTGATCACAACTCAGAGTCAATTGAGAAGCATGACCCAAAATTTGCAAAAGTATTTTTAGAGGAAAAGAAAAATTTACTTGAAAAAATGAAGTAGGTTTGGATAATTAAGAAATTAATGTTATTTTAAATATATGAAGATATCACATGAAGTACCAATATCATATTTAGGATTAAGTGAAGACTTTAATGATTATGATTACTGTCTTCCTCATCTTTTAGATGAAAGCCCCTATTATCTTAGATACTTTAAAGAAGCCAAAAATAAGGGTCGTTATATTATAATGGATAATTCCTTACATGAATTAGGAAAACCTTATGACTCTGATAGACTATGGTATTGGATGAATAAATTAGAACCTAATGAATTTATAGTTCCTGATCATTGGCAAGATAAAACAAGAACATTAGTCTCAGCCAAAGAATGGATATATAAAAAATATCCTGATAACACAACACCAGTAGCTGTTGTTCAATCTAAATCAAAAACAGATGCCTTTGAATGTTATTATATTTTAAAAACTCAAGGTTATCAAAAAATAGCTTTCTCATATGGGGCTGATTGGTATTATGATGAAGGATTATCAACAACAACAGACAAAGAAAATAAATTTATAACTAAGGCTCATGGTAGGTTTAACACAATAAAAGAATTTCAAGAAAAAGGATTAATTTCTAACTTCGATAGAATTCATCTATTAGGTTGTAATGTTCCCCAAGAATTTAGTTGGTATAAAGACATGACTTTTATTGAGTCAATAGACACATCTAATCCTGTTATTCATGGTTTAGCAGGTTATGAATATGAAGACTTTGGTTTAGATTTTAAATTAGATCATAAAGTAGATAAATTTAAAGGAGAGAGAAAAAATTGGAATTTAGTATTAAATAATGTTAAAAAATTTCGAGAGCAAAAATGGAAAATTTAGAAAAAGAATGTTGGGAGCAAATTAAAAAATTAAATTGGTGGAATGATCCTAATGATGATAGAGTATCATCTGAATTAAAAAGATACTTTACATTAAATGAAATTATTAGATTGAGAGACTTTGTTGACAATAAACAGAGAGAACTAATGGATAAATTCAATGAAGATTGGTTAGATGATCCAGGAATTAATGTTAGTGATGATGGATGGAGTGACATAACAGCTGAAACTGTAGGTAGAGGAGAAGAATTTTACAATAACATTACAGCTGAAAAATTATCAGAAATGGCTGACAATAATAATTATCAAGAAAGTTTTTTATATTGTTTTCACATTGCTTATGACTTAGAAAAAGAACTCAAAGAAAAAGCATATAGTGAAGTTTTCAAAGTAAATAAATTAAATTAAAAAAAATATGGTATCAATTGATGGAATAGAGTATTACTCATTGTATGAGTATTTAGGAAAAGCAGCAGGCCCTGACTTAGGAACAAAAGTAAATGCCGCGGCAATAGATAAAAGACAACCTATTATTAAACAACAAGTTGATAACCCAGTTTTTAAGGGGGAGGTTATGTGTTATACTAAGAATTTTCTGAATGGGTATTTTGGTAAAGATGAATATGATGTAGATCTTGATTACTTTCAAATAACAAAAGATGATGATTTACCTTTTTAAAAATGACAGTAAAAGAATTTAAAAATAAGTTCGATCATTGGAAAGATAATTTTTATATTAAATATAGATTATTAGACATTGACTTTGAAATGTTTATGTTAATGAATGGATTATCAAAAGAAGAATTTAAAAAATTAATTAAAAAAATATGAAACAAGCAGTATTAAGTTTAAGTGGTGGGATGGATTCAAGTACACTATTACTTCATCTATTAGCAAATGATTATAAAGTAACAGCTCTTAGTTTTGATTATGGTCAAAAACATAGAGTTGAATTAGAAAGAGCACAACAATTAGTAGATTATTTGAACGATAAGGGTAAAAAAACAAAAAACCCTAATATTAAACATGATATCACTTATCAAGTAATTAAATTAGATGGTTTATCTGAATTACTAAATTCATCTTTAGTAGATGGTGGAGATGAAGTTCCCGAAGGTCATTATGAAGAAGATAATATGAAAGCAACTGTAGTGCCTAATAGAAATAAAATATTTTCATCAATTATACAGTCCGTTGCTTTGTCAATTGCTAATGAAACAAAATATACAACATTTATTAGTTTAGGCATTCATGCTGGTGATCATCAAATTTACCCTGACTGTAGACAAGAATTTAGAGATGCAGATGATATAGCTTTTCAAATGGGGAATTGGGATGCTCATAGAGTTAAATACTATACACCTTATTTAAGAGGAGATAAATTTGATATCTTAAAAGATGGTGAGAAGTGTTGTGAAAAGTTAGGTATTGACTTTGATGAAGTTTATAAAAGAACCAACACAAGTTACAAACCAATTCCTATTTATAGGGAGGTAACAATTTGTAAAAGAGGTCAAATGGCTACTTCAACAAGAATAGATTACCTCTCAGACTACAAATCAGCATCATCAGTAGAAAGAATTGAAGCATTTCTAAAATTAGGGAGAAAAGACCCTGTAGAATATGCAAATGAAAATGGCCCTGTAGAGTGGGAAGTAGCTAAAGAGCATGTAGAAACATTATTAAAAGAACACACAAAATAAAATGGCAAAATTTCAATCAACAAAAATATTTGACAACTACTCAGTTGCAATCAGACAATGGAAAGCTCAACATTCACACTGTCAATTACTCCATGGTTATGCTTTAAAATTTAAGGTATGGTTTGAGTCTAACACACCAAACGATACAAATAAAGGATTAGATGATATGAATTGGATTGTAGATTATGGTGGGTTTAAAGATAAACCCATTGGAAATGGTTTAAAATCATGGATGAATGATATGTGGGACCATACCTTACTAATTCAAAATGATGATCCTTATAGAGATATATTTGAACAAATGGGTCAAATGGGTTTAGCTAAAGTACATTTTTTAGAGAAAATGGGAGCTGAGTCTTGTGCAAAGTTAGTTTATGAACATTTTAATAATGTTTTAGCCAAAACTGATGCTGGAAGATGTAGAGTTGTTAAAGTAGAATGTTTTGAGAATGATAAAAATTCATCAATTTATTACGAAGACTAATGCATGATACAAAATTAAAAGACCATCAGGAAAAAGATAGAAAAATGGGGGTATTAAAAAGAATAGAAGATTATGATAAAGTATTGCCTATATTAGAATTATATAGGTGCGTACAATCCGAAGGAAGTAGATTTGGTAGACCAACCATTGCTGTAAGAACAACAGGATGTACCCATAGATGTTTCTTTGGAGAAGGCGGATGGTGTGATAGTTGGTATACAAGCATTCATCCTGAAAAAGGATACAACATGACTGGCAGAGATCACATAATAGCTTTTGATGATCAAAGGGGTGTATGAGTTATATAATAAAGTAAATTATAAATTGGCTTATTTAATTAAATTACTTATA
>Ga0181371_1000100_pt1 | contig 19088 bp, 13 predicted proteins | sample LowvirmetaG_6_FD_130087 | JGI IMG/M metagenome (GOLD analysis project Ga0181371, IMG submission 130087) | Marine viral communities from the Subarctic Pacific Ocean - Lowphox_07 viral metaG | ecosystem: Environmental > Aquatic > Marine > Oceanic | place: Subarctic Pacific Ocean | collected...
CCGCGAGCGCTTTGGCGGGGTCTATATCGAATGGGTGGAATGGAAGGGCGACGACCTTCTGATCATGGGCGCGACCCGGCTTGAGGTGACCCGCTACCGGGGTGAAGCTGACGGCGCGATCCGTACCGCCAACTATGGCCGGTCCCTGCTCGCCATTCCTCGCGACGGCGGCGATATCCGGCGTCTGGAGGGGCCGCTGGCCCGCGCCGGCAGGCCCGGCGACCTGCTCGACATCCTGCCCGACCAGCCCGGGCACATCCTGATTACGCACATGGATGCATCAGGCGACCTCAACGTCGCGCGCGTGGATGTCCGGTCGGGTGAGTCCGAGCTGATTGTCGAGGGCGACCCCCGGGTGATCAGCTATCTGACCGACGAGCAGGGCGATGTGGTCGGGCGACTGGTCTACCGGGGTATCCGCGGCCGTGTGCTGGTCATGCAGGCGCGAGACGCGGATGGCGGCTGGACCGAGACCTTCCGCCTGCACCGCGACGAGATCCGCGATTTTCCGCGCTTCCGGTTCCTCGGCCCGACGGACCAGCCCTCGCAGGTCTATGTCGCGGTCCGACCTGAGGAGGGCGCGCCTGAAGACACCTATGGCGTCCACGTGTTTGATTTCGCTACCCGGACCATGGGCCCGGCCATCTGGCGGCACGGCACCTATGACGTGGCCGATATTGTGCTGAACGGCGACGGCTCCGGTCTGGCGGCGGGGTGCTACTGGGCGGATGTCTACCGGTGCGATTTCATCGACCCGGATCAGGAGCGCGTGATGGCGGGTATCCGTCGCTTCTTCGGGGCGGGCTTCAGCACGTCGGTCGTGTCCCAGTCCGAAGCGGGCGATAAATGGCTGATCTGGGCCAGCTCTCCCTCGAACGCCGGTCAGTATTACCTCTTTGACCTCACGGCCCTGAAGATGGAGTTGGTCGGCTCTCTGTTCCCGGGGCTGCCGGAGGCCCGCTTGGGCCAGATGCGCCGGATCGACTATGCTGCGACCGACGGGCTGGCCCTGACGGCCTATCTCACCCAGCCGCCGGGCACCAACGACGGTGATCGGCCACCGCTGATCGTCATGCCCCACGGCGGGCCCGAGACCAGCGACCACCTGAAATGGGATACCTGGGCGCAGTTCTTTGCCAGTCGGGGTTATCAGGTGTTGCAGCCGAATTTCCGCGGCTCCAGCGGGCAGGGGCGCAGTTTCGCCGAGGCCGGCTATCGCCAGTGGGGCGGTCTGATGCAGGACGACGTCACCTCGGCCGTCCAGCACCTGATCGATCAGGGTCTGGCTGACCCCGACCGCATCTGCATCGTTGGCGCCAGCTATGGCGGCTATGCCGCCCTGATGGGACCGGCGACACGTCCCGACCTCTATCGCTGCACCATCGCGATCGCGGGGCCGTCGGATCTGGTCGACCTGATGAATTGGGAGCGCCGCGAGGCCGGCGACGACACCGACCGCTACGAATACTGGGTGCGCTCCATCGGCGACCCCCGCGAGGACCGCGCAGCATTGGAGGCTGTTTCACCGGTTCGTCTGGTCGAGGGATGGACTACGCCGGTGCTGCTGATCCATGGCGAGCGCGACGATGTCGTTCCGGTGGCCCAGTCACGCGACATGGACCGTGCCCTTCGCCGCGCCGGTGCCGACGTCGAACTGCTCATCCTCGAAGAGGCCGGCCACGCAGACTGGGAGCGCCGCGAGGAGATTGCCGTGATGCAGGCCATGGAGGCTTTCCTCGCCGAGCACCTGCCCGTCGCGCCATAGGCCAAGGCGACGGCTGTGGTGAGACCGTCGGGCCACAGGGCCTGTGTTAGGGTCCGCCCGGCCTTGGGAAGGGAACCACCATGCTGGGACTGTTCAAACTGCTGCGCCGGATCATCGAGGGATCGATCCTCTCGATCATCCTTCTGGCCGCCGTGGCCGTGCTGGGCGTCTCCAGCACCGTCAGCCTCGCCCTGGCCGAGCCATCGGCGGCCTCTCTGGTGTTCCTGCTGGTGCTGGCCGTCGTGCTGGCCGACCTGATCGGGAAATTTCTCTCGATCCTGTCGACCACCTTCCCCGACCTGATCCCGGCCGTGGAAGACGAGGACATCAAGCGCGCCTCGCTGATCCAGCGGCTGCGGCCCGGCCAGACGATCGCTCTCCTGTCCGGGGCCTATGCCGCGCGGCTGGTCATGTTCCTGATCATATTCGCCCTGCTGGGCGCCAGCTATGCCTGGGCCCCGCTGGCCGTGCAGGAGACCCTGGTCGGCCCGCTGGGCACGATGGAGGCCATCACTGTCTTCATCCGGGAGGGTATCGCCGGCTCGATCAGCTATTTCCTGTTCTTCCTCGGGCCGGACAACCTTGCGCCTGTCACCCGCGCCATTCTCGACCAGCCGCTGGACCCGGCCACGCCCAGCGGCGACGCCTTCCTCGTCGGCATCCGCATCTACGGCCTGGCCTTCATGTTCTCGATCCTGCGGACGCTGGTGATGCCCGTCACCTTCTGGCGCGCCCGCCGACGCGCCCGCAGGCTGGCAAGGACGGAAGCGGCGGTGGCCGAAGCCTGACCGGCGTTACGCCGCCACGAGACCCCGGATATACGCGCGGATGCCCTCGTCCGTAGCGTTGGCGAAGAACAGGTCCTGGAACTTCTCGCCGGCGACGGCGGCCTTCAGCAGGTCCTGATCGACAGTCTTCAGGACCGTCAGCATGTCGTGGCAGGTGACGGCCTTGAGGTCCTTCAGGATGCCGCGGTTGGTGGCCATGATCTGGGCCCGCTCCTTGGGATAGCCTAGGCCGCGCTCGCCCTCGAACAGCTTGCGATAGCAGTCCTGCAGGTTCAGTTCGGCGGCCCAGCCAAAGCCCTTGGCATAGGGCATGGCGATGGCATTGCCGTCATTGATCTGGCCGAACAGGAACGCGTCGGTCGGATCGATCACCAGTCCGCAGAACACGCCCGGCATGGCGTTGGCGGCCAGCATCGAGCCCGTGCCCGTGCCACACCCCGTGACCACGAAATCCGCCGCGCCCGAGTTCAGCAGGATGCCGGTCAGCAGGCCGTTCATGACATAGGTCAGCGAGGCCTTATCCTCGGGTGTATACATGCCATAGTGGAACACCTCATGGCCCAGGGGTTCGGCCACAGCGGTCAGGGCCGTGTGCACAATCTGGCTCTTGGCGGCCTGGCTGTTCTCGATGATCAGGGCGATTTTCATGGTATTCCTCAAGGTCAGGGGCGGACAGGGCGAAGGGGTATCCCGATGTCCGGCATTCATAGTCGGGGACGACGACGATAGGGCGGCATCGCCCTTACCTCATTTGCATCGGGTTATGACACCGGTTACCTATATGTTCAATCTGAGGCGTTCAATCCGCCTGTGACAACCCACCCAGAGGCCTGCCCGCATGACCCCGTCCTTTGATCTCTCCGGCCGTACCGCCCTCGTCACCGGCGCCAATACGGGTCTGGGTCAGGCCATCGCGCTGGGTCTGGCCGCCGCCGGGGCCGACATCGTCGCCGTGGGCCGGTCGGCGCCGACCGAGACGGCGGAAAAGGTCTCGGCGCTGGGTCGCGCCCTCCACGCCATCCCCGCCGACCTGTCAACCACGGCGCCACTTGCCGATGTGGTTGCCAAGGCCCGCGACGCGGTCGGCGACATCGACATTCTGGTCAACAATGCCGGCATCATCCGTCGCGCCGACAGCCTCGACTTTTCGGAAGAGGACTGGGACGCCGTCATCGACACCAATCTGAAGACCGCCTTCTTCCTGTCGCAGGCGGTGGCCCGCACCTGGGTCGGTGCCGGACGGGGCGGCAAGATCCTGAACATCTGTTCGATGCTGAGCTTTCAGGGCGGCATTCGCGTGCCGTCCTATACCGCCTCGAAAAGCGGCCTCGCCGGGCTCACCCGTCTGCTGGCCTGCGAATGGGCATCGAAGGGCATCAACGTCAACGGCATCGCCCCCGGCTATTTCGCTACCAACAACACCGAGGCCCTGCGCGCCGATGAGGGCCGCAACCGCGATATCCTCGCCCGAATCCCGGCCGGGCGCTGGGGCGATCCGTCCGACGTCGCGGGCGCCGCTGTATTTCTGGCGTCAGATGCCTCGGCCTATGTCCACGGCACCATTCTGACCGTCGATGGTGGCTGGATGGCGCGCTAACAGCCCCCTGTTCCGGCGGCCCGCGCGTTCAGCCAGTCTTCCAGCAGGGTATGGCCGTCGCCGTCCGGGTCGGTCGCCCCGTCGGTGCCGTCCGCCGGGTCTGACCAGTGCGCGGCCTCCCAGTCGTCGGGCAGGCCGTCGCCGTCGCTGTCGACCCAGGGCCGTCCCGCATCGACCTCGCCCAGCCCTCCGACCGTTTCCGGACTGTCGATGATCCGCCCTGACCGCTCCCGCACGCCCGTGACGATCCGGGCATCGACCGCATCGCGGGGCAGGGAGGCCCCTGCGGTCGACAGGACCTGATCCTGCCAGCCCTTGAGGTCTTCAGGCGGCGCCCCCGCCCAGTCCGGCCGAACCGTCAGCCGCGTGCCCGGCCCGCCGTCGTCCTTCACCAGGTTCCAAGGATCGTCGGGCAGGGCGCCATCCATGCGGTTGCCTTCGAACCAGGCCACGGCCAGCGGATCGGAGTCCTCGAACGCCCAGCGCCCGGTCGAATCCGGCCCTGGCAGATAGGTGTTCCCGACAAAGGCGTAGGTCGAGACGCTGTTGGTATCGGCGTTATAGCCCGCCTGGGCGCCACCCCAGTTATAGAAGACATTGCCCCGGAACTCGAAATACGGCCCCTCGGCATCGAGCTCCGGTGGATTGTAGTTGCCGGGCCGCGGCATGCGCGCCCGGTGGCTGGCCCACAGATTGCCGATGAAGCTGATCTGCGCCCCATACCCGCCCCGCACCAGCGAGCCATAGCCATGATCCCCCTTGGCGTGGGCCGAGGCGTTCAGCGATTCGGCGATCACCGAGTTCTGCACCGTCACGTCATAGATGCCGCGCTCGGGCGGGTCATACCGGCTACCGACCGACAGGGTCTCGTCCACAGACCATGAAGCCGACACATGGTCCAGAATGATCCGCCGCCCGCGCGTGACCGAAATGGAATCGGCCTCCATCGCTTGCTCCGCCCCCAGTCGCGAGCGGATATGGCGCACGATCACTTCGTCGGCCGAGATGATCAGCGGCTGGCCGATCAGGGTGATTCCCCCGCCCGGCGCGGTCTGCCCGGCCAGAGTCACGCGCCCCCGACGAATAACCAGCGGACTCTCCAGCCGGATGATGCCTCCCGTGTCGAACACAATGGTCCGGGGCCCCTCGGCCTCGATCGCCGCGCGCAGACTGCCCGGCCCGGAATCGCCCGTATGTGTGACCCTCAGCACACGCCCGCCGCGTCCGCCGACCGCGTACCGGCCCGCGCCCTCGGCCCCTGGAAAGGCCAGCACCTGCGACGGGGCGTCCTGGGCAAAAGCCCGTCCCGTGGGGCTGATTGCTCCCATAAGACCGAAAACCACCGCCAGTCCGAGCGCCGCCGGTCGCGCCATCGGGGCGGCGAGCAGGGTCTGTGACTTGGGGCTTGCCATTTCGATGTTCATCGGGTTACGCTCGTCATTGATACCGGTGTCATTCACTTTCGCATCTAGACATGACACCGGTGTCAAAACAAGGTTCAGGATTGAGCCTCAATAAAAGATCGACCGGGGCCAACCTCCGGCGTCCTGTATGTCCTTGGGAGGAGGCATATGATGCACGTTCAAAAAACAGGCGCGTCCCTGCGCCACTATCTGTTCGCCGGAGGATCGGGCATGGCGCTTGCGCTGTGTCTCGGTGTCGGTGGTGTCGCCGCACAGGACGCGGGTGAACCCGAGACCGAGGTCGATGAGATCATCGTCACCGGCTATCGCGGCAGCCTGGCCGCCGCCCTCGACGTCAAGCGCAACGAAGCCGGCATCGTCGATGTCATCCTGGCCGAAGACATCGCCGACTTCCCCGACACCAACCTGGCCGAGGCCATCCAGCGCATCCCGGGCGTCTCGATCGACCGCGACGCCGGCGAGGGCCGACAGCTGACCGTGCGCGGCCTCAGCTCCGACTTCACCCGCACCCGCATCAACGGCATGGAGGCCCAGGCCACCACCGGCGGCACCGACTCATCGGGCGGCGCGAACCGCGGTCGTGGCTTCGACTTCAACGTCTTTGCCTCCGAGCTGTTCAACTCGATCAAGGTCCGCAAGACCGCCGCCGCCGAGACCGAAGAGGGCTCGCTGGGCGCCACCATCGACCTGCAGACCGCTCGCCCGTTCGACTTCCGGGGCCCGCGAATGGCCTTCTCGGTGCAGGCCGGATACAATGACCTGTCCGAAAACTGGAACCCGCGCGCGGCCTTCCTGGTCAGCAACACCTTCGGTGACCGGGACCAGTTCGGCGCCCTGCTGTCGGTCGCCTACAGTGAAAAAGACTCCTTCGAGGAGGGCTTCAGCTCGGTGCGCTGGGCCCCCGCCGTCGGCTCCGGCAGCTCGGGCGGCTTCTGTTCGCCGTTCGGCTATTCGCCCCAGAATCCGGGTAACAGCGGAAGCAACGGTTCAAGTGCGGCCAACTGCGCCACCGGGATCGCGCGTCCGACCAATACGCCGGGCAATGTCACCGCCTATGAAACGGCCAACCAGCCCAATGTCTTCATTCCGCGTCTGCCACGCTATGGCCGCCTGACCCACCATCAGGAACGTCTGGGCCTGACCGGATCGCTGCAATGGCGCCCCGCAGACTCCACGACCATCAGCGTGGATGTGCTGTACTCACAGCTGGACGCGACCCGCGAAGAGCATTTCCTCGAGTCGCTGTCCTTCAGCCGCAATGCCGGTGCCGGTGGCCAGACCCAGATCATCGTTCGCGATGCCGTGGTTGAGAATAATACCCTGGTCTATGGCCTGTTCGACAATGTCGACATCCGCAGCGAGGCCCGGTTCGACCAGTTGGAGACCCAGTTCCTGCAGGTCGGCTTCACGGTCGATCACGACTTCTCCGACACGGTCCGGGGCCGCTTCTTCGCCGGTCGCGCCGAGTCGAACTACGAGAACCCCTTCCAGACCACGGTCACCATCGACCGTCAGAACACCCAGGGCTATTCGTTCGATTTCCGGGGTAATCCCAACACCCCGCTGATCGACTACGGCTTCAATGTCGCCGATCCGGCGGCCTGGGACTGGCGTGCAATCGGCACCAGTGTCCCGCGTTCGGAAATCCGCATCCGGCCCCAGGGCGTCGATACCATCTTCGAGTCCCTCCAGGCGGACCTGGAGTTTGACGTCACCCCGTTCGTGACCTTCCGGACCGGCGTCAACTGGAAGACCTTCTCGTCTGAGTCCTATGAGTTCCGTCGCACCGATGAAACGGTCGTGCCGGCCCTGCCGCCGGGTGTCACCATGGCGGACATCACCACCCTGCTGACCGGATTCGGCGGCGGCTTTGGCCCCAGCGGCAATGACTCGACCTGGGTCATCCCGGATCTGAATGCCATAGCCGACCTGTTCAACATCTACTGCAACTGCGACACAGGCGTTCCCGGCGGGAATTTCACGCTCGGCAGCATCACGGTCGGCAACGCCCGGGGCGGCAACCGCTTCCTCGAGGAAGAGGACTTCGCCATCTACGCCCAGGCGGACTTTGACGCCGACGTCTTCGGTCGTCCGTTCCGCGGCAATGTTGGCCTCCGCCACGTTTGGACCAGCCTCTATGCCGAGGGCTACAGCTCGACCGGTGGCGGCACCCTGGTGTTCGACACCCACGACTATGAAGACAGTCTGCCGTCGCTGAATCTGACGTATGAGCCGATCGACAATGTCCTGGTCCGCTTCGGCGCCGCCAGGGTCATGGCCCGTCCCCAGATCAACAACTCCATGTCCGGAGCCAACTATCTGGTGCCGACCACGTCGCTGAACTCGACCGGACCGAACTACACCGCCACCATCGGCAATGTGGAGCTGGAGCCGTTCCGGGCCTCGACCTACGACCTTGCCCTCGAATGGTATTTCGCGCCGGAAAGCCTGATTTCCTTCGCCTACTTCTACAAGGACATCGACACCTACATCCAGGTGATCCGTCAGGATCTGACCTATGCCCAGCTGACGGCGCTCAATCCGTCGGCCTTTGATCCCAGCTTCTGTTCGGGCAGTTGTTCGCCGACCACCATCTTCGCCCTGACCAGCGCGGTGAATACGGATGGCGGACCGCTGAAGGGCTTCGAGGTCAGCTTCCAGACCCCGTTCACCTTCCTGCCGGGTCCGTTCTCGAACCTCGGCATCCAGCTGAACTACACGAACGTCGAGTCCGAGATTGACTACTGCACCAATGCCCTGTGCTCGACCTTCGTGACGAACGACCTCGCGCAGCTCTCGCCCACAGCCTACAACGGCACCCTCTACTATGAGGATGACCGCTTCTCGGCCCGGGTCTCGGCCTCGTACCGCGACGAGTATCTGCAGAACGTCCCGGGCCGTAACGGCAACGCCCTGGAAGGCAAGATGGAGACGCTGAACATCGACTTCTCGTCATCGTTCAAGCTGACCGACGATGTCACCGTCAGCTTCGAGGGCATCAATCTGACCGACGAGGAAAACCACCAGTGGGTGGGCGACGACGATCGCCAGTCGACCTCGGTCTATCACCACACGGGACGACAGTTCTTCATCGGGGCCCGCTACACCTTCTGATGATGTGACGATCCCAACCGAACGTCCGCTCCTGGACGCGACTTCCAAGGCCGCCGGTTCATCCCGGCGGCCTCTTCTTTTGTCAGTTCGGCAGGTCTTCCGGGGCCCAGCCACCGGCCAGCGCCTTGAACAGCTGGATCTGCAGATCCGCCACCTGCGCCTCGGCCTGCGCCAAAGCCGCGTCGGTCTGGGCCAGGGTGCGCTCGGCGTCCAGCACGGTCAGGAAGCTGTCGGCCCCGGCATCGAACCGGGCCCGGGCCAGCCGCGCGGCATCGGCCGCGGCATCGCGCGACACCGTCAGCGCCTGCCTCCGGTCCAGCGAATGGCCATAGGCCGACAGCGCCGTCTCGGTTTCCTGCAGGGCCACCAGCACCGTCTGGTCAAAGCGGGCCAGTGCCGCCTCGGCCAGACCGCCCGCCGCCTCGATCCGCGACCGGGCCACGGCCACATTGGGGAAGGACCAGCTGATCAACGGCCCGACGCTGAACCGCAGCGCGCCGTCGTCGCCCAGTTCGCCCAGATCCAGGGCCGTCGCCCCGACCGAGCCGCCCAGCTGGATGCTGGGATAGAGGCTGGCGGTCGCCACATCGACGCGGGCACTGGCCGCCGCCAGATCGCGTTCGGCCCGGCGCACATCCGGCCGGCGCGCCAGCAGGGCCGCGCCATCGCCCACCGGTATCGGCTGGGTCAGACGCGGCGGGGCGGCACAGTCGACGACCGCCTGCGACACCTCGCGCGGGGTCACCCCGGTCAGGGTCGCCAGCCGGAAGACGGCCGCGTCCTTCTGCGCCCGCAGCGGGGGCAGGGCCGCCTGGCTGGAGGCCACGGCCGAACGCGCCCGGGCCACGTCCAGACCGGTGCCCGAGCCCGCACCCAGCAGCCGCTCGGTCAACTCCAGAGTCCGCGACTGCAGGTCAATCGTCTGCTCGGCCACCGCGATCTGCACATTGGCGGAGCAGACCTCGGTATAGGCCCGCGCGGTTTCAGCGGCGACGCTGACGCGCACCACATCCAGCGCGGCCTCGGCGGCCCCGGCATCGGCGCGCGCGGCGGCGATGGTCGAACCCACCCGCCCGAACAGGTCGATCTCATAGGCCACGTCCAGTCCAACGTCGTATGTCTCGGACTCGTCCAGCGGCTGGCCGCCCGAGCCCGGAACCGTGGTCGCGGCCGGCCGGCCATAGCTGCCGGCACCGGTCAGTGTGGTCGAGGGCAGGCGTGCGGCCCGCGCCTCGCCCAGCGAGGCCCGCACCACGCGCAGATTTGCGACCGCGGCCTCCAACTCATTGTTGTTGCCCAGGGCCTGCAGCACCAGCGCATCCAGCATCGGGTCGTCGTACAGACGCCACCAGTCGTCGCGGGCCGGGGCGCTGACCGTGCCCTGACCGGTATCGGCGACAAAGCCGCCGGCGGTTGCTTCGGGCAGCACCTGCGGGGTGCCGACCGGCGCGGTGGCGCAGGCCGTGACCGTAAGCCCCAGCGCCAGCGCCGAGGCCGCGACGCGCCCCTTCAGCAGGAAAGACAGGCGGATCATACGATTTCTCCCTGGGCCGTCGTCGCGGCCGGAGGCTGAGGCTCATAGGCCGTCTTGGTCTTCTTCGCGCCCGGCAGCTTCGACGCCACCCAGCGCATGAAGACATAGAAGGCGGGGGTGAAGATCAGGCCGAAGAAGGTCACCCCGATCATGCCCGACACCACTGCCGTTCCCAGCGACTGACGCATCTCGGCGCCCGGTCCTGTCGCCAGCATCAGCGGCAGCACACCAAAGATGAAGGCGAACGAGGTCATCAGGATCGGACGCAGACGGGTCTGCGAGGCGCGTACGGCGGCGTCCCAGCGGTTCAGCCCTTCGTCCTCGGCCTGTTTGGCGAACTCCACGATCAGGATGGCGTTCTTGGCCGCCAGCGCGATCAGAACCACCAGCCCCACCTGCACCAGGATGTTGTTGTCCAGCCCCGCCAGATTGACCCCGACCATGGCGGCCAGAATGCACATCGGCACGATCAGCACGACCGCCAGCGGCAGGGTGAGGGCCTCATACTGGGCGGCCAGCACCAGGAAGACGAACACCACCGCCATGACGAACACCAGCGTCGCACCGCCCGACGACTGCTTCTCCTGCAGCGCAAGGCCGGTCCACTCGTACGAGAAGCCGGGGGGCAGGGTGGCTTCCGCCAGCGCCTCCATCCGCGCGATGGCCTCGCCCGACGACACGCCCGGCGCCGCCTGTCCCTGCAGCTCGGCCGCAGGGAACAGGTTGTAGCGCACGATCCGCGACGGACCGGATTCCTCGCGCAGCGTCGCGATCGATCCGATGGGCACCATGGCCCCCGAGGCCGAGCGGGTCTCCAGCGCGGCGATATCGGCGATGTCGTCCCGGGCCGAGGGTTCTGCCTGCGCCGTCACCCGGAAGGTGCGGCCCAGATAGTTGAAGTCGTTGACATAGGCCGAGCCCAGATAGACCCCCAAGGTGTTGAACACATCGCCGGGCTGGACCCCCATCATCAGCGCCCGGTCGCGGTCGACATCGGCGGCGATCCGGGGCGAGCCGGTATTATAGGTCGAGAACACCTGCTGCACCTGATCCGGCGCCTGTCCTGCGGCACCCATCATGGCAAAGGTCGCGCCCTCCAGCGGGACGTAGCCCGCGCCGGAGGTGTCCTGCACCATCATCTGGAAGCCGTTGCCATTGCCCAGTCCCTGAACGGCGGGCGGGGCGATGACAAAGATGTTGGCGTCCTGAATGCCCATGGTCGCGCCGGTGATGGCTCCGGCCAGCGCGGCTGCGGCCTGCTCCGCCGTCTTGCGCTCATCGAACGAGTCGAGGCGGACAAAGATGGTCGCCGCATTGGATCCGAACGAGAAGCTGGATCCGTCCAGACCCGCGAATGACACGACGCCGTCCACGCCCTCGGTGTCGCGGATGATCTGCGAGGCGCGGGCCATGACCTCCTGGGTGCGGTCCAGCGAGGCCCCCGGCGGCAGTTGCACAACCCCGATCAGGAAGCCCTGATCCTGTTCCGGAATGAAGCCGGATGGCGTGTTGAACAGGGTGAAACCCGTCCCCAGCAACAGAAGGGCGTAGACCCCGAAGACCAGCGCCAGCTTGCGGATCAGCCGCGCCGTCAGTCGTCCGTAGCGGTCCGACAGCCAGTCAAAGCCCTCGTTGAACTTGCGCCCGGCAAAGCCGAGGTAGTGCAGGCCGGTGCCCAGCACACCGGGCTTGCGCGCGTGATCGTCGTGCGCCTTGTGCGGCTTCAGCAGCATGGCAGCCATGGCCGGCGATAGGGTCAACGACACCAGCAGCGACACGACCGAGGCCGTGGTGATGACGATGGCGAACTCGCGATAGAAGATGCCGGGAATGCCGGGCACGAACATGGTCGGCACGAACACCGAGACCAGCACCAGTCCGATCGAGATCAGGGCGCCCGACACCTCCTGCATGGAGCGATAGGCTGCCTCCTTCGGCGCCAGGCCCTCGCGGATATAGCGCTCGACATTTTCGACCACGACGATGGCGTCATCGACCACGATCCCGACGGCGAGGACGAGCGCGAACAGGCTCAGCGAGTTGATCGAATAGCCCAGCATCAGCTGCACGGCGAAGGTCGCCACCAGCGCCACCGGAATGGCCACGATCGGGATGATCGCCGCCCGCCAGGTCTGCAGGAACACCACCACCACCAGCACCACGAGCAAGATGGCCTCGATCAGGGTGTGCTGCACCGACTCGACCGAGGCGGCGACGAATTCCGTGGGGTTGTAGGGAATGGAGATGTCCATGCCGGGCGGCAGCTCGGCCCGGATGGCCTCGACCTCGGCCATGACCCGATCCGCCGTGCCCAGCGCATTGGCGCCCGGCTGCTGGATGATGGCCATGCCGACACCGCGCTCGCCGTCAAAGAAGCCCCGGATGCCGTAATCCTGCGCCCCCAGTTCGACACGCGCGACGTCGCGGACGCGGGTCACCCGCCCCTCGGCGTCGGTCTTGATGACGATGTTCGAGAACTCGTTCGGGTCGGTCAGGCGGCCCTCGACCTGCACCGGCAGCTGGAAGGCCGCGGCATTGGTGTCGAACGGCGGCTGGCCGATGGCACCGGCGGCGGCCTGGACGTTCTGGGCGCGCAGGGCGGCGACGATGTCCGGCCCGGTCAGACCGCGCTGGGCCGCCTTGGCCGGGTCGATCCAGACCCGCATCGAATAGTTGCCACCGCCAAAGATCTGGACCGCGCCCACGCCCTCAAGGCGCAGCAGCCGGTCACGCAGCGTCGAGTTGGCATAGTTGCCGACATAGTCATTGTTCAGCGACTGGTCCGGGGACGTCAGCCCCAGGATCATCAGAAAGCCGCTCTCCTGCTTGTTCACGGTCACGCCGATCTGGCGCACCTGTTCGGGCAGGCGCGGCTCGGCCAGGGCCACGCGGTTCTGCACCAGCACCTGGGCGGCATCCAGATCCGTGCCGGGGTTGAAGGTGACGGTGACCGCCACCGTCCCGTCCGAGGTCGAGGACGATGAGATGTAGAGCATCCCCTCGACGCCATTGACCTCCTGCTCGATCGGTGCGGCGACGGTCTCGGCCACCGTCTCGGCCGAGGCGCCCGGATAGGCGGTGTTGATCGTGATCGTCGGCGGCGCAATCTCCGGATACTGCGACAGCGGCAGCAGCGGATAGGCGAAGGCCCCGACCAGGGTGATGAAGACCGCGATCACGGTCGCAAAGATCGGCCGGTCGATAAAGAAGCGAGAGATATTCATGGCTGGGCCGGTCTTTCGCTTAGCGGCGTTGGGGCAGGGCGCCCGCCGGTGTGGCGATGGCGGCCGGCGGGGCGCGGGTGACCTGGGCCTGGGTGTCGGTCGGGGTGCGGGCGATCTCGACGGTCTTCGGCGTCACCGGCTGACCCGGACGGGCGCGCAGCTGACCGTTGACGATCACCCGGTCGGTGGCCTCGATCCCCGAGCGGATGACGCGCAGGCCGTCGGACAGCGGACCCAGTTCGACCGGACGGGCCACGACCACATTCTCGGCATCGACGACATAGACGACGCGGCGCGCCTGATCGGTGGCGACGGCGGCATCGGGCACCAGCAGCGCCTGATAGGGGGCGGCACCGGCCACCCGCGCCTGACCGAACAGGCCGGGCTTCAGGAAGCCGTCGCCGTTCTGCACCACGGCGCGCAGGCGAATGGTGCCCGAGGCGGGATCCACGACGTTATCGGAAAAGTCGACCGTGCCGCTCCAGCGGAAGCCGGTCTCGTCCTGAAGGCGGATGCGGATCGGGGCCGAGGTGCCGTCGCGCGCATCGCGCTGATAACGCAGCATGACGGCTTCCGACGCCTCGAACACAAAGTGGATGGGGCTGGAGGCGACGATGGTCGTCAGCACATCGGCGGCGGATGACCCGCCTCCGACCAGATTGCCGGCGTCGACGCGGCGGTCCGAGACCCGGCCCGAGATGGGCGCGGTGATGCGGGTGAACTCGACGTCCAGTTCCCGGCCGCGGACGGCGGCCCGGGCCGAGGCCACACCGGCCTCGGCGGTCTGGACGACGGCGCGCTTCTGATCGACCTCGGCCTGGGACACGGCCTGGATTTCCAGCAGGGATTCGGCGCGGGCCAGCTCACTGCGCGCCAGAGCGACCTGCGCTTCGGCCTGCGCCGCCTGGGCGCGGGCCGAGGCCAGCGCCGCCAGCGCCGGGCGCGCATCCAGGGTGAACAGCAGCTGGCCCTTTCTGACAAACTGCCCGTCGCGGAAGTGGACCGCCTGGATATAGCCGCCGACCCGGGCGCGGACGTCCACGCTCTGCGGCGCCTCGAACCGGCCGGTGAACTCGTCCCAGTCGACGACCTGATCAACCAGCGGGGTCGCGACCGACACCTCGGGCGCCGGGGGCGGGCCCTGGGCTTCGCTCCGGTCGGTGCATCCATACAGCAGGCTGGTGATCAGCACGGCCACGGCCATGATCTTGAAATGGCGCATCTGCGCAGTCTCCGGCGGCCGGGCGCGCCGGCTCAAACAGGTTGGAAGGCGGCACGGCGCGAACGGGGAGGAAGCGCGGTGTCAACGACGGGTGACTTAATGGTGATGTCTGTTTCGCTTGTCAACAGCTGGTGACAAAGCCATATAGGCCGTGGGGACATTAACCGGAGATCCGATTGGCCTTTCCCGTCTGCGGACCACGCCCACGCAATGCTGCCGCCACCCGCGCCTTGATCCTCGAGGCCGCGCAAAATCGTTTTGCGCGCGAGAGTTATGATGATGTCGGCATGCGTGACATCGCCGGGGACGCGGGCGTCGACCCGGCCCTGATCGTCCGCTATTTCGGCTCCAAGGAGGGTCTGTTCCGCGCCGCCCTCGATCACTGCCACGAGTGCTCGACCCTGCTCGACGGGGACCGCGAGACCTTCGCGACCCGAATCGCCCACGAGATCGTCTACGGCACCAAAAGCCCCAAGAAGATGCAGGGCCTGCAGATCATCCTGCGCTCCATGTCTTCGGCCCGCGCCATGGAGGTGGTCCAGCAACAGTCCTGCGAGCAGTTCATGAACCCGCTCACCACCTGGATCGGGGGCGACCACGGCGCGGTCAGCGCCCGCATGGCGGCGGCCCTGATGATGGGCATGACGGTCTCCAAGGAGATCACCGGCGGCCTCGACCTGAGCGAGGCAGAATGTCGCTCTCTTGAGCAGAGACTGGCCCGCGTGCTTCAGGATATCATCGACGGCGCTTGAGCCCGACGGCCCTGTCGGTATAAGGGCCGCACACCAGACCTTCCGACCGGATGATCCGCATGGCCACCCCCGAGACCGAAACCACCCACGGTGACTACCAAAAGGGCACCCAGCCGGTTCACGAGCAGCAGGCGACCTATTCCCTGTTCATGAGCCTGGCCAAATGGGGCTCGCTGCAGATCGCGGTGGGCATCACCTTCTTCGTGCTGTGGCTGCAGCCGGGTGGCAGCATCGTCTTCGGTTTCGTCGCCGCTCTGGCCCTGGCGGTGATCGGCTACTTCGCGCTCAAGTCAAAGCCCGCGAAGCACTGACCCCGATACACTGACCCCGAGACACTCGACAGGGCGCCGTTTTCGCGGCCCTTTCATATAAAACCAGCGCTTTACCGTGGGGGACCAGACAGCCTAGGTTGTCCGTGAACTGTCCACCCCACGGAGGGATTCGCTTGGCCGTCACTATCGCCGTGACCCGCGAACGCCGAGATGGCGAGACGCGCACTGCCCTGACACCCGACATGGTCAGAAAGCTGACCGGTATGGGTGCGACCGTCGTGGTCGAGACCGGCACCGGTCTGGGCTCCTCCATCCCCGACACCGCCTATGCCGAGGCGGGCGCGACCGTTGCCCGTGACCTCAAGACCGCCCTCACCGGCGCCGACATCCTGATGAAGGTGCGTGGCCCCACGGCCTCCGAGATCAGCGCGCTGCGGCCCGGCACCGTGGTCGTCGCCCTGCTCGACGCCTGGCGCGACAAGGATACCGTCCAGGCCCTGTCCGGCGCGGGCGTCACCTCCTTTGCCATGGAATTCGTGCCCCGCATTTCCCGGGCCCAGGTCATGGACGCCCTGTCGTCCCAGGCCAACCTCGCCGGCTACCGCGCGGTGATCGAGGCCGCAGCCGCCTATGGCCGAGGCTTCCCCATGATGATGACGGCGGCGGGCACGGTGGCCGCGGCCAAGGTGTTCGTCATGGGCGCGGGCGTCGCGGGGCTGCAGGCCATCGCCACCGCCCGGCGTCTGGGTGCCGTCGTCACCGCCACCGACGTCCGCCCCGCCGCCAAGGAACAGGTCGAGTCGCTCGGCGCCAAATTCGTCGCCGTCGAGGACGAGGAGTTCAAGGCCGCCGAGACCGCCGGCGGCTATGCCAAGGCGATGTCCGACAACTATCAGGCCAAACAGGCCGCCCTGACCGCCAGCCATATCGTCAAGCAGGATGTGGTCATCACCACCGCCTTGATCCCCGGCCGCCCGGCCCCGCGTCTGGTCACCGCCGCCCACGTCGCCTCGATGAAGCCCGGCTCGGTGATCGTCGACCTGGCCGTCGACAACGGCGGCAATGTCGAAGGCATCAAGGCGGGCGAGCTCGCCACCACCAAGAACGGCGTCACCCTGGTCGGCTGGACCAATATGCCGGGCCGCATCGCGTCGGACGCCTCCAGCCTCTACGCCCGCAACCTGGTCGCCTTCGTCGCCCTGATGCTCAAGGACGGCATCCTCGCCGTCGACCTCGACGACGAAATCCTCAAGGCCGCCGCCGTCACCCACGGCGGGGCCATCGTCCATGAAGGAGTGAAGGGCTGATGGAACACGTCCCCGTAGACCCCACCGTCTTTCGTCTGGCCATCTTCGTGCTGGCCATCTTCGTCGGCTATTATGTGGTCTGGAGCGTCACGCCCGCACTGCATACGCCGCTGATGGCCGTGACCAATGCCATCTCCAGCGTCATCATCGTCGGCGGCCTGATCGCGGCGGCGGCTGTTTCCGAGGCCTCGGGCATGAACGGCTGGATCGCCAAGGGGGCAGGGGTCGCGGCCGTAACCCTCGCCAGCGTCAACATCTTCGGCGGCTTCATGGTCACCCGCCGCATGCTGGCCATGTACCGCAAGAAGGAACGGCCCGTCGCCACGGCTCCGAAGTCGGCCGCCTGACGCATGATGCAGCCTGACCCCACCCAAATTGCCGAAGTCGGCGCCTGGATCGCCACCGGGCTGGGCGCGGGCATGTGGATCTGGATGTTCGTCAAGGAACGCGATCCGATCCGCCGGGTGCGTCTGAACGACTGCGGCGTGGTGCTGGTGTTTTCGGCCATCCTGACGCGGGTTGTCATCGACGGCCGCCCGCTGGACCCGTTGGATTGGGCCTTCCTGATCCTCAGCCCCCTGTTCATCGCCGCCGCCCTGTGGCGCCTCGCCCGCACCCAGGGGATGGGGCGATGAGTTTTGCCCGCTGCCCGACTTTCACACTTCGGGGACCTCTCTCATGACCGCATCCCTTGCCGCCCTGGCCTATCTGGTCTCCGGTGTCCTGTTCATCCTGTCCTTGCGCGGGCTCTCCAGTCCCGAAACCAGCCGACGGGGCAATACCTTCGGCATGGTCGGCATGGCACTGGCCATTGCCGTGACGCTGGCGACGCTGGGCCTGACCGGCGCGCTTGATCCGCTGACCCTCGGCCTGATCGCGGGCGGGGTGATCGTCGGTGGCGGGGCCGGGGCCCTGATCGCCGCGCGGGTGCAGATGACCCAGATGCCCCAGCTGGTCGCCGCCTTCCACAGCCTGGTCGGCATGGCCGCCTGTCTGGTCGCGGTGGGCGCCGTCTATGCGCCGGTCTCGTTCGGCATCGCCACGCCCGACGGCGGCATCAAGATGCTGTCGATCATCGAGCTGTCCCTCGGCCTCGCCATCGGCGCCGTCACCTTCACCGGCTCGGTGATCGCCTTTGCCAAGCTGAACGGCAATATGTCGGGCGCGCCGATCCTGCTGCCCGCCCGTCACCTGATCAATATCGGTCTGGCGCTGGGGCTGGTGTTCCTGATCGGCATCCTGATCGGCACGGGCGGCACGGCCACCTGGGCCTTCTGGGGCGTGTTCGCCATCGCCTTGATCCTTGGCGCCACCCTGATCATCCCCATCGGCGGGGCAGATATGCCGGTCGTGGTCTCCATGCTCAACAGCTATTCCGGCTGGGCCGCCGCCGCGCTGGGCTTCACACTGGAAAACATCGCCCTGATCATCACCGGCGCCCTCGTCGGCAGTTCGGGCGCCATCCTCAGCTACATCATGTGCAAGGGCATGAACCGCAGCTTCATCTCTGTCATCCTCGGCGGCTTTGGCGGGGACAGCGGCCCGGCGGGCACAGGCGTCGCCGAGACCCGGCCGGTCAAACAGGGCTCGGCCGAGGACGCCGCCTTCATCATGAAGAACGCCTCCAAGGTCATCATCGTCCCCGGCTATGGCATGGCCGTCGCCCAGGCCCAGCACGCGCTGCGCGAAATGGCCGACAAGCTCAAGGAGGAAGGGGTCGAGGTGAAATACGCCATCCACCCCGTCGCCGGTCGCATGCCCGGCCATATGAACGTCCTGCTGGCCGAGGCCAATGTGCCGTACGATGAGGTGTTCGAGCTGGAAGATATCAACGCCGAGTTCAGCTCCTGCGACGTGGCCTTCGTCATCGGCGCCAATGACGTCACCAACCCTGCCGCCAAGACCGACCCCCAGTCGCCGATCTTTGGCATGCCCATCCTCGACGTCGAAAAGTCCGGCACCGTCCTGTTCATCAAGCGCGGCATGGGCAGTGGCTACGCCGGCGTCGAGAACGAGCTGTTCTTCCGCGACAACACCATGATGCTGTTCGCCGACGCCAAGAAGATGGTCGAAGGGATCGTGAAGGGGC
>Ga0181371_1000101_pt1 | contig 19001 bp, 20 predicted proteins | sample LowvirmetaG_6_FD_130087 | JGI IMG/M metagenome (GOLD analysis project Ga0181371, IMG submission 130087) | Marine viral communities from the Subarctic Pacific Ocean - Lowphox_07 viral metaG | ecosystem: Environmental > Aquatic > Marine > Oceanic | place: Subarctic Pacific Ocean | collected...
AGAATCCCTCGGATATTTTTTACCTGACCGGTTACAGCACCTTTGAGGTGTCTGTGCATGTGGCTCTTGTGGTTACACAGGAGGACATGCTCTTGCAGGTGCCGTCCATTGAAATGGGCCCGGCCATGGTGACCACCCGGGTTGCGCGGGTCAGCGGATACCGGTGGGAAGGCATCGGTGAAGTGCTGGAGCCCCTGGTGCAGGTTCTGAACGATGGCGTTGAAACGGTCGGCATTGATGCCTGGCACGGCTCCCTTCGTCAGGGAGTGCTGGAAGGCCTCAAGGCACGGATGGCGGGTGTGCGATTTCTGAACAATGGTGGTTTGTTGAAGCAGATCCGGATCGTCAAGTCCGACGCCGAAATCCGTTTTCTGCGGGAGAGCGCGCGAATTACCGCCGATGGCCTGAAGGCAGCTGTGGCAGCGGTTCGCCCGGGAGTCACCGACAATGATATTGCTGCAGAAGGCGCCCGGGCACTGCTGGAGGCCGGCAGTGAATTCATGAGCATGCAGCCGATTGTCGTTACCGGCCGGCGCAGCAGCGTGATCCATTGCAATCACAAGCGCACGGTGGTGCGGGAGGGCGATCCGGTGTTTCTGGAATTCGGCTCAGCGTGGCACCGCTACACCGCACCAATGATGCAGACCGTGGTGGCCGGAGCCAGGCCCTCTTCGGAAATGCAGAAGGTTCACGACGGCTGCCGTCGGATTGTGGATACTCTCCTGGCGTCTGCCCGGCCTGGGGTCACCTTTGATCAGGCCGCCCAGGACGCCGGAAAAGCGCTCCAGCCTCTGGCAGGCAAGGTGTTTTTCTCCGGCGTGTTTGGCTACACGGTTGGCGCCCAGTTTCCCCCTTCCTGGGTGGAGGGCTCGGGCTTTATCGCCAGGGGCGGCAACATGGAGTTCCGGCCGGGCATGGTCTTCCATCTGCCCATCTGTTTGCGTGTCCCCGGGCAGTGGGGCATTGGGTGTAGTGAAACCATCCTGGTTACCGAAGACGGAGCGGAACCGATTACCGACAACCCCTGGACGCTCGGCTAATCCAGTCGCAGATCTGACAGGTAAACGGTTCGCGGCTCGGGCAGACGAACGGCAAAGAGACCCATTCGCCTGATCTGCGACATGTCCATGGTCCGGCCATCCGGTGCGCTTTCGATGGCAGCCAGATTCCGCGTGAAGGTATTGAAGCCGGGGCCAAGGATCAGGCGCGTGTTGTAACGGTCATTGTAGTCATGGTCGCTGCGGTCATGGGCTACGTCATTGATTCGAAGCGTCAGTGCCAGAGGTTCCGTTGAAGGATTGAACAGCGTTATGGTCAGTCTCTCGAAACCCCGCCAGTCGGCTGGCAGGTTATTGAGCGAGACCCCCGAGTAGGTTTCCGTGCCCAGATCGATCTTCAGGCTGTGCGGGTGATTCACTGAATGATTGACAGAGACCGCCAGCCTGCCCGCCCAGAAGGGTTCCGGGTTCTGATGACTGAAGTCATAGAGCAGGGGAAGCTTGTGATGAACCTGCCACTGTCGGGCCGCAACGATCCCGGTCGAGCCCAATTCGAAACACAACAGCAGCGTGGCTGCCGTCGTGATCAGACATTGGCGGGCGGAGGTTCGTTTCCCCGACAGTAATACTGGGCGCCAGGCGATAATCAACCAACCGCCAATCAGGTTGCGCAGCAGATCCCGACCGTCCATGTCGCGGTTGTGGTCGCCCTGGATCAGTTCGATACCAATTCCGATAGCCAGAATTACTGCGGTAATGACCAGCCACAGACGCCATCCGGCCAACCACCGCCAGGGCCTGACGGCCAGCGTCAGCAACGCAAAAAGAAGGGTGTGGCCAAGGTTCCAGGACGACTTGAGGAGCGGCCCCGAGGCCCAGTCCGGCCCGCCAATAAACAGGAAGGGCGCAATGAGCAGCGAAGCAGCACCGGCCAGCCATGGTAGTTGCCGGCCGGTGACTGGCATTCCCGGTATGAAACCAGGAATCATCAGCTGCGGCTGGTAACTTCCAGCAGGTGATAGCCGAACTGGGTCTTGATCGGACCGAGGACGGTGTTCACTTCGCCGTTAAATACCGCCTTGTCGAACTCCGGAACCATCTGGCCCGGACCAAAAGAGCCAAGGTCACCGCCATTACGACCGGAGGGGCATGAGGAATGCTGCTTCGCCACGTCGGCAAAGTCCTGCCCGCCTTCAATCGCTTTTTTCAGTTCTTCGCATTTTGCTTCGCTGTCTACCAGAATGTGGCGCGCTGTTGCCTGTGCCATGATCAATGTCCTTGTGTCGGATGAATGGGTACATCAGAACGGGAATGCTGCCCGCACAGCTCGCCAGAGGCAAGCCTTTTTATCCGTGTTTCTGCGGCCTCACGGTCTTGTCTGCAAACCTGTACAATGCCGGCTTTCTTTTCGCCGGCGCCTTGCCGGCCCCACATCGACAGGTTTGTTTCTTGATCTCCACTGCCAATATCACCATGCAATTCGGGGCTAACCCCCTGTTTGAAAACGTCTCCGCCAAATTCGGTAACGGCAACCGCTATGGCCTTATCGGGGCCAACGGTTGTGGCAAGTCCACACTGATGAAAATCCTGGGTGGCGACCTTGAGCCTTCGGCCGGCCAGGTCATGCTGGAGCCCAATGTCCGTCTGGGTAAACTGCGCCAGGACCAGTTTGCCTACGAGGATTGCTCGGTTATCGACACCGTGATCATGGGGCACGAGGAGCTCTGGAACGTCAAGAGAGAGCGGGACCGGATCTATTCCCTGCCGGAAATGAGCGAAGAAGACGGCATGGCCGTGGCAGACCTGGAAGTGCAGTTCGCCGAAATGGACGGTTATACCGCCGATGCCCGCGCCGGAGAGCTCTTGCTTGGCCTCGATATCCCGCTGGAGCAGCACAACGGTCCCATGAGTGCCTTGGCGCCGGGCTGGAAACTTCGGGTGCTCCTGGCCCAGGCTCTGTTCTCTGACCCCGATGTATTGCTGCTGGATGAGCCCACCAACCACCTGGACATCAACACCATCCGCTGGCTGGAAAACATCCTGGTGGCCCGTAACAGCACCATGATCATCATCTCCCACGACCGCCACTTCCTGAACAGTGTCTGTACCCATATGGCGGATCTGGACTATGGCGAACTGCGCCTGTTCCCCGGCAACTACGATGAATACATGACCGCCGCCACCCAGGCCCGCGAGCGCATGCTGTCGGATAACGCCAAGAAGAAGGCCCAGATTGCCGAGCTGCAGCAGTTTGTCAGCCGCTTCTCGGCCAACGCCTCCAAGGCCAAACAGGCCACATCGCGCGCCCGCCAGATCGACAAGATCCAGCTGGAAGAGGTGAAGCCCTCAAGCCGGGTGAGCCCGTTTATCCGTTTTGAGCAGGGCAAGAAGCTGCATCGCCAGGCGGTGACCCTGAAAGATCTCTATAAGGGCTTCGGTGAAGAGTGTGTATTGTCGAAACTGAACCTCCAGATCGAAGCGGGTGAGCGGGTCGCCATCATCGGCCCCAACGGCATCGGCAAGACCACCCTGCTGCAATGTCTGGCCGGCAAATATGAGCCTGATTCTGGAGAGGTAAAGTGGACCGACAGCGCTGAAGTTGGCTACTTCGCCCAGGATCATACTGCCGACTTTGACTCCGACGACACCTTGTCAGACTGGATGGCTCAGTGGACCAAGGGTGGTGAGCAGCTGGTGCGCGGCACACTGGGGCGCATGCTGTTCTCAGGCGATGACATCGGCAAATCGGTGCGGGTGATTTCTGGCGGTGAGCAGGGGCGGATGCTGTTCGGCAAGCTGATTCTGCAGAAGCCCAATGTGATGCTGATGGATGAGCCCACGAACCACCTGGATATGGAGTCCATCGAGGCGCTGAACCTGGCGCTGGAGAACTATCCGGGTACACTGATTTTTGTCAGCCATGATCGGGAGTTTGTTTCTTCCCTTGCGACTCGAATTATTGAGCTCAAGGCTGATGGCGTGACTGATTTCAGTGGCTCTTATGATGATTATCTTCGGAGCCAGGGGTACCTCTGAGACTCAGGCTTGGGTGCTGGCGGCCATGTGGGACTGGCTTTCCAAAACACGCTCCTTGCGGCACATCCATGTGACGCTTGGGCTCCGCCATCCATGGCTCCGCACAGTTTTGGAAAGCCAGTCCCACACGGCCGCTCCAAACTGTGAGTGAGCCTCAAATCAAACAACGGATACGGAAAAACATGGGCGAGACTGAAGTAATTAGCGCTACCCGGAAATGGGTTGAAGACGTGGTCGTCGGCTACAACTTGTGCCCGTTCGCAAAACGGGAACTGGTCCGGAACCGGGTTCGGTTTGTGGTGTCGGAAGCCGAAACGGAAGACGAGCTGTTACAGGCCTTGCACTCGGAGCTCCAGAGGCTGGAAGACGAGCCGGAGATTGAAACCACACTGTTGATTCATCCGGGTGTATTGCAGGATTTCGAGCCCTACAATGAATTCCTTGATGCGGCTGATGGTTTGTTGGCGTACCTGGAGATGGAAGGCGTGTACCAGATTGCCAGTTTCCATCCGGATTACCAGTTTGAAGGCACCGCGCCGGATGCGGCGGAGAATTACACGAATCGGTCACCGTTCCCGATGTTGCATCTGCTGAGGGAAGCCAGCTTGGAAGCGGCGATTGACAGTTATCCGGATGTAGATGGCATTCCGCAGAGAAATATTGAACTGATGAACGAGCTGGGTTCGGAGAAGATGCGGAGTATTCTGCATTCCTGTCTTGATGAATCCACTCGCAAGGTCTAAAGAGATGGGACTGCTTTTTGAGCAAATTGACAGCCAGCCTTCGGTGATTGGTGAGATTACCCTGCGCCGGCGGCGGATTCCGGCCATTGATGACCGGGATATCTACGAGGTGAAGCTGGGCGAAGAGTTCCTGATGTCCAGTATGTTTGTGGATGCCGAAGTGGCCCTCTCTGATATCGGGCTTGGGGAAACCGAGGGTGACGACCTCAGTGTGGTTGTCGGTGGTCTGGGCCTGGGTTACACCGCCGTTGCGGCGCTCAGGCATGAGCGGGTTGCCGAGTTGCTGGTGGTTGAGTACCTGGAGCCGGTCATCAGCTGGCATCAGCAGGAGCTGGTGCCTCTGGGTAAAGATCTGAATGCCGACCCTCGGAACCGCTACGTTCATGGCAGTTTCTTCGATCTTGCGGTTGCAGATCCTGAGGTTGGTGGTTTTGAACCGGAGAATCCCGGCAAACAATTCGATGCCATCCTCCTTGATATCGACCATTCACCCCGGGCGCTTTTGCACGATTCCAGTGCCAGCTTCTACACCGCCAACAACCTGCGTCTGATGGCCCGGCAACTGAAGCCCCGAGGGGTGTTTGCCATGTGGTCGAACGAGGGCGAGGACGACGAGTTCATGGCCGTTCTCAACGAGGTGTTCACCGATGTGGCCTGCCATGTCGTATCCTTCTTCAATCCATTTCAGAACAGGGAATCGTTCAACACCGTGTATGTGGCCCGCAAGCCGGGTTGAGAAACCGGAGTCTGTATGTCTTTAACCACGCACCGCAGCCGACCCTTCAGCTCCAGCCAGCGTCTGCCTGAGCCGGATCAGCCGCCGGTGCTGCATGAACCGGGCGAGGCCGGGGCGTTGCTGGCGGAGTTTATCCATCGCCACCCTCGCTTGCTGATACTGACCGGCGCCGGGGTCAGTACGGATTCCGGTATTCCGGATTACCGAGACGGCGATGGCGCCTGGAAGCGCAAGCAGCCGGTTCAGCACAAGGCGTTCATGGAAGATGTGTACACCCGTCAACGCTATTGGGGTCGCAGCCTGATTGGCTGGCCGGTGATGCGTAATGCCAGGCCCAACCCTTCCCATCATTACATCTCAGACCTGGAACTGCTCAACCACAGCAGCCTGGTGGTTACCCAGAACGTGGATCGGTTGCACCAGAAGGCAGGCACCCGGGCGGTGACGGACCTGCACGGGCGGGCCGATGAGGTGGTGTGCATGAGTTGCGGCTACCGCTGCCCTCGGGATGAGGTACACGATCGCTGCGCGGATCTGAACCCGGGGTTCCAGAAATATACCGCCGATACGGCACCGGATGGCGATGCCGATCTGGATGTGGATTTCGAGGATTTCCGGCTGGCGGACTGTCCGAAGTGCGAGGGGATTTTGAAGCCCGCTGTGGTGTTCTTTGGTGACTTTGTTCCCAAAGACCGGGTGTATTCGGCCCTGGATACGCTCAAAGCCAGTGATGGCCTTCTGGTGATTGGTTCGTCGTTGATGGTGTATTCCGGCTTCCGTTTCTGCCGGTACGCCAACGAGTGGAACAAGCCCATTGCCACCCTGAATCTGGGGCGGACACGGGCGGAGGATCTGGTGGATCTGAAACTGAACGCAAGGATCGGGGAGACCCTGAAGGCCTCCCTCGATCAGTTATAGCGGTGGTTACATCAGGTTGTAGATAAACACTACAGCCACGGCCACCGGGGTAATGAACCGCACAGTGATCAGCCACAGGTTGAACATGCCCGGGGACAGCGCCAGTTCTTTCTCCATGGCCTCGCGCGACATCACCCAGCCTGCAAACAGGGCAACCAGTAAGCCGCCCAGGGGCAGCATGATGTTGGCAGTGAAGAAGTCCAGCAGGTCGAAAATGGTCTTGCCTTCCAGCATAGGCACAAAGTCCAGGGGTGCGAAGTCGGACCAGAGGTTCAGGGACAGAATCGAGGCGATACCCAGTCCCCAGCAGACAAAACCTGCGCCCAGTGTGCTGACGGTGCGGTTCATGCCTTTACGCTCTTCCAGCCACTCCACAATCGGCTCCAAAAGCGAAATCCCCGACGTCCAGGCGGCAAAGATCAGAAGTACAAAGAACAGAGTGCCGAACAGGGAGCCCATGGGCATCTGGCCGAAGGCCAGCGGCAGGGTCTGGAAGATCAGCCCCGGGCCAGCGCCTGGTTCAAGACCATTGGCGAAGACGATCGGGAAAATGGCAAGGCCTGCGAGCAGCGCCACACCGGTGTCGATGACCGACACAGTGATGGAGGTCTTGGCGATGGAAATATTCTTGGGCAGGTAGGAGCCGTAGGCCATCATCACCGCCATACCCAGGCTAAGGGTGAAGAATGCGTGGCCCAGCGCCACCAGGATCCCGGACGTTGTGAGCTTGGAAAAATCCGGCTGAAACAGGAACGCCGCAGCCTGGGCAAAGTGTCCGGTTGTCATCGCATAGCCCACAACAATCAGCAGAAGCACGAACAGGGCCGGCATCAGGATGCTGACCGCCCGCTCAAGGCCCGAGCGAACACCCCGCACGACCACAACCATCACCAGCGCCATGAACAGAGTATGCCAGGCGAGCAGGGTGGTGGGATCACTGAGAAGTCCGGAGAAGATGGCTCCGACGGCGTCGGCAGTCTGGCCGGTAAGTTGGCCGCTGGCGGTTGTGCCCACGTAGGAAATGGCCCAGCCCCCAATGACCGAATAGAACGAGAGAATCAGGAAGCCCGCCAGAATACCGATGGCACCAACCAGCTTCCAGGCCGGGTTGAGGCGGTCCCGTTCGGCAATCAGGCTCAGGCTCTTGACGGGGCTTCGGCCACCGCGACGGCCAATCATGACTTCCGCCATCATGATGGGAATACCGACGACTGCGATGCACAGCAGATACACCAGCACGAAGGCGCCGCCCCCGTTTTCGCCGGTCACGTAGGGAAACTTCCAGATATTGCCAAGGCCCACGGCGGAACCGGTAGCGGCAAGAATAAAGGCCAGGCGTGATGACCAGAGCCCGCGTTGGGCGTTTGAACCTTCAAGCGCCGCAGAGGAGCCTTCGAGCGCCCCAGAATGGCTGGCGGAATCTGATGAAGTAACAGACATAACTATCTCCCGGAGTATTTGTTTTTGTATCAGGGTTTAAGAGGGAAGCTGCAGCTATCTGCAGCTTCCTGAGGGGTGCGCCGGTGTCAGCTCAGCCGGTGCGAGCCAACCGCTCGGGCGCCAGGCTGGCTCCGGCGGTGTGCTTTTTGAACCGTTCTTCGGCCAGTTCGTTGGCGATCTCCCCGGTGGGGCGCCCCGAGCGGTCGGAACGGTTGAAGATTTCGGTCAGGGTGTCGCCAATGGTCTCAACGTGGGCACGAACCGTTTCCGGTGTGGCCCCGGTGCGCTCGTAGAACACATCGATGATGCCGCCGGCGTTGATGGCAAAATCCGGCGCATAGAGAATGCCCCGGTCCCGCAGCATGGCATCATGCTCCGGGTGTTCCAGCAGATTGTTGGCGGCGCCGGCGACAATGCGGGCCTGCAGTAGGGGAATGCTGTTGTCGTTCAATACCGCGCCCATGGCGCAGGGCGCAACCACGTCTACCGGCAGGGACAGAATGTCCTCGGCCGCTGCCGGTCTGGCCCCCAGCTGATCCACCGCCCGCTGCATATTGTCCTCGTGGATGTCATACACCCAGAGTTCAGCGCCGGCGTCCCTCAGGTGTCTGGCCAGCCGGAAGCCGACATTGCCGATGCCCTGGATGGCCACCTTCAGACCGTTGAGGTTGTCCCGCCCGAGTTTGTGCTTTACCGCTGCTTTGAGGCCGATAAAGGTGCCGTAGGCGGTTGCCGGTGATGGGTCGCCGTTGCTGGGATTGCCGTCGAAACCGGTCCGCGAGGCGATTCCGGCAACGTGGCCAGTATGCCGGCCCATGATCTTGAGGTCCGGTACGCTGGTGCCGGAATCCTCTGCCGCAATGTACTGCCCGCCCAGACTTTCCAGATGACGGCCCATGGCTTCCATCAGCGCTTCGGTTTTCTGTTTGCGCGGGTCACCAATAATCACCGATTTGCCGCCACCCAGATCCAGGTTGGCCAGGGCGGATTTGTAGGTCATGCCCCGTGACAGTCGCAGGACATCGCGCAGGGCTTCTTCATCAGAGGCATAGGGAAACATCCGGCAGCCGCCCAGTGCAGGGCCGCGGGAGGTGTTATGGATAGCAACTATGGCCTTGAGACCGGTTTCGGGATCGCAGAAAAAGGACAGATGTTCGTGGTTATCGAACTCGGGATGGCTGAATAGCATTGTGAAATCCTCTCCCACTGGGCCGGATCTCGGCATGAGCGGGTATCTTGTTCTTGTCGACCGGCTTGTGGCCGGCGTTCCGATTTCAGGTGTCCGATATTTCCATCGGGATTTCCGATGGAGATGCCCTTTTGGGGCTGGACGAAAAACAAACTAGCCGCAATTGACGTTAACGTCAACATGCAAAAGCGAACTATTGTGACCAGTGCGCACCATCGAATACTCGAAGCTTTCGGGAGAGGTGCATAGCGATCACCGTGTTAGCAGCCATGCTTTCATGGTATGAACCTGATCCATTAGTCTCAGATCCTGTGATTCTGCGGAAACTACCTATACGCGGATTGAGGAAACTGGCCTAGTTTCCCCTGATGTCTGTCGCTTCCTATCCTTATCAGCTGCAGCCGGCCCGGGTGCGGGTGGAGTTCTTCCGGCTACTTCCCATCTCATTGTTTGTGGTGGCGTTTGGCGCTGCCTTCGGTTTGGCAGCTACCCAGAAAGGCCTTGAACCGCTCCAGGCTGTGCTGATGAGTGCCACGGTCTTTGCCGGGGCGTCCCAGTTTGCAGCCGTCGACATGTGGGGCGCCGAAGTATCTGTCCTCCCGATGATTGCTGTGGTCTTTGCCATTAACTCCCGCCACCTGCTCATGGGCGCTTCGCTTTACCCGATGCTGAGGGATGTCTCGCCAGGCAAGCGTTACGGTCTCTTGTTGCTGCTGACAGACGCCAACTGGGCTGTCTCTGCCCAGGAATACCAGAGTGGCCGGCGTAACCTGGAGGTGATCCTCGGTGGTGGCCTGGCGCTGTGGCTGGCCTGGATTATCGGCACCGGCCTGGGTGTCTACTTTGGTGGGTTGCTACAGAATCCCAAAGCCCTCGGGCTGGACATGGTCCTCGGCTGCTTCCTGCTGGCAATGGCGTTGGGTGGGAAAAAGTCCCCAAGGGTACTTGTAGCCTGGGCCGTTGCGGCGTTGGCCTCATTGGCGGCCTGGCGATGGCTACCACCCAACACCCATGTGGTGGTCGGTGCCCTGGCGGGCGGCGCGATTGGCTTCTTCTGGCTTGAACGCAAGCAAGCTGCAGGTGTGGAGGGAAGCGACCATGACCGTTGAAACCACCACGGCCGGCATTCTGTTCCTGATTGCGGTCATGACGGCCGTCACACTGGTGACTCGCTTCGGTGGGGCGTTCGTTATGTCGTTCGTGAAGATCAATCCGCGGATTGAGAGCTTCATCAATACCATGGCCAGCTCAGTCCTGGTTGCCATTATCGTGCCCATGGCGGTGACTGGTGACGCCGGAGCCCTGGCGGCCCTGATTACGACTGCCGTTACCATGCTGGTATTACGCAAGCCTCTGCCGGCCATTGCAGCCGGCATTGCTGCCGCCGGAATCGTTCGGTACCTGGCCTGACCTCTCGAATCTGAAGTGCTTAAAAATTGCTCAAGTCTGGCGTCTCCCGGCCGATACACCTGTGTAGTGATTACAGGTACCCAAAGCCATGATTTCCTCCAGCCAGATTTCGCTTTTCCAGGACAGTTCCCGCCAGGTATCGGCTTTCGACAGCACCCAACTGCGTATTAGCCGACAAGCGCCGGCTGCGCCCCAGGCCAACGCGAATGCAGTGGGCTCAGAGCTGACACTTATGCGCCAGGCCGCCTACCGTTACAGCAGCCAGGAGCAACTCGCTTTCAGCGGCAGCAGTACGGTAACCGGCAACGGTCAGCAGAGCGTGTTCACCAGTGCCCAGCTCGCCGAGAAAACCTCGGAGCTGTTTCTGATGGGCCAACAGGCGCTGAGTGTGAGCCGTGCGGCTCTGGGCGGTGATGCCGGCGTCGAGGGTCGCGGCAGCCTCTCAGTTTCAGCCGGGCGCTACATGTTCTACTCGGAGAGCGAATCCAGAAGCTTTGCCTCCACCGGCACCATAAGCCTCGAAAACGGCGAAACCATTGATTTCACACTTTCCCTGCGACAGTCCCAGTCCCGGACCTACGAGTACTCGGAGCTGGTCCAGATCCAGGAGCGGCCGCTCACCGATCCTCTGGTGATCAACTTCGGCAATGCCACCGCGCGCCTGACCGACACGCTGTTCGAGTTCGATCTGAACGGTGATGGAGAAACCGGCCAGTTTGCCACCCTGGGCAGCGGCAGCGGCTATCTGGTGTTGGATCGCAATGCCAACGGCAAGGTGGATGATGGCAGTGAGCTCTTCGGTCCCCGGAGCGGTTCCGGTTTCGGCGAGCTGGCCAGGTTCGATGACGACGGCAACCGCTGGATCGATGCCAATGATGAGATCTTCGCGTCGCTGTCCGTATGGGTGCAAACTGCGGACGGCTCGCAGGCTCTGAAATCCCTTGAGGAGGTCGGGGTTCAGGCGCTGTACGTGGACAATGTCGAAGACCGCTTCACCCTCGCCAACAGCCAGGGTGTACCCCTCGGCCAGATCAAGAGTTCCGGCATTTACCTGACCACCGACGGCGAGGTCCGCACCTTGGAAGAAATCGACCTTGCAGAACAGAATACCGTCGAAACGCCGGCCGCTGAGAGGGGCCTGAACACGGAGCGTGGTTCGCCAGACCGCGGTGGCAGCGGTCTGGCGGAGGCCAGGGTGGAAGCGATACGCTCGGCGCTCGAGAAGCTCAACGAAATCCGCGAGAAGCAGAAGGCATTCATCGAAGACTCCAAAGACGCTGGCAAGCCCGAATCACCGCTTGATGATTACCTGAAGCTGATCGACAAGATGCGTTTGGAAATGCTGAATAGCCAGGACGAAAAGAAGCAGGCGGCGAGCCGGTATCTGGAGTTTGCCAGCTTGTAGCGATCGACTCCGAGGCAGGGCCGGTCGGGGGGCAAGGCTCCCAAAAATGTGCGGAGCCAGGGATGGCGGAGCCAAGCGTACACGGACGTATTCACAGCGTTTTTTGGGAGCCTTGCCCCCGGCCGGACCGTCTGTTTACTCCATGGAGGGCTTGGGCATCGGATTGGGGTTTCTTAGCGCTAATTCGCCGATGCCCGGCAATTTGACCCCCAAAGCCAGCGGATTGATACCGAAGGAAAGGCCCAGAAGATTCAACTCCAGGCCTTCCCGAATACCCGCTAGTACACCAAAGTACCCGCCCAGCGAGAACTGATAACCTGCGCCACCCGGAACCTCTGCTATCACCCGGTCGCCGAGGAAGTCCTTACCAATGGCATGGTTGGGCAAGGCAACATCCAGCCCCGGAACGTCCCGTATTACCCAGGCCACGAAGGTATTGCTGTTCGGGCCAGGCCAGGCTTCGTATTCGGTCGGGTAGGGGTAGGATTCCACCGCCTGGTAGATGTCGGGAATAAGCTTTTCGGCCTCTTCACCGCGGATGTCGGCATAGAGTTCCGGTTTCGCTCCGTACCAGTGCCTGTCCGGCTCACCCGGGCGGGAATTGACCACGTAGCTGCGCCATCCGGTTACCTCATGAACACGATAGTGGCTGGCGCCTTTTTCCTTGGTGGCTATCCAGGTATGGATGGCAAAGTAACCCCGCCAACTCCAGGCCCGGGCGCCATACACCTGAACGATGGCTTCCTCGGCCTGCTCTGGCAAAGGCGCAATCCGGGCACTCTCCCGGGTTGCTGTTTGCCAGCTCTCAGCCCCCTGCAGGCTTCCGCTCGTGGCAAGCAGGATCGGGCCGGACAGCAGCAGGAGTACGGCACCGACCAACCAGCCGGTGTATTTCAGAAATCGTTTCATGAACCCAGTCCCAAGCGTGAGGATATCCGGAACCCTTTGGCCGTAGAAAGTTCCGGATCACTACATTGATTGTAGCGAACAGATACGTCACCCGTTAGTTGACGGATGAGGACGGCGCCGGGCCTTGGTTTGCCGGCATCCCGCTTCTCTTCTAGGCTCAAAGGTACAAGCTGCAAGTTTCAGGAGGGTTTTATGTCTGACCATCACGTGTACAAAAAAGTCGAAATTGTCGGTTCTTCAAAGAAAAGCATTGAAGATGCAATCGAGAACGCGCTTGAGGAGTGTGGAAAAAGTGTCCGCAACATGGAGTGGTTTGAGGTAACCGAAACCCGCGGCCATATCGTCGACGGCAAGGTAGGCCATTACCAGGTTGTGATGAAAGTCGGGTTTCGTATCGCTAACAGCTGAATAACCGAGTTTTAGCTGCTTCGAATTGCCCGGTGCCGGATGGACGAAGCCAGCTGGTTCATCAGTTCCCGGGCCTCGCCCTCATGCAGGCTGTGGCATTTGTCCTGCAGTACCCGGCGGTCATGGTTGGATGAAGCGCTGGAGACGTCTTTGAGCAGATCCAGATACTGGCAGGCCGCCAGGTGGGCCTTGATCTCGGCATCGATGAGCCGGGTCACAAGCTCATCGACGGATTCGGTACAGAAGGGGCGGTTCCGGTTCAACAGATTGCGTGCCTCCAGGGCTGCATTGCGGGCTTCCAGCCTCAGTTCACCGGCGGCTTCGCCCGCTTCAACCGCCCTCAGAAACATGCCCAGGCGTTCGTGGAGATGCCACACCTGGGGCCAGATCTTGCTGTAGGCTTCCACTTCAGTGTGGTAGCGGGCTTCCTCGACCGACGAGCCTGTCCCGCCGTTACCCGCCTCACCGGGACGGTTGAATTGCGCGACCCGAATGTCGTCAACTTCTCGCCAGAGGGTGTCGGAGCGCTCGCGCAGTGCTGCCATCTGATCCTGGTGGCGGCGCCGTGCTCCCGAGCCGAGAAACAGCGCGATAAGCGCAAACACCATGGCTCCCGCAGCCAGCAGCAGCGGGAGGCTGCCTGCCGATATCATGTTCCATAATGGGTCTGTATCCATAGTCTCTGACCCCCCGCGCAATTCCTGTATGGTAATTCAGTATAGAAGCTAATCCTGCTCTTGCTGACGGAAGGGCAGAACGGATTTGGCGTCTTCGAAATAACCGAGCACGTGTTCCGCTTCTTCGTGGGTGAAGTTCTCGATGGCCTCGCGGAAGCCGGGGTGCCGAATTCCATGCCATGAATGGGTAATTACCGGCTCAAAGCCACGTACCAGTTTGTGTTCACCCTGGGCGCCGGCGTCGATATGGCTCAGCCCCAGGTCCATAGCCAGTTCGATGCCCTGGTAATAACAGGTTTCGAAGTGCAGGTGGTTGTATTCGTCCAGGCACCCCCAGTAGCGCCCATAGAGGGTGGTTTTGCCCGCCAGAAACAGGGCTCCGGCAATCATTTCGTCTTCGTGCTCGGCGATGACCAGGTGCACATGCTCGGGTAACTGCTCCAGAAGCAGCTCGAAGAAGCGCCTGTTGAGGTAGGGCCGCTGGCCCCGTTTCAGATAGGTGGCCTGGTAAAATACGTAAAAGGCAGACAGCACATGTTCCGGAATGCCCCGGCCATGGAAGCGGGTAAAGGAAATGCCCTGTTCGGCAACCTGGCGGCGCTCCTTGCGTATGGACTTTCGCTTGCGGGAAGTCAGCGCTGCCAGAAAACCATCGAAGTTCCCGTAACCGTGATTGTGCCAGTGGAACTGGCATCCGATCCGGTGCAACTCCCGGTCGTGGTGGAGCAGTTTCTGGTCCTCGCTGTCGGGGAACAGAAGGTGCCAGGAGTGGGCGCCCAGTTTGTCGGTCAGCGTGTCCAGAAGGTCATGAATCTGTTCTGGTGTCAGTTGCTCTCGCAGGCCAGGATCCAGCAGCAACCGGGGGCCGGCAGAGGGCGTAAACGGGATGGCGATCAACAGCTTCGGGTAATAGGCAAGGCCATGTCGCTGGTAGGCATCGGCCCAGGCCCAGTCAAAAACGTATTCACCCATGGAGTGGCTTTTCAGGTAAGCCGGTGCCAGGCCGACGATTCTGCCATCCGACTTGAACACCAGGTGTTTCGGAGACCAGCCTGCGGCTGCCGATGTGCATCCGGACTCTTCCAGAGCCTGGAAGAACTCGTAGCGAAGAAAAGGGTTGGTGCATCCTGCCAGTCGCTCCCACTCTCGTGCGGGAATGTCATTGATACTGGAACAGGTTTCCAGGGAAAAAGTCGCTGGTCCGGATTCTGGCATGGTGCGGGAAAACTCCTTTGTGTACCCGATACCATACGTCAGAACACAGGTTCTGATCACCCTTCATCACGCTCTAAAGCCCGGGATACGCCTGTGTAAAGGTTCTGCAAAGTGGGAAAGGCTGAATCAGCGACTTGCCTCGAGCGTGTTAGACTTCAGGCAGCAACGGTGGCCGGCACGACAGGTGGAGAGGCAAGATGCAGAACAGGGTGTTACTGGTCGAAGACGATGATGAACTGCGGGAACTGCTTGCCCGTTACCTGACCAATCAGGGTTTCACCGTCCGCGAGGCAGCAAACGGGCGGGACGGATTGGCTCTGGCGCTTGGCCAGGACTGCGATATCGTCGTGCTCGACATTATGCTGCCGGACATCAGCGGCCTTGAGGTTTTGCGGGAATTGAGGGCAGAGACTCATCTGCCGGTTGTGCTGCTGACGGCCCGGGGCGATGAAACCGACAGGATCGTGGGCTTTGAAGTCGGTGCCGATGACTATATTCCCAAGCCTTGCAACCCACGGGAACTGGTGGCTCGCCTGCAGGCACTGTTGCGACGGATTGCCTGGGACCAGAAAACCGAAGTCCATGCTGCCCGGACCTATGGTGACCTGAGGGTCGAGCCCGGTCATCGCCGGATATACCAGAACGATGTTGTCATGGAGCTGACGGCCACCGAATACGAAGTTCTGCAAGTGCTTCTCGCGCACGCAGGCAGCGTGGTCCGCAAAACCGATCTCATGCAGTGGGCCCTTGGCCGCCGACTTGAGGCTTACGACCGCACCCTTGATATGCACATCAGTAACCTTCGCAAGAAGCTGGGGAACGACGATCCGCCCCGTATCGAAACCGTTCGCGGGCTGGGTTACAGCTATCGGGTGCCTGAATGAAGCAGCGGCCCATGTTCCCCCTGTTCTGGCGGATCTTCCTGTCGATCTGGCTGGCCATGGCGGTCACCGTGGTGGCCAGTAGCCTTGCAACCGGGATGCTTCTGGACCGGGAGCGGGAAGTGATTGAGCGCCAGGCAGGTCTGAGGGATCTGGCGGAAGAAGCCATCGCAATCCGTGAGGCTGGTAACCGTGGCGAAGCGCGGCGCTTTCTGCGGGATGAAGGCGAGCGTCTTGAACTGTTTCTGGTGTTGCTCGAACAGGATGAAAACGATGGCAAGCTGCCCTCGTTCATCCGCGACCGCATGAAATCCGGATGGTATCCGCAGAAACCGGCGGTTCTGGACGTTGGCAGCGGTTACAGGTTGGTGGCCTGGCCCCGGGTGCAGGGCGCTGGCTGGCTCAACCCCAGGTTCTTCAGGGCTATAGAGTTCGGGCTGGCCTTGCTGATGATTTCCCTGGCGTGCTGGTGGATCGCCCGCCTGGTATCAAGGCCGCTGCGGCATATGGAGAGCACGGCCCGGGCGATTGCGGGCGGGGATAACTCTCTCAGGGTCAGTGATGAGATCGCACAGCGCAGGGATGAGGTTGGGCAGTTGGCGACCGCCTTCAATGCCATGACAGAGCAGCTGTGCAGCCTTCTGGATCGTCAGAAATACCTGCTCCGGGATATTTCCCACGATCTCCGAACGCCGCTCACCCGCCAGCGTATCGCCATTGAACTGGCGAACGAGTCCGGCGCTGATGAGGAGCTGATGGCCAGTATCCTGCGCCAGAACGAGCGGCTTGAAACCATGACCGGACAGATCCTGACCCTGTACCGGGTGACTGACGCTGGCGGTGATATTGAGCGGGAACCCCTGAGGCCCGTGCACGTAATCAACCAGGTGCTCCAGGATGCTGCAGACTACGCCGAACACCAGGGTGTGGACTGCAAGCTGGTTGTGTCACAGGAAAGCGCACGAGTATCCGTTCTCGGCGACGAGGGCCTTCTACAGCGAGCCATCGACAATATCCTGCAAAATGCCCTTGATCATACGCCGCCGGGCAGGGCCGTCCATCTGGGTGTGACGGTCTCAGGTGGCTGGCTCAGTCTGGCGGTGGATGACGAAGGGCCGGGCGTCCCGCCGGAGCTTATGGATCAGCTTTTCGAGCCGTTTTTCAGGGCCGATAAGTCCCGCGGAGGCAAAGGCTGGGGACTGGGGCTGGCTATTGCCAGGGACATCGTTGCTGCCCACGATGGTTCAATAGCAGCAGAGGCCGGTGAGCGTGGTGGCTTAAGGGTGACGGTTCGTCTGCCGGTGTTTTTCGGGGGCGGCTGATTCGGGCTCCGAATCGGAGGGTTTCAGTTTCTCTGCCCCTGAAAAGTCGATACCCTCCTGCAACTCGTCCTCGTCAAAGCGGATTCCGCAGGCTGCTTTGCGAATTTTTGCGGGTTTGGCAGTGCCCGGGTTGTTGTACTCGCCGTCAGAGGCCATAGGTCGTTGTCCATGAAAAAAGATTACCCCGTTCCCGCAGGATACCTTGAGCGTGAAACGGAAGTGAAGAAAAGCCGGTTCATTGCTCGGGTGGCCCCGGTGGGTTCCCGGGAGGAAGTAAAGGAGTGGCTGGAGCAGGCGCATCAGGATCATCCGGACGCCCGTCATATCTGCTGGGCCTACCAGATCGGCCGCCCCGGTTCTGCCGCCGAGGCCGCCATGAACGACGATGGCGAACCCTCCGGAACGGCAGGCAAGCCGATTCTGAATGTGATTCAGCACAAGGATATGGGTGATGTCCTGGTGATGGTGATCCGGTACTTTGGCGGTATCAAGCTGGGTGCCGGCGGACTGGTGCGGGCCTATGCCGGGGCAGCAGAGAGTGTTCTGTCAGCGGTTGACCGCGTGGTGCAGAAACCCATGACGGATGTGCTGGTTTCCCTCTCCTTTGCCGATGAACAGCCCCTGCGCCATTGGTGTGAGGTTAACGGTGCATCGGTGGAGTCTGTCGATTATGGGGCATCCGTTCGTGCGCGGGTACTGGTTCCGGAGGACTGCCAGGCAGAGTTCGGGGCTTTCTGCGATGCCCATAAGCTGGATTACAGTTTTGAAAGATGATGGATCCAGGGGGCATCGTCACACGTCTGCTACGCGTATACTGTTTAAAGCGCGTTCTTCTGAATTGAGGGCAGAAATCATGATGCGTTTTCTGATGTTGGCGGTTGTTACATTGGCCATGACCGGTTGCGCCAGCAATGTGGTGACCGACTATAACTCGTCTGTGGTTTTTGGAAATTATTCATCCTGGGCGTTTGCCAGTGGTAACGGCTCGTCATCCTTTACCTCACTTGACGGCACTCGGGTGCGTAGTGCCGTTGAGAGAGAGCTGAATCGCAAGGCTCTGCGCCAGGTACCTGAAGCAGAGGCGGATTTGCTGGTCAGCTGGCAGATTGTGCCAGAAGAGCGGCTTGAGCAGACCGGCCTGGGGCTCGGGTTTGGTTTTGGCAGCGGTAACTTCGGCTGGGCCCTTTCCGCGCCGCCACCGGTGCGTGAGATTGAAGAAGGCAAACTGGTGGTAGAACTGGCGGACAGCAAGTCCAAGGAAGTTGTCTGGCGTGCGGCCAGTCGTCGCTATCTTAATGAAAACCAGTCACCCGAGACCCGCAGGGAACTGATTGACGAGGTCGTGGCTGAAATGTTTACCAAGTACCCTCCCGGTCTTGATTGAAAGGCCGGGCAAGACCGGAATAGCACGGAGACGGAATGAAGAAGCGATCTGAGGGCGGTCTGGTTTTTTCGACCGAGCAGGGGCGTATGTGCCCGGATTGTCGCAACCCGGTGAATGAATGCACCTGCACTGCGCCATCACGGCCCGCCGGAGACGGTATCGTCAGGGTGAGCCGGGAAACCAAAGGTCGTAAAGGCAAAGGTGTCACCCTAATTACCGGTATCCCGCTGGATGACAAAGAACTCAAAGCCTATGCCAAGGTGTTGAAAGCGAAATGCGGCACCGGAGGCACGGTAAAAGACGGCGTGGTCGAAATCCAGGGCGACCAGA
>Ga0181371_1000107_pt1 | contig 18181 bp, 18 predicted proteins | sample LowvirmetaG_6_FD_130087 | JGI IMG/M metagenome (GOLD analysis project Ga0181371, IMG submission 130087) | Marine viral communities from the Subarctic Pacific Ocean - Lowphox_07 viral metaG | ecosystem: Environmental > Aquatic > Marine > Oceanic | place: Subarctic Pacific Ocean | collected...
AAGGGGCGGATCTGGCAACGCTTCCGATTGGAGCGGCCGAACGAGATCTCTTGTTCGGCGACGCGAAGCTCGTCGCTCCGGTCCGGGCGTCAACGCTCGGAAGGGCGATCTTTCAAGCGATGACAATCGGCGCGGATCACGCGCTCGCAGATGTTCCGAACCCAATCGAGCCCAATCGGCAACGAAAGCTCTCGGTCTTCTTCGACGGGCAACCGATCTATCAAGTCGACTTCGATCGGAACAACGAATACGCGCAACCGATAATCTCACGAAAGCAGAGCGGTTATCGGAAGCTTCGGGCGCGAAGCGTACTCGGGGCTCGGAAGTATCTTCTCTCGCAACAGCGGAACGGCTTCTCGCTTCGCGATGTCCAAGAGGCGGAATTCGCGGGCGACGGTCCAGGGGTCGAGCCGACAACGCAAGTGACCGAAGACGGGACTCCACTCCAAACTTGGACGGTCTGGGACGGCAGCGGCGGAACCCTATCTTGGTCGGCGAATAAGATCGAGCTAAGCAGTGGGAATTCTGAACATAGAGTTATTGGCTGTGATACTGGCGTATCATTGGGCGATCATCGCGTAACGGTCGAGGTTCTCGCCGGGAATTCGAGCGCAATTACGGGGCCTAGTTGCCGGCTTGAAGAGCCCGCGATGACGCTTGGCGAAGAGTGTTATTGTCTTTATCGCTGGTCGGGCAATTGGTATCTGCGCCGCCATCAACAAGATGATCCCGGCACTTGGACGGCAATTGCAAACGGCAGCTATGGGGCGCAAAACTACTTGAGCACCCAATGGATCGAGGCGAGCGGCAGCGACATAACGGCTCAATTCGACGCGCTAAGCATTGGCCCGTATACCGATACGGCCGTTCCCGATACTCAGCTCTTCGGCGGGGCGACGCTCTATAATACTTCCGATGAAATAGATAATTGGATTCTTGACGACTTCGTCAGTGAAGGCGGAAGCGTTCCGACTTTCGCTTCGCTTGATCCGACGGTTCTTCGTCGAGGCTTAACCGACGGTTCCGGCAACTTGAAAGCCGGCCTAACCACCGACGCTTATTCGTCCGGAACTCCGTCGGGGGCCGACGAGCTTAACGCTTCTCTCGTCGACTCGTCCGGGAATCTTCGCGCGGGGCTCGTTAACCCGGACGGCGACGATCTCAAGTCGTCGATTAAAGCGTCTAGCTAGGGGATCGCTTGACGACGAACGCACCGACAACGAACGCTTACGAAGCGCATCGCGAATATATGGCGATGCGGCAAAAGAAGGCGCGAGCGGCAGCGGCCGACGTTGGCGAGATCCCGGAAGTCGTCGATCCGGAACGCCGGGAATCGTGCGCGGAAGATCTTCTTCTATTCTGCGAGACGTATCGGCCGGAAGCTTTCTCTCTCGAATGGAGCGACGATCATCGGCGAATCATCAAGCGGATCGAATCGACGGTTATCGACGGGGGTCTCTTTGCGTTGGCGATGCCTCGCGGAAGCGGAAAGACAACGCTCGCGATCACGGCGGCGATCTGGGCTCTTGTCTACGGATATCGGCGATGGGTTTGCTTGGTTGGTGCTACGGCTCCGAAGGCTCGCCAACTTCTTAAGTCGATCCGGACGGAGCTTAGATTTAATCCGGGGCTTCTCGCCGACTTCCCGGAAGTCTCGATTCCGGTCGCGAAGCTCGAAGGGAAGGCAGCTCGGGCAAACGGCCAAACGCATAACGGAAAGCCGACGAACATTCTCTGGACGACTGAACAGATCAGGCTTCCGGCAATTGAGGGTAGCGCGGCGTCGGGCGGAACGGTAACGGTCGCGGGGATCACGGGCGATATCCGGGGGCAGGTCGAGACGCTCGACTCGGGCGAGGTTATCCGGCCGGATTACGTTCTTCTCGACGATCCACAAACGCGGGAAAGCGCGAAGAGCGGAACTCAAACTGATGATCGAATCGCGACGCTTAACGGCGATATACTCGGGCTCGCAGGTCCGGGGGTGAAGATCGCCGGCGTGATGCCTTGTACGGTTATCTGTCGGGGCGATATGGCGGATCAGATGCTCGATCGCGAAACGGCTTCGGAGTGGCACGGGGAGCGTACTCAGATGCTCTACGGGTTCCCGACGGGGAAGACGCTCGATCTTTGGAACCGATACCAAGAGATCCGCGAGACGAGCTTTCGGAACAACGGCGACGGAGCCGAAGCGACGGAATACTATACCGCGAACCGCGAACCGATGGATCTCGATCTAGTCGCGGCTTGGCCGGAGAACTTCAAGAGCGACGAAGTCTCGGCGATTCAATCCGCGATGAATCTCTTCTTTCGGGACGAAGGGGCTTTCTTCTCGGAGTATCAGAACGCGCCGATCGAACAGCAAGGCGACGAAGCTCTCATAACCGAAGAAGCGATGAAGACGCGAATATCGCACGTCGGGCGATACATCGCTTCGAGCGACGCGGATCTCGTCACGGCTTTTATCGACGTTCAGCAAGAGCTTCTATACTACGTCGTTTGTGCCTGGCGCCGCGACTTCGCCGGAACGGTTATCGACTACGGGGCTTGGCCGGATCAAGGGACGAACGACTTCCAATCGAACCGCGCGAAGCGGACGATCTCGGGGGAGTATCCAGGGCTCGCTTTCGAAGAGAAGCTTCGTCGGGCTCTCGGCGAACTCGTCGAGGGGCTTTGTTCGCGAACGTGGAACCGGGAAGACGGCGCGGAGCTTTCGATCTCCCGACTCTTAATCGATGCGAACTGGGGCAAGTCGACGGATCCGATCTATCAATTCGTCCGGGGCTCGAAGTTCCGGACGGTTCTCTTCCCGTCTCATGGGAAGTACGTCGGAGCTTCGACGGAACCTCTTAACGCTCGATACATCAAAGCGGCGAAGGGGAAGAGGATCGGCACGCACTGGCGAATCGATAAGTCGAACGCTTCTCCGGTTCGCTATGTTCTATTTGACTCGAACTACTGGAAGAGCTTTCTCCATTCTCGGCTTTCAAGCGAACTCGGATCTCCGGGCTCGCTCTCTCTTTGGCAAGACGCGCCAAGGAATCACGCGAACTTCGCGAAGCATATTCGAGCGGAGTATCCCGTTCGAACGGCTGGAAGGGGCCGCCAAGTCGACGAATGGAAGATTCGACCTAAGCGGCCGGACAATCATTGGCTCGACTGCGCGGCGGGCTGTTGCGTCGCGGCGTCGATCGAGGGGGCGGCGCTTCCCGGTCAAAAGCCGGCGAAGCAAAGCCGGAGCAATCCGGATCGAAAGCGTCGTCCGGCAGTCTCGCAACTCTAGAAAGGTTCAATTGTGGCAAGGAAGCGAAAGGCGAAGGCGACTCGCCGAAAGAACGGGAAAGCCGATCTCTCGCCGGTTCAGGTCTTAACGGAATGCCAAAAGTGTCGATCGACTCGCCGGACTCGTTACGTCTCGACTTCACACTTCCCGATGATTGATAAGATCATTCGCCGAAGCTACACGAACTGCGTCGACTGCGGACAGGTTCGGATCGATCGCTTTATTATCCCGGTGAGTTCGCCGGAGTATCTTATAACGCTTCGACGGATCGCTCCGACGAATGCGCGAGCGAGCGAGCTTCTATCGGAAGTCGGATAACTCGCAACGCGAGATCTTCCCCTCCGCGAAGCTCTTTCGATCGTTCACGCTTTCGTTATGTCAAACGATCGAGCGGAACGACTTATCGAAGCGCGGAAGAATCTCGCAGCGGTTAACACTGCTCTCGCGAACGGTTCGGCCGGCGTAACGGCGATAAATATCGACGGCTTCTCCGTCTCTTACGATCGGAAGGGGCTTCTCGAAGAGCGCGAATACTGGTCGAAGAAAGTTCGTCGGCTCTCGCGATCGTCGTCGGCTCGAACTCAAGGGATCGACTTGAGCGGGGCGCACGAATGATAGCGAACGCGAAAGACAAGCCGACGCTCGCGAATCGACTCGGGAACTTTCTCGGCTTCGGTCGCTTCATCGCTGGCGAAGCCGGAAACAAGCGGCGCGATCCAGGGACATCGATTCGAACGAGCGACGAGCTTCTTACCGATACAAAGCGGCGGCGCGTTATCGAGGGCGGTCGCGAGCTTCAGCGGAACTTTGCGATCGCGGCTTGGGCGATCCGGAAGCATTTAGACTACGTCTCGACGTTCACGTTTCAAGCGATGACGGGCGACGAAGCTCTTAACGAATATCTCGAAGGCTTCGTCGAAGAATATTCCCGGCCGGTCAATTGTCATTCGGCCGGCCGACATAGTTTCAGAAAGATCGTCCGGCTCGCGGAAGCTCGTCGCGTTATCGACGGCGATCTCTTTCTCGTCAAGCTCGCTCGCGGACAAGTCCAACCGATCGAAGGCGATCGAGTTCGGGATCCGAAAGATCAAGCCGACGGCGAGCGATGGGTTCACGGCTGCGACTGTACGCCTGGTGGGGCGATCCGAAAGATCGCGGTTCACGCTCGCGGGAAGTACGGGCGATACGACTTCGAGCGAACGGTTCGAAAGCGGAACTTTCTGCACCTGGGATACTTCGACGCTTTCGATCAGATCCGGGGAGTCTCTCCGCTCGCTTCGGCGATCGCCGACTTCCAAGACGTTCTAGAAGTTCGCGACTATGCGAAGGCGAAGGCGAAGATAACTCAACTCTTCGCGCTTGCGATTACTCGGGAATTCGACGATGAGACGGCCGGCGAAGGGATTTATGATGTCGACTTCTCGCAGGGCGCCGTAAAGATGGAGATGGATCCCGGCGACAAAGCCGAGTTTCTAGAATCGAAGCACCCGTCGACGGAGTTTCAGGCATTCTTGCAGGTCTGCTTACAGGGGGCGCTGAAGGCTCTCGACATCCCGTGGAGCTTCGCCGACGAAGCCTACACGAACTTCTTCGGATCTCGCGCGGCGTTGATCCAGTACCAGCAATCTTGCCGAGACAAGCGAGCCGACTTGAAAGAGTTTCTCAACTCTTGGATCGGTTGGCGATTCAATCTCGCTTTCGCGAACGGCGATCTCGTTCTTCCGGCCGGCGTCGCTCCGTCGTCGCTTCGCTGGGACTGGATTCCGGCCGGCGTTCCCTGGTGGGATCCGGCGAAGGAAGTTCGCGGAGATCTTGCGGCGGTCGAGGGCGGGCTTCGGACGCTTACGGAGATCCGAAGGGAACGCTACGGCGACGACTGGAAGAAGAACGTAATCGACAAGCGAGCCAGCGAACTCGCGTACATGCGAGAGAAGCTCGGGGTTATTAACAAAGCGGGCGCGGAGCTTACGCTTCCCGGTCCGGGATTCGAGGATTAACTATGACGACGGCGACTTTCAACGAACGGATCCCGGCTCTTCGGCATGCTCCGGGAACGGTCAATCGCGAAGACCATATCGTCTTCGGGGCTCGCTTGATCCAGTTGGGCGACTTGAACGAAGGCGACGTTCGCGAGCAATACGTCGACGACGAGACGCTTTCGCAAGCTCTCGGCTTCGCTTCCGGTCCATCGAAGGGGCTTAAGGCTCGCTTCACGCATCCGAACATGTCGAGCGACGGACTCGGTCGATATCTCGGCCGCTGGAAAGATGCGCGGATCGAAGGCGATTCGCTCGTCGCGGATCTTCATATCGCTCCGGTCGCGTTCGCTTCTCCCGACGGGAATCTTGGGGACTGGGTCGAAGACATGGCGGAAAACGATCCCGACGTTTTCGGGGTCTCAATCGCGCCGAGTTCGCTTGACTATGAAGCGATGTCGGAAGAGCGACGCGAAGACGGGAAAGAGCCGATCCGGCTTAACGGGCTTCGCGCGGCTGATGTTGTCGATGATCCGGCAGCAACACGGGGCGGGCTCTTCTCGACGGATTCGGCGGTCGCGATCCCGGCTCAAGTGACCTACTTGCTCAATTCACATTTTGCAGAAACCGATCCCGTCGAAGTCGCTCGAAGGGCGGTCGGCTTACTCGGGAAACATTACGGAAGGAATCTCATGGCGGAACTTCTCGATCAAACGGACTCGGTCGATCTCTCGACGGAAGGCGACGAAGAACTCGTTCTCGAAGTCTCGGACTCGATCGATCTCTCGACGGTCCAAGAAGCGGCGAAGCCTTTCGTCGAAGCTTTCGGCTCCGACGGGGCGCAAGCCTTTCTGGAAGGAAAGACGCTTCTCGAATGCTACGTCGAGCAAGCGTCGCAACTCGCCGGATTGCTCGGCGAACTGGAAACAGAAAACGAAGATCTTCGGTCTCGACTCGAAGCGGCGGTTCTCGCCAGCGGGGAACCCGAAGAACTTAGCGGATCGATCGAACCGCAAGCCGAGATCAGCGAAGCGCGGAAGAAGCTTCTCGCTCGCCGCGAAGAAATGGAAGCAAAAGGGGCGGATCCGGTCGTCGCCAAATTCGGAGCGGCTTTGAGTCGCTAGGGGGAGTTTCGGCGCGGGTCGGAACAATTCACGGTTCAATCTAGAGGGTTACAAAAATGGCTGATGCTTTCCTATCAACTTCGGACGTTGCAAATTTCAACGATACCGATATGGATCTCGTTGTCTCGGATGTTCTCGACGCGGCTCCGGTCTTGGCGCGACTCGCGGCTCGATCGGTTCGCGGGAACGCTTTCGTCTACGGAAAGAAGACGGCGAATCCGGCCGTTAGTTTCCGTTCGGCGAACGACGGAAACGAGAACACGAAGTCGACGCTTACTCAAATTACGGCGACTTTGGCGATTATCGACGGAAGCTTCGCGATCGATCAAGCGGTCGCGCAAGCCGACGAGCGAGGCGTCGAGCATGCGGTCGGCTTTGCGGCGATGTCGCACTTACAGCAACTCTTCCGGGAAGTCGAAGAGCAAGTCTTCAACGGAACCGGGAACGACGCAACGGGCTTTAACGGCTTTGCCGATCTGTCGAATCTCGACGGTCTGGCCGATGCTCAAGTCGTCGACGCGGGCGGAACGACGGCTTCGACGGGGTCGAGCGTTTACTTGATCCGAACAGGCGAGCCGGACGTTCAACTTCTCTGGGGTCAAGATGGGGAGATCTCGATCGGCGAGCGTCAAATCGTTCCTTGGGACGGTTCGAGTTCTGGTTCATTCCCGGCGATCTATCACCCAATCTCCGGTTGGGCGGGGCTCAAGATCGGCTCGGTTAACTCGGTCGTTCGGATCGCGAACTGTACCGAAGATTCAGGGAAAGAGCTTACGGACGATCTGATCGCGCAAGCGTTGGCGATCTTCCCGGCCGGTCTCGGTCCGAACGTAATCGCGATGAACCGACGCTCGCATCGCCAGCTTCAACAGGGGCGCACGGCCACGAATCCGACGGGCGCTCCGGCTCCGTTTCCTTCCGAGTCGTTCGGCGTTCCGATCGAAGTTACGGACTCGATCGGGTCGACGGAAACGCTTCTCGTCTAGTTCGAGTTTTTCATGCTGTCGATTGTCGAATCCGGATTCAAGTCGGCTCGCGCAATAGCGGGAGTTTCGATCTTGTATCGGCGCCCTAGTAGCGGGGAAACGGTAACGCTTACCGCGCTTCCGGGGTCGTCGGCGTTCGGGTTCGAGGTCGACGGGATAACGAAAGACGAGATTCACACGGAAGACTATTTGATTCTCGCAAGCGAACTGATTCTCGATTCGGTCCAGGTCACGCCGGAACACTTCGACGAGATCGATGTCGACGGGCGAACGGTCGCGGTCTTCGACAACGACTCGACGCACTGGCGATTCGCGGATCAGTTTCGAGCGGTTATCCGGGTCTCGTCGCGGGGCGTTAACTGATGGCGAGTCGAGCCGAAAACATAGCGCAAGCGATCAAGACGCGGCTCGATACGTTAACGCTCTCGGCGAGCTTTACGAGCGAAGTCGACTTCGACGCTCGCGATACTTCGCAAACGTCGGCAACGGCGAACGTGAAGATCGTCCCAGTAGCGGGGCAAGAGTGGACTCGGGAGAGTCGCGGATCACCGAAGTCAAAGACGGTCGATCTCGTTCTCTCGATCAAACAGAAAGCGGCGAGCGACTCCGATATCAGCGGCTTTATGTTGCTGGCGGAAGAGATTCTCGACGACATAAGCGAGCAAAAGTTCGACTCGTTTCGTTGGCAAAGTCTTGACTTTGATGAGGCTTTTAGCCTGGAAGAATATCACGCGACGGGCGTCTTATCGCTTACGGTCGCGGCTCAATTTAAGGGGGTTATCTGATGGCTCATGTCTTAAGCGAAGACGCAAAAGTCTATCGCAACACGGGAAGCTACGCTTCGCCGACTTGGGATGAAATCACGAACGTCAAAGACTTAACGCTCGGTCTAGAGAAGGGCGAAGTCGACGTAACGACTCGGGCTTCGGGCGGCTACAACGAGTTTGTCGACGGGCTGATCGATGCGAATGTCGAGTTCGGGATGCTCTGGGACGACTCAGACGCGGACTTTTCCGCGATCCAAACGGCATTCTTCGCGAAGACGGCGATCGAGTTTCTCGTTCTCGACGGAGACTCGGCAACGAGCGGAAACCAGGGGCTCCGCGCTACGATGATGATTAAGAGCTTCTCGCGATCGGAAACGCTTGGTGAGGCTCTTTTGATCGACGTATCGCTTCGCCCGGTCAAGAACTCCGACTCGGCTCCGGATTGGTATACGGTTCCCTAATCTCGATTCTCTCCGCGAAAGGAATCGAACTTGTCAAACTTCGACGATGCAAACGGCCGAACGTGGCGCGTTCGGATAACGATCGGGACGCTCGAACGGATCCGCGACGAACTCGAAGTCGATCTTCTCGACGACTTGGAGAAGGCGGTTCCGGAAGGCTTCGCGACCTATGTCGGGATGCTCTGGATCGCTTGCGAGCGGGAGCTTCAAGCGGCGGGAGTTTCTCCGGCCGAGTTCGGCGAGTCGCTCGACGGCGAGAGTCTCGCGAAAGGGATCGATGCGTTTATGGATGCGCTCGCTTTTTTTTTCGAGGTCTTGGCTCCGGCGAAGGCGACGATCCTTCGCGCGGTCTGGGCCAAGGGGAAAGAAGTCGAGGCGACAAGCGCGAATCAGATCCGGGAAGCACTTGGAATCTTATCTGGCGTCTCGCCGGAGTCGTCGGCTTAGAACCGCGAAGCTTCCAGCTTTGGGAGTTATTGGAGATGGCGCACGGGGCGCGGCCGGAACTCTTCGAGAAGAGTCGTCGGCGTTCGGGTTCGGGATCGACGGGAAAGGAACGGATCCCGTTAACGAAGGGGACGATCTCAGCTTTAAGGATCTTCGTCGATGGGAGTACTAGTAAAGCTTAAAGTCGTCGAGCGAGCGAGCGTCGGCCGGAAGCGGGTTCTTAAGAAGATCGACAAGGGAACCGATCGGGCTTTTAAGTATTACGGCAAAGCGGTCTATCGAGGGATTCGTCGGAAATATGGAAGCGTTGCGAAGGGGCAGTCGAAAGCGCGAAAGGCGCCGAAGGCTCCGAAGGCTCGGCAAGAACCAGGGCTTCGGACGATTAAGACTCCGATCAAGTATCGCGGGAAGACTCCGATCTATGTCGTCGCGGGTCCGATCAGGTTCGCGACTCCCAAGGTTAACGGGAAGACGGTCGCTCGACTCCACGAAGAGGGCGGTCGGGCGAAGCGGAGAATGATAAGTCTTCGCGAACGGAATCAAGGTCGGAACCGAAAGGGGCGGTTTAAGAAGAAGGGGATCGAATGGATCTGGGACGGCTCGCCGGCAGCACAGCGAATCAAGAGCGGCGATTCAGATCGTCCGCTCGTTTGGCAAACGAAGCTAGTTCGCTGGCCGAAACGGCCGACGGTCGCTCCGGTCGGGAAAGAGAAGCGTAAAGCGGCTATGGCGAAGTTCCGGGGAATGTTGCGAAAGGTTTAATCGATGTCAACGGGAGCGGTCAAAGCCGGCGAAGCGTTCGTTCAACTCGGCTTGCGCGGTCGCGAGAAAGTATCGGCCGGCTTGAAGCGGGTCGGGGCTTCGTTCAAAGCGCTCGGCGGAACGATGCTCGCTCTCGGCGGGATCGCGGCGGGGGCTTTCGCGGGAATGGTCGCGGCGATCGCTCCGACGATCAAAGCGGCTTCCGACATGCAAGAGACGATGAATAAGTTTAATGTCGTTTTCGGCGATAACGCGGAAGCGGTGAAGTCTTGGAGCGACTCGTTCGGGGCAAGCGTCGGCCGGTCGAAGAAACAGATCGCCGACTTTATGGCGGGGACTCAGGATCTCTTGGTCCCGATGGGCTTCGAGCCGGGCGCGGCCGAAACGATGTCCAAGCAAATGACAAGCTTGGCGGTCGATCTCGCGAGCTTTAATAACTTAGACGATGCCGACGTTCTTCGCGATCTTCAAGCCGCGATGACGGGATCCGGCGAAGTCATGAAGAAGTACGGTGTAATCGTCTCAGAAGCGGCGATTAAGCAGCAGCTTCTAGCGTCCGGGCTCGATCCGGCAGCGGCGACGGAACAGCAAAAGGCGCTCGCGAGAATGAACATCATTCTCGCGGGAACGACTTCCGCGCAGGGCGACGCGGTTCGATCCGGCGACTCGTTCGCGAACCAGCAAAAGGCGCTGATGGCGACGGTCGATAATCTCAAAGTCTCGATCGGCGACGCTCTTCTACCGACTATAACCGCTTGGCTCGAAGAGCTTAATCTCCTAATCGGCACGTTTACGTCGACGACGGACGAAGGCGACGGAATGGGTTCGATGATCTCTGGGATCGGCGATACGATCGCGTCGATCGGCTCTCCGATCCAGTTTCTTATTAAGGCATTCTCGGCGGTCGCGGGAGTCTTCCGGTTCGCTCAAACGGCGGTCGCGGCTCTTGTGTCTGGGCTTCTTAAGCTCGTATCGCTCGCCGCGAAGACGGGGGTCGCGTCGTTTATTCTCGGCGATAAAGCGACGGACATCGCGAACTTCGCGGAAGAAATGTCGAAAGACTTACGACAAGAAGCCTTTCGGCTTGGCGAGCTTGGGCAAGAGAACTTCGATCTCGCGTTCGGCGACGCTCTGACGAATCGACTCCAAGAGCAACGGGCGAAAGCGAAAGCGGATCTCGCTTCGGCGAGAGAAGAAGCCGAAGTCGAGCTTAAGCAATACGATATCGCGGCAGCGGCTCCGGCAGCTCCGGCAGCGGCGAAGGCGAAAGAAGAAGCGGTAGCGGCGAAGGCTCAAACGGTCTCGGTCGCGTCGCTTTCTTCGCTCGAAGGAGCGGACGCTTTCCGAAAGTTCAGGGAAAACAAGAACCAAGCTCTTCAACAGAAGATGCAATCAACATTGGAGAAGATCGAGAAAGCGATCAAGGCTCCGAGTCTCGTACTCGCGGAGGTCGGATAGATGTCGGGAACGGTAACAGGGATCCGAATCGGGGTCTCGACTCAAGAGCAATACAACGACTCGGAGCGGCGCGTCGACGTTTCGCACGAAGCGACTTATTGCGTCGTAATGGATGCGGACACCTACCGCGAGCCGGACGTTCTCGCGGTCGCTGGCGTTCCCTGGATCGGATATCCATCGCCAATTTATCCGGCGGCGAAATGTATTAGCCGGACTGTAACGGAACTCGCTCTCGCGGTCTTCGAGGTCAAAGCCGACTTCGCGAATACGTCAAAGAGCGATCCCGACGATCAGACACCCCCGGAAGATCGATCGCCAGTATGGTCTTGGGGATTCGAGACGCTCGAAGAACCGCTTCTAACCGACGCTCGCGACGTTACGATCGCGATTCGGAACTCGGCCGGCGAACCGCTTCCACCGATAACGCAACCGAATGCGATTCCGGTCTTAACGATCGAGCGATACAAGACGAGCTTCGATTACAACGAAGTCTTCGATTATGTCAACACGCTGAATCAGTCGGCGTTCTGGGGCGCTTCGGCGAATACTTGTCTTCTCGCGGGGATCACGGCAACTCCGGAGCAATTCGAAAGCGGCGATCTTTGGAAGGTCGTCTATACGATCAAGTTCAAACGCGGAACGAACCCTTGGAAAGCGAAGCTTCTCGACGAAGGGCTCTTCTATTGGAGCGGGGGAAGCTTCGGCAGCGGCCAGAAGACTCCGTTCGGCGACGACGCTTTCCAGCAAGTCGTCGGGAATCTCGACGGTTCCGGGGGCGAGAACGCGACATCGACTCCGGCGTTTGTCGAGTACGAGCGATACGACGAAAAAGACTGGGCTCCGCTCGATCTCGGTCCGAATTGGTAGGGCGCCATGACGAAGCAACTCGCGACGTTTAAGCCGGCAACGGCGAAGACGCTCGTCGATATCGCGAACGCGGAGTTACTCCGGCCGAAAGCGGCTTGGGGTTCTGGCGATCGACGAGCGGGCGGGAATGCTGTCGGGAACGCGGTCGGCGCTTGGGTCGTTCAAGCTATGGCGGCGATCGATCCGGCGATCTATTCCGAGTCAAATTGCGGAGAAATGGATTGGTCTTGGTGCCGAATCCTCTATCGCTCCGGCGACTACTATCTGCCGTATCAACCCGACGGGAACGACGTTCTTCTTAAGGTCTACAACCCGACGACGGAAACGGTTCCCGTTAGTTCGTTTCTTCTCGCGGTCCGCGAACTCTCGGGAACGATCGTCGTCGCGGAGATCTACGGGGTTTGCTCGCTCGATACGGGGACGGGATCGACCGGGACGGGATCGACGGGAACCGGAGAGACGGGAACCGGAGAGACGGGAACGGGATCGACGGGAACGGGATCAACCGGAACGGGCGAAACTGGAACCGGAGAGACGGGAACGGGAGAGACCGGAACCGGAGAGACGGGAACCGGAGAGACCGGAACCGGAGAGACGGGAACCGGAGAGACGGGAACCGGGGGAACTGGATCTGATTGCGCTTTTACTGGATTCATCGAGCTTACGGAGTTCGGGGCGGATCCGCTTATTCCTTGCCACATTTCCTGGTCGAATACAATTCTCCATTTTGTCGACGGGATTCTTTGCTACACTTCCCCCGGTGACGCTGGGACGCTCGATCTCGAATCAGATTGTTGTTGCGACGGAACCGGACCCGGGGGCGGCGGCGGGGGCGGCGGGGGCGGCGGTACGGGGCCCGGAACTAGTCAGCAACCCTAGCGGGAGTTCGCTTTGCTTTCCTGGGCTTACGGCGTGACGACTTGCAAGAGTCGACTCGATACGCTTCTCCCGAAGACTCTCGCTTCGCTCGCGAAAGCTGGCTTCGACGATCCCCGTCTTTTTATCGACGGAGCCGACAAGCTTCCGAAGGGGCTCGCTCGATACGAGAAGACGGTGCGGAGTCCCCCGTTACGAACTTATGGAAACTGGTGGGCGTCGGCTTGGGAATTGTATCTTCGGAATCCTCACGCGAACCGATACGCGATCTTCCAAGACGATCTAGAAACGGTCGCGGGGCTTCGCGAATATCTCGACTCGGCAGAGTATCCGGATCGGGGGTATCTCAATCTCTACACGTTCCCGGAAAACGAGAAGGACGATCGGTCCGGCTTCTTCCCGTCGAACCAGATGGGGCGCGGAGCGGTCGCGCTCGTCTTCGATAGCGTCGCTCTCCGAACGCTCTTCGGCTTGTCTCACATGATAAATCGGCCGATGTCGAAGAACCCGAAGCGGCCGGCTCATAAGTTCGTCGACGGGGCGATCGTCTCGGCGATGCGGAAAGCCGGCTTCCGAGAGTTCGTTCACGGTCCAAGCTTAACGCAACATATCGGAGATCGATCGAGTATGGGGAACCGACGACACCCGAAAGCGAAGAGCTTTCCGGGGAAGAACTTCGACGCTAGATCGCTGATCTCGCGGGTCAAGATAACGCGAAGATCCCATCGGAAGCGGGTCGGGATCGTCGGCTATCACGCTCCGACGGGGATCGGCGAACAGAATCGGCAGCTCGCGACGTTCGTCGATGTCGATCGCTGGCTGATCGCTCCACATCCGACATTCGGAATTACAAAGCAACTCCACCCGGACGTGGAATCGACGATCTGTCGGAACGGGGCGAAGCTTCGTCGCTGGCTCGGCTGTGTCGACGTGGCTCTCTTCTCCGAGAATCCGTTCTTCGGCTCGCTCGGCGGCGAAGCGAAGAGCATGGGGAAGCGGACGGTTTGCGTTCCGAATCACGAATGGTTTCCTTCGGCCGGTCGCGGCTGGCCGAAGGGCGTCGATCTCTTTCTTTGCCCTACTCGGCACTGCTTCGATCAGCTTTCGCACGTCGTCCCCTGCGAACTCTTCCCCTGGCCGATCGATACCGATCGCTTTAAGTTCCAACAGCGAACAACGGCGGATCGCTTTCTCTATCTTCACGGGCGGGGCGGCTTCCAGGGGCGAAAGGGCGGGGCGGTTATCCGGAAGCTTCTCGATCTCTTCCCAGAGATCCCGCTAACGATTGTTTCGCAAACTCGGGAAGCTTGGCCGGATCTCCCGAATCTTCGCGTTCTCGGCGGCTTCTCGGATAACTCGGAACTCTATTCGCTCGCCGATGTCTTGATTGCTCCGCATAGCGTTGACGGGATCGGGCTCGAACCGCTCGAGGCGATGTCGGCCGGGATGCCGGTAATCACGACGGACGGCGAACCGTGGAACGAGAACCCGGCTCTCGCTCGGATCCCGGCGAGCGTCTCGAAGAAGACGGTAAAGCGTCCGGTTGACTGGTTCTCGCCAGATCCCGAAGAGCTTTCGAGGATCGTTCGAGAGACGCTCGGAAGCGATATCGCGGAACATAGTCGCGACGTCCGGGAGTGGGCGGAGCGGCGATCCTGGGGCGTTCTGGCGGACCGATTTACGGAACTCGTTCGGGGTTAAAATGAAGCCATACAATCCGGATGAATACTGGCGGGAACGATATCTGTCGAACGGGCGAAGCTACGTCGCGCGAAACTCGGATCCGTCGGCGTCGAAGATTCAATTCGATCGAATCGCTCCGCTTATCCGAAAGATCCCGGAAGTCGATCGGCTTCTCGACTTCGGCTCCGGTCCGGGGCGGTTCCAAGGGGTTCTAGGCGAAAGGGCGAAAGAGATCGAAGCGATCGATCTCGTTCCCGACGCTCTCGACGATTTACGGAAAGCCTATCCGGCGACGAAGACAAGCGTCTTCGAGCTTCCTTTGCCCTATGGGCCGGAGTCGTTCGGCGCGGTCTGGGCTTGCACGGTCCTACAGCACGTCGTCGACGAAAAGATCTTCGGGGCGATCTGCCGAGAGATCGGCCGGATCCTCGTTCCGGGCGGGAGCTTCTTCGTCGTCGACGATACCAGGGCTCGAAACTTTCACGTCGTCGCGAGGAACCCTATCAAGATCGGGCTCGCGATGAAGGTCGCGAATTGCAAGGTCGCGGGAATGGAGTTCGTCGATATCGACTCGCCGGCTTCGCATTACTTTTGCGAGATCCGGAAGGTCTAAATTGACATGCAACGTTTCGCGATAACTGGGCTCGGCCGAAGCGGAACGGCGTCGCTCGCCGAGTATCTCAACCAAACGATCGATTGGACGGTCGAACATGAACCCGTCGACGATCGCTTCGAGCCGGTCCGGATCTTGCAAGATCGGTTCGCGGCCGATCGTTACGGGGAAGTCAACTCTTGGCTCCGGTTCGCGATCCAGGCGATCCAGGTCGAAGCGAAGCTTGTAATCGTTCGGGATCCGATCGAGATCTTCGCGTCGATGTACAACCGGGGAGACGAGCGACTCTCGCACTTGAACGAAGGGCTCTTCGCTCTCGACTCGGCGATCCGGTCGGGGATCCCCTGGATTCGATTCCGCGATATGGTCGAGAAGCCTTGGCAAGTCGGCGAAGCGGTTGGGATCCAGGGGCTTCCGAGAGAACGGCTTCCGATCCGGAACGCGAGCGAGACGCGGCGGAAGATCCCGAAGCGACTCGCGATCAAGGCGAGCAAGGTTCTTCGCTGGTTCGGGGAAGAGTATCGGATCTAATCGATCAAGTTCGGCGGAAGCGGCTTTGCAGGTCCGGCGAGCGTCGGGTCGTAATAATACGACTCGAAGACGGCTCGGGAATTCCCCAAGTGTAAATGGCCGGCTGACGGATAGAGCGACTCGATCGCGGTTCCCGACGAATGCCGGAGCTTGCCGATCGATCCGCGCAAGCCGGCCGACTCGACGAGCGCTTTCGCGTGAACTCTCCATTGCCGAAGCTTCGTCCAAAGCGGGAAGACGAGCTTCCGGTCTGGCGGAAAGGTCGCGTCGATCGCGTCGACGGTCTCTCGGCGGAACGTGCAAACGATCCGCTTCCCGGTCTTCACCTGGATGATAAGCGAGCAACCGTTCGGGGCGATCCAGTCGCGTTCGAGCCGACGGAGATCGCATCCGCGCAAGCCGGAATCCCAAGCGGCGAGAATATAGGCGAACCAGAACTTCGCGGCGGGGATCTCGCCGCAATATCCCGGAGAAGTCTTCGCGGCGGCGAGAAGCTTCCGGACTTCGTCAAGCGTCCAAGCGGTCGGGAAGCGATCCCGGACGGCGATCGAGAAGATCTTTCGAGCGTTCGGAGGGTCTCGATATCCGTCGTCGCTGGCGGCTCGAAGAAGCGTCAAGAGTATCCGACGGCGACTCTTTCGGGTCTCGTCGCGAAGCTCCCCCTTCCCGTCTTGGAGAAAGCTATTCGCGAGCTTCTCGTCGATCTGATCGAGCGGGAGGTCTGGATCCGCGAAGCGTTCCCAAGCGTTGAGAAAGAACCGTAGTTGCTCGCGATATCCGGCCGAATAATCGGCGCGGTCGGCGTAATCTTCGCAAAATCCGCGAAGGCTCGTCGGCGTCTGACTCATTGCTACCCCCCTCATGGTGTGGGGAATTATAGGTCGACGGTCCGGCGCGGCTTTCAAAAATCGCGGTTTTTACTGCCGGAGGCGAAGCACCCCTAGCTCAATTGGATAGAGCATCGGTCTACGGAACCGGAGGTTAGAGGTTCGAATCCTCTGGGGTGTGCTTTCTCGTTTGATTGGGCGTAAACGAAAGGTTACACTTCCATGACGCGGACAGCAACAAGAAAACGGAAGCAAGTCTCAATTATGGAACTCTTCGTCAAGGCGATCCGGGAGCGACTCGAATCGGGGGAAACGTCTGTCTCTGCGCTCGCTCGGGAATCAGAGATAACGCGCCAACATCTTCATCGAATTCTGGCGGGAACTTCGATTCCGTCGGTAGATATTCTTGAGCGACTCACGGCCGCTCTCGGACTGCAAGTAGAATTTTCGGAAAAACCAGCGTAGACGGCTTGTAAAAACTGGAACATATTTGTTACACTGCCGATCCTGTTAAAAGGGTCGGCTTTTTTCGTTTGCCGACTCTTCGAACTCTCTCGAAAGGACGGCGAGCGATGGAATCTTCACAACGGATCCGGCTGGTTAACACTCAGACGCTTGGCGCGGCTTGCGGCGAATTCGATTCGCACGAAGAAGCCGAAGCCTATCTTCGCGATCGCGGATATTCCGACGGCGACTTTCGCCGAGAAGGCTCGACGATCCTCTTCGCTGGCGGCATTAACTCTTAACTCCCGCGCGAGCAACTAAGCGCGGGGCTCCGTCGATCTCTTTCGCGGGGCGCCGTCGCTTACTTGTTCCCGTGATGGATCGGGACACTAAGCGTCGATCGTTCTTTCGATCGATTCCCCGCGAACGGAGTCGCTTCTCATGCTTTGCATTACTCGCCGATCTGGCGAAGGCATAAGTCTCTCTCTCGCAAGCGGCGAAGAGATCTTTCTTCGACTTTATTCTTCCGATACGTCGGAGCGGGTTCGGCTTGCGATCGACGCTCCGAGCGACGTTCGGATCCGACGCGACGAGATTCTTCCGAGAGAGCATAAATACTTCCGCGAAAGGGGCTCGAAACAATAGGGCAAGGCGAGGCAAGGCCGGGCTTGGCCCGGCAAGGCTCGGCAGGGCGAGGCGGGGCATGGCAAGGCAAGGCCGGGCGGGGCTAGGCAAGGCATGGGGTCAATGACCATTTCAATCACTTAAGGATCAATAATGCGACTTTCATTTGAGCTGACTGGACTGACACCACTCCTGTTGCACAACGACGATGTCGATATGGCAGACATGCTAGCGGCGTGGCGGAAAGATCCTAAGAACAAGAACTTGAGCAAGCCGGGGGACGATCGATCCCCAGCGTGGACGTGGCAGGCGTACCTGTATCACGACGGCGAACACATTTGTCTACCGTCCGACAATCTCTGGACATGCTTTCGCGAGGCGGCTGCAAGTGTCCCGATGAAGGGCATGAAGTCGTTCAAGGAATCGGCAGCGGCAGGGATCTACTTCGAGCA
>Ga0181371_1000115_pt1 | contig 17409 bp, 13 predicted proteins | sample LowvirmetaG_6_FD_130087 | JGI IMG/M metagenome (GOLD analysis project Ga0181371, IMG submission 130087) | Marine viral communities from the Subarctic Pacific Ocean - Lowphox_07 viral metaG | ecosystem: Environmental > Aquatic > Marine > Oceanic | place: Subarctic Pacific Ocean | collected...
AGTCGGCCAGGGTAAACAGGTAGCCGCCATGGCAGGAGCCGTGGCCCTGGATCATGTCGCCGGTCACGGTCATGGTGATGACCGCCTTGCCGGGCGCGACAGATTCAATGTTCATACCCAGCTTCTGGCTGGCGCGGTCCCGCGCGAACATGGCTTTCGCGCATTCTTCGGCGAGTACTTGTGGATCCAACTCATTCATGAATAAAACCTCTTCTGTGCAGTTGCGTTCTTCCAGAGCGGCAAGGCAGGGCTTTAGTGGTTTTTTGCGAAGCTGTTTGTGAACACTTTAAAGAAGTGTGCCGTACGAAGCCGGTTATTCCAGCTCAGGGGGAGGTGCCGGAATAGTTCGATCCCGCGTTGTTCTCGTGTGGTCGGTTGTAAGGGGCAGCGTGAAAGGTGTTCTAAACCGGCACGGTGCCACCGACCTTGGATCACAATTATATATTAGAATTACGCCTCGTTCCATCGTTGGCGTCTGCGCCTTTGTAAAAGCGAAGTTCACCTGTGAACCAGGCTCACTGATCGTTGGCTCACCGGCCAAGGTAATACGGATGCTCAACGATAAGGAAATTGCCTGGAAGAAGGGGGCCGAAGGATACCAGCGGCTGACGCTTCGGTCTCTCGCCAGCCTGCAGGAAGCCGACCCTGATTGGGCCCGTGTGGATGCAAGCGGCTACAAGCCAAGTACGAGCAATCCGAGTGCCAGGCGACGCCGGGTGGTAAGGGGCTACTAAAATCCGGAGTCCTTGACGTGAAGTCGAAAACCTTTAACGCATTACGTCATTTTAGAGCCGGCCTCGAAGGCAATATCTCGGAGCTTAAAAGAGCTTTCGGATCCACAAAAGCGAAGTGGAATGGTTATGATGGTTTCAAGCCATTTGTCTCGGCCTCGGCGCTGAGCTGCAACCTGGTGCGGTTGGCGCGATTCGGTCCAGAGTAGTCCACGCGACTGAACTGAAAACCTGCTAAAGGAGCGAATGGGAGGGCCATGCAATGCAGGCCCGTGGCCTGACTTTGGATTTATTGATCAAACAACGGCCAAACTGGTGGTTATTCAGCTGTCGCCAAGTTATTGAAGGCACTCGGTTCCGCTTTGATTTCCAGAGACGAGCTGAACCACCTCCTGAAAGTGGGTGTTTCTGGATGGGCACGAGTTATTAAGCACTTCGGCCTCATTCGAGGAACACCGCCCCACCGTGATCCAAGGTGGGGCGGTACAGGCGATTTTCTTTTGCTCAATAGTTCCTAATCGCCACTTTTTAAACCTTTCCGCCAGTCCCCCACATCCTCAATTAATTTGTAGAACAAAGGCACAAAGAACAGCGCAAGTGTGCTGGCAGCGATCATACCCCCAACCACCACGGTACCAATCTCCTGTCGGCTAGCAGCACCGGCACCGGTGCTGACGGCCAGCGGAAGGGAGCCAATGATGAAGGTCAAGGCGGTCATCATAATGGCGCGGAATCGCTGTCTGGCTGCTGCACTGGCGGCTTCTGCTGCCGACATACCGGTTTTACGATTCTGAGCGGCAAATTCCACAATCAGAATGGCATTCTTCGCTGCCAGCCCAATCAGCACCAGCAAGCCAACCTGGAAATAGATGTCGTTGGGGAAGCCCCGCAGCATGGCTGCCAGGATCGCACCAAAAACCCCGAACGGAACGGCCGTAGCAACCGCTACCGGTAGACCCCATCGCTCATACTGTGCTGCAAGAATGAGGAATACGAGTAACAGGCCCATACCGAACGCAAGCACACCGGAGTCTGCGGAGTCCTGAAGTTGGAAGGCTTCACCGGTCCATCCCAGAAGGGTGTTGCGGTCAAACACGTCAGCACCCACTTCCTGTAAAGCGGCGAGTGCATCGCCTGAAGTAAATCCCGGCCCGGGATCGGCCAGCAGTTTGGCAGCCGGATAGAGGTTAAAACGGTTGAGAATATCCGGGCCACTGGTGCGTTCAAGGTCTACCAGGGAGCTCACGGGAATCATCTCGCCGTAGTCGGACCGAACAAACACCCGGCGCAGATCGTCCGGATGGCTTCGGAACTCTCCCTCCGACTGCAGCGTTACCTGCCAGTTGCGGCCCTGCAGCGTGAAGTCGTTTACATAGAGCCCACCAAAGGTGCTCTGCATGGTGGTGAAGATCTGGTCAACGGGCACCCCCGCGGCCGAAGCCTTCTCCCGGTCAACATCCGCGCGATATTTGGGGATGCCGGTATCCAGCGTCACCCTTACGTTCTGCAGTTCAGGCCGTTCGTTTGCTTTGCGGGTGAACTCATCGGCAATGGCCTTGATCTCGTCAGAGGTTCTACCACCCCTCGCCTGGATATAGCCTTCAACGCCACCGGTTGTCGAAAGTCCCTGAATTGGCGGCGGTGTGAAAGCGAAGGCCGCTCCCTCAGGCAGTTTGCCACCAAGGCCCATGATCTTGCCGGCCACACTGGCGGCATCCTGGCCCTCACCGGTGCGCTCCGCCCAATCTTCGAGGGTTACAAAAGCAACACCGCTGTTGGTACGTAATGCACTGGATATAATGTCGAAGCCGGAAAACGCCACCACATCCTGAACTTCAGGCACGTCCAACATACCGTCAACCAGATCGTCACGGAAATCCGATGTGCGGCTCAGGGACGCCGACGCGGGCATCGAATAAGCGGCAAGCACGAAGCCCTGATCTTCCTGGGGCACCAGGCCTGTGGGCATCCGGTCAATCAACAGCACAACGCCGCCAATCATGGCCGCAAATAACAGGACACCCACCAGGGCATGGCGTAGCAGCCAGTCAACAACCGCACAGAATCCGTTGGTTATCCGGTCAAAGCCGGCGTCGAACCAACGAAATGGCGCCCATTGTTCGTCAGGCTGCCCACCCAGCAACAGTGCACACATGGCTGGCGTCAGAGTGAGGGCCACAACACCCGAAATGACCACCGACACGGCGATGGTGATGGCAAACTGCCTATACAGCTCGCCACTCAGTCCGCCCAGGAAGGCAACCGGTGCGAAGACTGCAACCAGAACGAGCGTGGATGAAATCACTGCCCCGGAAACCTGCTGAATGGTCACCACAGCGGCATTGTAGGCAGACAGCCCCTCCTCTTTCATCAACCGTTCGGCGTTCTCCATAATAATGATGGCGTTATCCACCACGACACCGATGGCCAGTATCAACCCGAACAAGGTCAACAGGTTGACGGAGAATCCCAGGGCCTGCATACCCGCAAATGTGCCAATCAGCGACACCGGGATGGCTACCAGTGGTATCAGGGTGGCCCGCAAGTGTTGCAGGAACAGGAAGGTGACCACCACAACCAGCAGTATGGCAATGATGAAGGTGCTGATGACCTCCTGAATCGAGATATCGATAAAGCGGGTGGTGTCGTAGGGGATGTCGTATTCCAGCCCCTCCGGGAAGCGCTCACTGATATCTTTCATGGCTTCGCGCACGGCATCGGCGGCATCCAGAGCGTTGGCTCCCGGCTGCAGATAGACCCCCATGGGAACCGTATCGTCGCCGTTATACACGGCCTCGAAATCATAGTTCTGGGCTCCCAGCTCTATCCGGGCGACATCTTTCAACCTCAGTGATGCGCCCTCTTCATCGCTTCGCAGGATAACTTCGCCGAATTCTTCGGGGCTGGTCAGGCGCCCCGGCACCGACACACTGAATGTAAAGGCCTGGCCTTGCGGTGCAGGTTCGGCGCCGATGCGACCTGCCGCAAACTGAGCGTTCTGGGCCCGCAAAGAGGCGGCTACATCCGCCGGTGTCAGCTCATACTGGGCCAGTTTGTCCGGGCGCAACCAGACTCGCATGGAGTAATCCTGGGCGCCGAACAGGGAGGCGTTGCCAATCCCCGGCAGGCGCACCAGTTCGTCCAGCACATTCAGCAGGGCATAGTTGGAAATTTCTACCACGTCCATGCTTTTGTCCGGGGACGACAACGTCAGGACCTGAAGGATCGATGTGGACCTGGCCTCTACGGTCAGCCCCTGGTCCCGCACGGTTTGAGGTAGACTTGCCAGAGCCTGCTGCACCCGGTTGTTGACGTTGATGGTGGCCTGGTCCGGGTCGGTGCCGATTTCAAACGAGACCGTAACGCGAAAACTTCCCGAGTCGGTGCTGTTCGATTCCATGTAGATCATCTGATCCACACCGTTAATTTCCTGCTCCAGTGGCGCCACAACACTCTCAGAGATGACGTCGGCGCTGGCACCCTGGTAACGGCCCTCAACGACAACCTGGGGTGGCACCACATTCGGGTACTGCTCAACGGGTAACCCCAGGAGTGAGATGGCCCCAGCGATGACAATGATGATAGAAATAACGGATGCGAATATCGGACGGTCAATGAAGGTGCGCAGCATTACTCAGCCTCCTCGCTCTCATCCCTGACGTTTACTTCAGCGCCATCCCTGAGATTCACAAGACCGCTGGTAATGAAGGCTTCGTCCGCTTTCAGGCCGTCCAGTATGACCTGACGCCCATCCACAACCGGCCCGAGACTGACAGGGCGTGCACGGGCAATGCTGTCACCGTCAACCACGAAAACCTGCGCCCCGTCGGCGCCTTCGGTCACCGCTTTTTCCGGCACCGTAACAACACCTTCCAGGCTCCGGAGCTGCACTCTTACGCGCACAAACTGCCCGGGGATAATCTGGTTGTCGGGGTTGGGGAAAACAGCCCGGGCGGACACGGTACCCGTGCGAGGGTCCAGGGTGGAGGCAGTAAAATCCACCTTGCCGGTGCGATCATACGCCTTCCCGTTCGTCATGATCAGCGTGGCGTCTATGTCTTTAGCGCTGGCCGAATCCGTCATTGCCTCGCGGGCGGCACGCTGTATGGCGGCATCGTTCTCTGGCAGCGCAAACCGAACATGCACCGGATTCTGTTGCACAATGGTGGTCAGCAGCGTGCCCTGATCAATCAGGCTCCCTTCGGGCAGGTCTTCAAGGCTGGTCACGCCATTGACCGGAGCTCTGACGTCGGTATAGCCCAAATTCAGTTCAGCTACCGTAACGCCTGCCTCGGCAACAGCCAGATTGGCCTGGGCCAGTTCCAGGGCGGAACGGGCGGAGTCACGATCCCGTTCACTGACCGCATTACGCTCGTACAATGAAGATATGCGATTCCATTCCCGCTCAGCCTGGCGGAGATCCGCTTCAGCCACCTGGCGTTGAGCCTTTGCCCCCTGCAGTGCGGCTTCCGAAGGCTTTGGGTCAATGTGGAACAGAGAGTCACCCTCACTGACAATCTGGCCTTCGCGATACAGGCGTTCCTCGAGGATGCCCTGAATCCGGGCGCGAACTTCTACTTCCCGAGCCCCACGAGCCCGGCCGGCATAGTCCTGGCGCACTGTCACGTCGGTTGTTTCAGCCGTTTCCACGATGACCTCCGGGGCTGGTTGCCTGCCACTACCCTCCCCAGCCTTTTGATTATTGTCACCGCTGCAGGCGGCCAGACCGGCCACAAGCACAGATAGCAATAATGTTCGGCTTAGTGATTTGGAGGAATACAGTAGGGCAGCATGCGATGGCATGACGGAGTTCTCCTTGGGTAAACGTTGTTCGAATTGATGGGACAATACCTACATTCATGGATGTATGCAAAAAACTTTGGCATGATAGCGCCCAAGACAAACGGACCCGTCTGCACAAGCAGTGGGGCCTACACTCAGAATGGCGGATATTCACCATGGCCAGAAAAACCAAGGCGGAAGCCAAAGTCACCTACCAGGCTTTGCTGGATGCAGCAGAGCAGGTCTTTCTCAACAAGGGCGTGGCCCGAGCCTCACTGGAGGAAATCGCCCGCACCGCTCAGGTCACCCGTGGTGCGGTTTACTGGCACTTCCAGAATAAATCGGATGTTTTCAAGGCCATGCTCGAGCGTGTTCGACTGCCGATGGCAGAGATGACTGAAAATGCTGCTGACGAACGCACTGGTGACCTTCGGACACTCAGAAACCTGTGTGTTTATGCGCTTCAGACCCTCGTTAAGGATGAACGCCACTTCCGTGTCTACAAGATCCTATTTCACCACACGGAATCCGAACACGGCCTGAGGCTGCAGGATGAAATGACGCGGGAATCTGTTGATACATTGACGCGGTTTTTCAGCAATCACCCACCCCATTCATCACTGACCGCCAGTCAGGCCGCCCGTTCGCTGCATACCCAAATGCTGGGCATCTACGTTGATTGGCTCAGGAATCCTGACGCCTACGACCTGAGCGCCGAAGCGGAATGCCTGGTCGATACAGTGTTCCGTGGCCTCTGCCCTGAAAACGAGCCATTCCAAACAAACAAGGAAAACCCATGAACAAACGTCTGTTGCCAGGTCTGATGGCGGCACTTGCAGCCCAGCACGTGCCGGCCATGAACCTGGTCGAAACCTATGAGAAAGCGCTTACCTACGATTCCGGCATCGCCGAGTCCCGAGCCACCCTGCAGGCAGAGCAGGCCGGTATTGATGTTAGCCGCGCCAACCTTTTGCCCCGACTCAATGCGTTTGGTGATGCCAGGCACACAGATATCGATCCGGACAACGCCAGCGGAGACTCTTACAAAACTTTCAGCTACGGCGTTGAACTCACTCAGCCGATGTTCCGCTCTGACGCCTGGTTTGATTTTGAAACCAGCCAGATTCGGAGCGAGGCCGCCCGAGCCCGGTACAACCTGGCACAGCAGCAGTTGATCCTCGACGTTGCCGAAGGTTACTTCAATGTGTTGCGGGCAGCCGATGCGTTGACCACTGCACAGGCCACCGAGACAGCTATAGGCAGACAGTACGAGCAAGCACAGGAGCGTTTCGATGTCGGCCTGATCGCCATTACCGAAGTGTATGAGGCCCGTGCCAGCTACGATGATTCCAAAAGCCGGCGTATTGCCGCCGAAAGTGACTTGGACATCGCCCGGGAAGATCTTGCCCGCTTGACTGGAGAATACACCGAACAACTGGACAACCTGCGCCAGGAATTCCCTCTGGCCAGACCCGCGCCCGCGAATCCCACAGAGTGGGAGAAGATCGCGTTGGGACAGAATTGGGAAATCCAGACCGCCCTGCTTGAGCTCGATGCCAGCAAGTCCACCCTTGAAAGCCGCAAGGCGGGGCATTACCCGACGCTGGACCTGAACGCCTCTTACGGTGAAACAGACATCAACGGCCTCGGGCCCGGCGGCACGGGGTCCACCGCGGGCAGCGGCGGCGCCACTCGTTCTGGTAATGGAACGACCACTGAGGGCGTGATCAGTCTGACCCTGAACGTGCCGCTGTACCTCGGCGGCGGAACACAAGCAGGAGTGCGGCAACAGCGATCACTGGTCACGGTGGCCGATCAGGCCTTGAATACTGTCCGTCGGGACGTGCGGGTCAACACGCGCAGCCTGTTTCGTCAGGTCAACACCAATATCGAATCCGCCTCGGCCCTCGAACAGACTATCATCTCGCGCCGCAGTGCACTGGATGCTACCCGCGCAGGGTACGAAGTCGGTACTCGCAACATCGTCGAAGTGCTGGATGCCGAACGGGACTATTACGAAGCCCTGCAAAACTATGCCAATGCCCGCTACGACTACGTACTCAACACTCTTAACCTGAAACAGTCCGCCGGCACCCTCAGCCCACAGGATTTGATGAATCTGAACCGCTGGCTCAGTGCATCAGCGCCAGGCATCGAAGCTCTGGCCGAGGATGATGAAACCATCGACGATCCAACCCGAAACTGAAGGCACTAACTTTATGTTAAGAAAAAATACGCACCCACAGCGATGGCTCTGGGGGTTTCGGCGGATTATTGATGAACTATCGCTTTTAACGGGATACAGCTCTCTTGAGATTCATCATATTTTTGATTGCATTTGTTCCCGGTTTTGCCGGGGCCAGTTCCGGAGCCTTTAGCATTTCCTGGGACAACGACCTTCTGACCGGCTCGGATAAGGGCTATACCAATGGTGGTCGATTGTCCTATCTGAGTGCGTCGGCAGAGAACAACAACTGCGAGGTGTGTCTGGCCAGAAGCGCCAGGAACGCGATGGATTGGTTGCCCGTTATTGGTCGCACGGGCAACGCTCATGCCTTGACTATAAGCTTGAGTCAACTGATGGTCACCCCAGAGAACTTACAAGCATCTGGGCCGATTTATGAAGACTTGCCTTACGTCGGCTACCTCTCCAGCTCAATCACTCTGTGGAGCTTGAGTTCAGAATCCCTGACCGGCTATGGCATCGGTCTGGGCGTCGTTGGACCGAATTCCGGCGCCGAAGTAACGCAGAAATGGGTCCACAAACTGACCGGCAGCACCAATCCGAATGGCTGGGATAACCAGCTGGGCACTGATGTCATTGGCGAAGTGCACGCCTTTCATGCTCGGCGGTTGTTTCGCGAAAATATCGGCAGTGGGATGCACCAAGAGATGGCCTGGGTAACCGGTGGCAGGCTGTCGAATTTCGTCAGCAGTGGTGAGTTGGGTATGTCTTGGCGAATCGGCACCAACTTGCCCGCCAATATTATCCCGGATTATGCAGGAGCCTCTTCAACCATTGCCCTGCCGGGCTCACTGAATGCCCCCGGCTCGGGTTGGTCCGTGTTCATTGGTTTGGGTATGGAATTCATACCCTATTCCTATCTGGAGGAGCAGTCAGGGCGCTACGATTATGACCAGCGTTCTGTTGTTGGTCTGGGTGGCGTGGGCGTTGGCTGGCATTCGCCTGGAATCCAGATTGCCCTAACACTCAGAGCGACGACCAGCCAGGATGAACGTAACAAAGATACACTTTCATTTGGGACTGTGTCGGCTGCTTATCGCTTCTGAGTGCCGAGACATTTTCGGGCAGTGTTTACCCTACACCTTGACTCCTTTATTGATGACACCGTCCATAGCGATCTGCCAGATCAAATCACCAATGGCGTCGAGTGACTGGGCTCCGTTCGGGTCGAACCAGGTTGCAACCCAGTTGAGCGCCCCAAGGCCGATCAGGCGAAGCAAACGGCCGTCAACATTCTGCCGGACCACGCCCTGCGCAATCATTGTTTCGAGGATACCGGCCCACAGGGACTCGTACTGGTCACGCAGTTCGATGATTTCCTTACGAGCCTCCGGGCCCAGCGCCCGCCATTCAAACAACAGCACGTAAACCGCATCCGAATCTAACAACAGGGCTCGCAGATGTGCGTTGATACAAAGACGCAAACGCTCAACCGGGTCGTCCGAGCTGGCGTAAGCCGACTCGACCTCTGCGGTCACCAGGTCGACTCCCCGGCGCATCAGCTCGACAAGCAGCGCTTCCTTGCTGTTGTAACGATAATACAGACTTCCAGGCAGCATATTGCAGGCCTCGGCAATCTCCTTGAGCGACGTCCTTTCAAAACCTTTCTCACGAAAAAGCCGGGCTGCGTTAGACAAAACATTGCCTTGGTCGCCCAGTTTGCTTGCAGGAGTCATCTGTCTGTTAACCATCGCTTAAGTATCTCCTCAGCAAGCCAGTTCGTTATTCATCAGAGCGGCCACCACCTGACTCGTTACACTGATCGTACGCCATTACGCAGGCGGCGTGCCATTGGTCCGCAAACATAGCCTTGACTTTTGGTTGGTTAACCAACCAAAATCCAGCAACAATACTATTCGGAAGACAATGACATGGCAATGATCGATGAAAATCAGTGGTTTCCCATCACCTCCGCCCCGGTACGAAAGGCATGCCAGGCTGGGCAGATCTGATGACCAAGCCGAACAGAGCTCAGCACAGTAACGCTGTGGCGACGGCGTGGCAGTTCACCGAGCAGGTTCCCCACGGCAGGGAGCTGGGTATGCAGGTTGTCTCGGTAGACCAGGGCCAGGTCTGTATGCGTCTGACGCCACAGTCATGGATGTTCGCCCAAGAGGATACGAAAGAAATCTGCACCAGCGTACTTTACTCGCTGGCAGACTCCGCCGGAGGCCTGGCGGTATTCGCGGGGGCCCTGGAGTTGATGCCCATTGCCACGCTGGATTTACGCATGGATTATTTGCGCCCTGCCAGCGGCGACCGGCCCCTGTTAGCGGTGGCTACCTGTCGACATTTAACGGATGAAGTCGCGTTTATTCATTGTGACATCCTTAGCGAGGACAATCGTGAGTTGCTGGCGACGGCAAACGCCACTTTCATGCGTAACACCCAGGGCCAGCAATTCCATGCAGGTGGACGAGAGAGGGAGAGCGCATGAGCACGATTGGCGATTCGGCACAACACATCTCAGGCGCTGGGGAAAGTGGGAAAGAATGTGCTGACTGGCAGGCTCTGCTGGAGCGTATTCCCTACGCACGGCACCTCGGGCTTGAGGTTCAGCGCGGTGATGCAGGTGTATTGGTTCATTTGCCGTGTCGTGAAGCGCTGATTGGCAACTTCATGCTACCTGCCCTCCATGGCGGTGTGCTTGGGGCCCTGATCGAACTCACCGCGCGGGTGGCTGCGCAAAGCCAGGATGCAGAGACACGTTGCCCGCGCATTCTCGACAGCCACATCAATTACCTCCGCTCCGCGAAGGCCCGATCGACGTTCGCCAGGGCTGACATTGTCCGGCAAGGCAGGCGGACCAGCCTGGTCCAGGTGACCTGCTGGCAAGTCGATGAGAACAAACCGATCGCCACTGGTCAGGTTCAGTTATTGCTCCCGACAATGGTCGCCCAACAAGAAGGCCGTCATGGACATTAAGCACAACACACCTGAACGCGACGAATTCCGGGCGACAGATGGCGCCGACATCGCACTGTGGCGCTGGCCGCAAAGCAAATCGCGCCCTACCCTGCACTGGGCACATGCCACGGGTTTTCATGGCCGCCTGTACCATCCCCTCCTTGATGACCTTGCCACGGACGTCAATGTCCTGGCCTGGGACATGCGGGGGCATGGGGCCAGCGCCGGTGCGGCGAACGTTTCGACATTCCGGGGCTGGGAAACCTACTATCGCGATATGACGGCTCTGCTGGATAGCCAGGACGAGCCGGTCTGGCTTGCCGGCCATTCCATCGGTGCCACCACCAGCATCATGGCCGCCGCCCGGCGGCCTGACAAAGTGCTGGGTCTGATTCTGGCGGAACCGGTGATCATGGACCCGGTGCAGGGCCTTAAGTTGTGGGGGGCCAAGCTGCTGCGTCAGTCACATCGGTTGTCGCTGGCTGCCGGAGCGGCACGTCGGCGCAGGGTATTTGATTCGCACACTGCCGCGCTGGACAACTATCGTGGCCGCGGTGGTTTCAAAACCTGGCCCGAAGCGTGGCTGGAAGCCTACGTCCAGCACGCCTTCATACCGCAGGAAGATCAACTTCAATTGGCGTGTAGCCCGGAGTGGGAAAGTACGACGTTTGCCCATACCGAACACAACCCATGGACGGATATTCGTCAGTTGCGGTGCCCGGTTATCGCGCTGGCTGCGGAACACGGGTCAACCTTCTCGCCGGCGGCGCGAAAACGCCTGCAGGCCCTGCTGCCTTCGGCTGACGTGAGGGTGGTTGAAGGTACGACCCATTTTCTGCCCATGGAGCAGAACGACACCGTTCGCGATGCCATTCTGCAGCTTGCTTTATCCGGCTGCCGCGGGAACTGATAACCACACCTGAATTTTGCCGACCGGGACACCTGCCATGCGCTGTATGCTGACACTGTTTATCTCGCTGCTCATTCTGTCTGGTTGTCAACAGTCCTCGGAACCCACTCCGGAGGCCCGCGCCCCTATCCCGTGGGTAAAAACAGTTGTTCTAAAGGAGGCGACCTCAACTGCGCAGAGATTTTCAGGAACCCTGCGAGGCCGTCACGAAGTTCCTCAGGCCTTTCAGATCGCCGGTCGGATTCAACAGCGTTTCATCGATCCCGGTCAGCGCGTGGAAAAAGGCCGTTTACTGTTCAAGCTCGATACACGAGATCTTGTGGCAACGGCGGAGGGGGCCGCCGCGGATCTGAGGCGTGCAGAAGCGGCCCTGGCCATTGCGACCGATGAGCTCCAGCGCCAGCAACAACTGGTAGGACGTCAGTTTGTCAGCGAACAAACCCTGCGACGCCTTGAATTGGCCGAGCGCGATGCGCGCAGCCAGGTGGAAACGGCTTCTGCGCGCAATCAGCAGGCTCAGAATGCTCTGGGGTATGCGGAACTAAAAGCGTCCAACACAGGTGTGGTTACTGAGGTCATCGTTGAGCCCGGCCAGGTGGTGGGTGTCGGTCAAACCCTTGCCGTTCTGGCCGAAGATCAATCACTGGAAGTAGAGGTTTTTTTACCTGAGGGCAGTAACCCGCCCAAGGGCGGGTATCTTCCTTTGTCCAGTGGCGAACAGCTTGCGCTGAGTCTGCGAGAGATTGCCGGGGCTGCCGACCCCGGAAGCCGGAGCTGGCGCGCCCGATACAGCCTGGAGGGGCCCTACCCCTCGTCTTTAACGCTTGGTTCGGTGGTGAGTGTCCGGTTAACACAGAAACAAACCACGGCCAGCCATCGTGTACCGCTGGGTGCCCTTGACGAGAGAGGGCAAACGCCGCAGGTCTGGCTGGTCTCCGACGGCACGGTGAACCCCCTTGCGGTCGAGGTGATCGATTTGGGCGAGGAGTATGCTCAGATCAGGGCCGATATCAACGCGGGAACGCCCATCGTCGCGTTGGGGACACACCTGCTCACTCCTGGCATGGCGGTGCAGGAGCTGGCGCGATGAGCCTGCCTAATCTCTCCGCGCTGGCAGTGCGCGAGCGTTCGGTCACCCTCTTTTTTCTTTTGATGTCGGTTGTTGCGGGCTTCTACGCGTTCTCATCCCTTGGTCGGGCAGAAGACCCTGCGTTCACCGTGCGGTCGATGGTGGTCTCTGTGGTCTGGCCGGGAGCAACCCCCGAGGTGCTGCAGAATCAGGTGGTGGATCGTCTGGAAAAGCAAATCCAGGAGGTGGCGTATTTTGACACCGTTGAAACCACCATTCGGCCCGGACAGGCCTCCATGCTTATCCGGTTCCAGGATTATACGCCCAGTGAAAAAGTGCCTGACCTCTTTTACCAGGTCCGCAAACGCATGTCCGATGAGAGGCCCACCCTCCCCCGGGGTGTGATCGGGCCCATCGTTAACGACGATTTCGCGGATGTGTATTTCTCTCTGCTGGCCCTGACGGCACCCGGAATGCCGATGCGTGAACTGACCCGCGAGGCAGAATCGATACGAGATCGCCTGCAGCGGTTGCCCGGCTTGCAAAAAGCACAGCTCCTGGCGGAGCGTCCTGAGCGGGTGTATCTCGAGTTTGATCAGGACCGGCTCAACAACCTCGGTTTGTCGGCAGAAGACGTGTTACAGGCGATAGAGGCCAACAATCGCCTTCAGCCTCTGGGCTTTGTTGATCTGGCCGGCCCGCGGGTTTACATCCGCAGCAACATCGACCTGTCTGACATTGAGCGCCTCGCCTCAGTACCTCTGCGTATCGGAGACCAGCTTATCACCGTGTCTGATCTGGCCGAGGTGCGTTTGGGCTATGAAGATCCGTTGAACTACATCGTCCGTTCCAGCGGTGAGGATGCGATCCTCCTGGGCGTCGTCATGGAGGCGGGCGAAAATGGCCTGGCGTTTGGCGAGCGCCTGCGCGAGTTTGTCAGTACTGAACAGGACAGACTGCCCCTGGGGATGTCAATACAGACCCTGACCGACCAGGCCGAAGCCATTACTCAGGCGGTTGATCTTTTTCAGGTCAAGTTTCTGGTGGCGTTGGTCGTCGTGATGGGGGTCAGCATACTGGCGATCGGTCTGCGCGCGGGTTTGGTGGTGGGCATCGCGATTCCCGTCACTCTCGGCCTGACCTTTTTATTGATGAAAATAGCGGGCATTAACCTGGACCGCATCACCCTGGGCGCGCTGATTATCGCACTGGGCCTGCTAGTGGACGATGCGATCATCGCCATTGAAATGATGATTGTGAAGATGGAGAGCGGGTGGGACCGGGTACGGGCCGCCAGTCATGCCTGGAGCGTAACAGCCGCGCCCATGTTGTCTGGAACGCTGGTAACGGTGGCCGGATTTGTCCCCATCGGATTTGCCCAGTCGGGTGTCGGGGAATACACCGGCAACATCTTCTGGGTGCTGGCTTTTTCGTTGTTGATTTCCTGGGTGGTGGCGGTCACCTTCACGCCTTATCTGGGCGTCAAGCTTTTGCCCGATAACCCCGGGCATACTGGCCAGGACCTTTACCAAAGCGCCTTTTATCAGCGGTTGCGTGGAGTCATTGCCGCGTGTGTACGGTACCGGAAAACCGTCGTTTTTCTCACAGTCGGTTTGCTGGCGATCAGTGCTTTCGGTATGGCAACTCAAGTGCAGAAGCAATTTTTCCCCAGTTCTGATCGCCCCGAAGTTCTGATCAGTGTGTTTGCTCCGCAGGGGAGCGCCATCGCCACCACCGATGAAAGTGTCAGACGCCTGGAAGCGATTTTGATGGACATGCCGGAGGTGAAAAGCCTTTCTGCCTACATCGGTGCCGGTGCACCCCGGTTCTTCGTATCGGCAAACCCCGAGCAGCCGGACCCGGCATTTGCCAAGTTGATTGCCATCGGGCGGGACGTTGAAGGGCGCGATCGCATCATCTCGGCGCTGGAAACCAGAATCGCGGCGGGTGAGTTTCCAGAGGCACGAGTGCGGGTAACGCGTTTGCTGTATGGTCCCCCGGTGGCCTGGCCGGTCAGTTTGCGAGTGTTGGGCCCGGAACCCGACCAACTCAGAGAGATCGGGCACCAGATCCGGACTCTAATGACCGAGCATCCGAATATCCTCATGCCGCATCTCGAATGGGATGAGCGCGTGCCCACGCTCTATCTTGAGTTGGACCCGGAAAATCTGGGTTGGATGGGGCTGACCCCGGCAGAAGTTGCCCGGCAACTTCAGTTCCAGCTTCGCGGAGTGGCCGTTACCGAGCTACGTCAGGGCATAAGGAGCGTTCAACTGGTGGCGCGCAATGCCCGTGGCGAAGGGATGATGCCCGAAGATCTTGAAATCAAGACCCGCGACGGCCGCAAACTTTCCGCACAGCAACTGGGCAAGTGGCAGGTTCGCTATGAGGAGCCGGTTATAAAGCGTTACAACCGTGCCCCCTTCCTGGCCGTTCAGGCGGATGTGGAAGGCGCCCAGCCACCGGATGTCACCAAGAAAATCTGGAGCACGATGGCAGATCTGCGTGAACAGTTACCGGAGGGTTATCGTGTTGAAATCGGCGGTACGGTGGAGCAATCCGCCAAAGCCAATGCGTCCATCGAGGCATTACAGCCGGTGATGTTGGCGTTGATGCTGATCTTCATCATGCTTCAGATGCGTTCATTTATCGGCACCTTGACCGTTCTGGCCACCGCGCCACTGGGGCTGATTGGCGCTGTGCTGGCTTTGCTGCTGTTTAACCAACCCTTTGGCTTTACCGCGTTGCTGGGACTGATTGGCCTGGGCGGCATCCTGATGCGAAATACCATGATTCTGACCCAGCAGGTGCAGGACAACTTCAAAGCAGGAATGGTTGCCCGGGAAGCCGTGGTCGAGGCGGCAGTCCAACGCGCCCGCCCCGTGGTACTCACTGCCCTGGCGGCCGTTCTGGCGTTTGTACCTCTGACCTTTGACCTGTTCTGGGGGCCACTGGCTTATGTCCTTATCGGCGGTGTAGCGGTCGGCACCCTGATCACGCTATTGTTTGTGCCGGCGCTTTATGCACTCTGGTTTCGCTTACAGATAGAAGATTGAAGTAGCCACGGACGTTTACGTGTTGACAGCATAGGCCACTTCTCAAGTTGAGCGGCTGCGCCGCCGGGGCGCAGCACGCTGTGGAGATTGGATTGGTTTCGGAATCAGGACTCGGTAGAGTCCCGGTACCCGGCCATCATTTTCATCATCCAGCCCGGATACTCCTCCGGTATACGGCTCACCTCGTCGAGAGCATTAAGTTCTTCGCCAGACAACCGGATCTGCGCTGCCTGGATATTGGCTTTCAGCTGCTCCGGCCGCTTGGCGCCAACGATAATGCTGGATACAGGCTTCTGGTGTAGCAGCCACGCCAGGGCAATCTGTGCCACCGTGACCGGCTCGCCATCGATCTGCTTGCCGTCAGCAATCTCCCGCATGACCTTGATGACGTCGCTGCCTCGCTCACGATTGACGGGCGGAAAGTCAAACTTGGCACGCCGGTTTTCCTCAGAGACGTCCGGGCCCTCGTATTTACCGGACAGATACCCACCGGCCAGTGGGCTCCACACCATCAGACCGACCTTCTCGGACGCCAGCATCGGAATAATATCCCGCTCCAGATCGCGCCCCACCAGGGTGTAGTACGCTTGCAGGGAGATAATCGGGCACAGGTTGCGGGCCCGGGTGATGCCGATGGCTTTCATTACCTGCCAGGCGGCCCAGTTGGACAGGCCCACATAACGCACATGGCCTTGTTGCACCAGGGTGTTCAGCGCCTCCAGAGTTTCCTCGATCGGGGTGGCTGGGTCAAAACCGTGGATCTGATACAGGTCGATATAATCCGTTTGCAGGCGCGCCAGGCTTGCCTTGCATTCGCTCATAATGTGGCCACGGGAAGCTCCACGGGCATTGGGGCCATCGCTCATCGGGCCGAGCACCTTGGTGGCCAGCACCACATCTTCCCTGCGAACGCCGAGGTTCTTCAGGGACTGGCCAACAATGCGCTCACTGGCGCCGAAACCATAGATGTTGGCGGTATCGATAAAGTTAATCCCCGCTTCCAGGGCGATCTTCACCAGTTCGTCGGCCTGTTCCTGCTGCAACTGGCCGATCAGCCCCCAGATGTCCTCATCACCGCCGAAGGTCATGGTGCCCAGGCACAGCTCGGAGACGAACAGACCCGAGTTGCCCAGCGACTTGTAGCCTGGACGATTGTCATCATTGAACCGCGGTAAACTCTCAGTTGCCATGTTGCACCTCCTCATGCTTTTCGGTTGGTGTTCCAGAATTCACTGTAAATACTGCCGGTTTCGTTTTTTTTGCATTCGCTTGTGTTACTCGGCGAAGATGGCCTTATAGAAACGCATAGCGCCATCCCAGGAGCGGGCGGCAGCCGCTTCGTCATAACCCACCGGCATGCCGAACTCCTCGGCGATCTTGTCAGCACCCGGGTTGGTAAATGAGTGCAGCACTCCGGGGAAGCTCACCAGTGTCAGATCGACTTCGGCATCCTGCATCTCTTTGACCAGGCTCGCCACCTGATCCGAGGGGACCAGTTTGTCGGCACCGCCTGTGTAAACCTGGATCCTGGCTTTCACGGATCCGGGTTCAGCCTGGAGAGGGCTGCCGAGCGCACCGTGGAAGCTGACAACGCCGTCCAGATCAACACCCATGCGCGCCATGTTGAGAACAACGGCACCGCCAAAGCAGTAACCCTGCGCTGCAATTCGGGACGCATCAACACTTTCGTGGTTCTTCAGGATGTCCAT
>Ga0181371_1000118_pt1 | contig 17162 bp, 11 predicted proteins | sample LowvirmetaG_6_FD_130087 | JGI IMG/M metagenome (GOLD analysis project Ga0181371, IMG submission 130087) | Marine viral communities from the Subarctic Pacific Ocean - Lowphox_07 viral metaG | ecosystem: Environmental > Aquatic > Marine > Oceanic | place: Subarctic Pacific Ocean | collected...
GAGTCAGATCCGGCTCCACCTCAAGCTGGGCATAGGGTTCCACATTGAACGGCACCCGCTTCCCGGAGATTGTGATTTTTCCCTTCGGCGCCTGCTGCCAGTCAACCTCGCCATCGACAATGGTCTGACTCCGGGCATTGCTCTGGATTCTGCCGCTGATCTGTGCCGAATAACCCGAGAATTGAATACTGGCAATCATCTCTTCGATGGGCACCGGCAAACGGGGATCTGAAACCCGGCCATCCACCAGGTGCAATTCGCCGGTCACGGCCGGTTTCATCAAGGGACCCGAAAGCTTACCCTGGCCGTTCACCCGACCCGCGACCTCATCAAGCCCAGACAGCAGACCAGCAAGTGCGATATCCAACCCTTCCAGGCTGAAAGCACCCTCGACGTTGCGACTTTCAGAGTTCGGGTCCAACCCCATATCCAGAGAAAACCTGCCCAATTCGGGGCCGGAGAGACGAACAGCAACATCGGCCTGTTCTGGCTTGAACGTAACCTCCGTGGTCAGGGCATCATAGACTAACGATTCCCATTCACCGTCTACCAGCAGCTGGAATTCGCCATCACCGGCATCAAGATAAATACGACCGTCCGGGCCTTCAGCCATGGTTGTAAAGTCGACCTCGCCGTTTAACCGCGCGTTCCATCGCACGGTTTCCGGCAACAAGGGTGCCAGCGCCAACGTCGGGAACCGGTCAATTCGGTAGGCAATATTGGGTACAGGCAGCAATGTCTGATCGTCGGCGCAAACAGTGCTCTGCTGCCACCGCCAGCAATGGTTGCCAAAGGTCAGCTCACCGTCGGCTCCATAGGCCAGTGTCGCTGGTGACTCCAGTTGCCATCGCTGGGACTGTTCCGGAAGATTTATCAGACCGCGTAAAAGCTGGCCCTGCCAGGTTTTCCATTCAGCACCAGCCCCACCCTGAAGCGCCAGCTCCAGGTCTGCGTCGGAATGCTCAGCGCTCAAGTTCAATGTGTGCCGTCCCTGCGTGCCGTTCGCCTGGAGCGTCAGCGTTTCAAGATCCTGACCAAAACCTCCGAGGTTCTCGGCCTGCAATCGGCTTGCAAGCCTTAGCCCGTCTTCCAGCTCGGCCTCCAGGCTCAGTGTTTCAATACTCAGCTGATCCTGCCAGGCGAGGTTTTGAGCACTCGCCTTCAGTTCTCCCAATGGTCGCTCCGGCGTTCCCTCTGCCACCAGCGTCGCATCCAGATTGCCACTCAGACCGGGCAGGACGATCTCCGGATCGGGCAGGTTCAAAACCAGATCACCCTGCAACAGATTGCCCCAGGTGCCACTTCCCTCCACCCGGTTGTCGCCAATGGCCAGACTCAGCCCGGACAACTCCCAGCTACCGGATGAAGTATCAAGGCGACCTTTGAGCGACGCAGGGTTGGCACGCCATTCACCCTCAAGGTTCCAGTTGGCGTTCATGGCAGGTATGGGGCCATCCCCGACCTGCCCTTCGGTCGTCACATCTCCACTCAGGCTGGCTTCAAGAAGGGGCACCCAGTAACCCGGGTTGAAATTCTGAAGGGTCAGAGCCGCCTGCCAGGATAGCGGCCCGGAAAAGTTCACCGATCCCTTCCCGGTAAGCGACCCGGCGCCGGTGCTGACGCTCAGATCGGTCAGTGTGGTTTGCTGGGTGTCACCATCGACAGTGGTTGACAGCTCGGCACGACCCTGAGGGCCATCAACACCGGCTTCGAGATCCGCGTGGTAGCTTCCCTCCCGCCAGGAAATGGTGCCATCCAGCGACCGAAGCGCAACTATCGGCGGCTCAAGGTCCGGGACCAGTGTGTACCAGGGAAACCCGCGCAAGCGGACATCCGCGCTGGCGTCCAGGCCCTGGCTCCATGCCACACGTCCGTTGGCCACCAAGGTATCCCGTTCGCCGCCATTCTTCCCATCAGTGGCCAGTTCAATACGGATGTTCTCAGCCGCCTGCGTGGTCACGAGGCCCTCCAGCGCCAGGTTCACCGGCCCCGTTGTGCCGGGCAACCTCGCCTGGCCCTGGGTGCGAAAACCTTTCTGCAGGCTGCCACGGGCTTCCACAGACCAGTCGTTGAGCACCACGGTCTCCGGCAGCGCCTCAACAGCCCGGAACTGATCCGAGGTTATCCGAAGTCTTGCCGGCAAGGTTGGATCCAGCGGTTCGACTTCCCCCGCAAGTTCGGCATTCAGGTAGCCACGGCTGGTGGCCGCTACCATCAGATCTCGCACGCTGCCTGAGAGTGTCGCGTCCAGAGCCCACTTGTCACCATAGGGTGGTGGAATATCTGCCACGATCTTCAGATTGATGGGCCAGTCACGTCGGGTTTCTATTCGGCCGTCGGCAGAGACCGTGTAATCGCCCAACTGATACCAGGCGCGCTCAATAGTCCAGTCAGCGCCCGATCCACCGGCATCCAGCTCAAACCGGTCCCAGATCCTGTTGCCATTGAAGGTGAAAGGCCCCATCCGGACGCCGCTGATATTCAGGGACAGCGGAAGGTCCACACCCGGCAGCGTGATGGCGCCCCCAGCCCCGGATTTGTCGGCCGGGGGCAACTGGGTGACCTCGAGCGTCTCTGCCTTCAGACTGTCAACACACAGCTGCTTTCTGAACAGGCAGGAAGGCGACCAGTCCACTAGTGGCGATACAACGATTACTTCAACCCCGTAGCCACGCCATTGCAGGCGGTCAGCTTGCCACTGGCCAAACAGCGAGCCACGGTCATTCTCAACCTGCAGTCCCGGCACCTGCTCAATCACCCAGGCGGTTCCAGCCTCGGACCGCAGGGCCAACAAAACAGCCGTCAGCAACAGTGCAGGTACGAGGAACAAGACTCCCAGACACACAAGCAGCCAGAAACGAACGCGGCGCGGTCTGGCCGGCTGTTGCTGGTGCTTGTCTTCCGATCTCTCTGGTGTCTGCGTCAAAGCTCGGGCCCCATGGAAAAGTGAATCCGCCAGTCCCCGCCAAACTCCCTATCCAGCCCTTTGGCAATATCCAGCCGCAGCGGACCGACCGGGCTGATCCAGCGAATGCCGATCCCGGCGCCAGTTGCCAGGGGATCGTTCAGATCGTTAATGGCATTACCATGATCCACAAACACGGCGGCGCGCCATTTATCGGCAAACTGGTACTGATACTCGCCGCTTCCCACCATCAGAAAACGACCGCCCACCGGCACACCGTTATCGTTTTCAGGCGACAGGGTTTCATAACCGTAGCCCCGTACGCTTTGATCACCACCGGCAAAAAAGCGCAGGGACGGCGGCACGTCTGAGAACCGATTTGTGGCAACGGCTCCTGCCTGAAAACGGCCGACAAAGCGGTGCCTGCCGGCAATGGTAAACAGCCCCTTTACCAGGGCGTTTACGTGCAGAATGTCCACATCGGAGAGCACAGCCCGATGAGAGCCGGTAACATCCAACTGCAAACGGTAGCCGCGGGACGGGTCCAGGGGTGAATCCGCGTGAATCTTCGAGTAACCAGCACCCGGGAGTAGAAGCGTGCTCGTGCCTTTCTCATCGTTGCCGATATTGAACCGTTCACCTTCCCAACGTAATGAAAGAACCTGGAGCCAGCCATTATCAAGCTCATGCTGCCACTGCTGGCCCAGGGTCAGAAGCTCCGATTCAACATTTTCAATATCCTCCCGCTGATATCCAGCACTCAGACGGATCAGATCAGTCATGGGAGGATCCAGAGGCAACTCGTACCAGGTGCTCAGATTCTGACGGGGCACCGAAAGCTCTGTTTCCGCCCCCCGCTTGTGGCCCATGGGATTTATCCAGTGCTCCCGCCAGGTACCCCGGAACCTGGGGCCAACGTCAGTCGAAAACCCGACACCTGCAGCAACAGAACGCGCGTCGCGCCGAGACAGGCCAACACGAACAGGAATGACCCCATTTTCGGCGTCCGCCGGTGAGATATTGACATCAACATTGCTGAAGTAACCGCTGTTCAGAAGATCCTTGTTCAGCCGCGCAATTTCGTCGGCGTGATAGAGCGTTCCCGGTTCGAAGGTGACGAAATCCCTCAGAAGCTCAATCTCGAACCAATGCCCTTCTTCAAAAGTGACCTCCCCCAGCTGATATCGCTGACCGCTCTCATAAATGAGGGTAATTTCGGCGCTGCGCTTCGTCGGATCCACTTCCAGAGTGCGGGTGACAAACCTGCCGTCGAAATACCCCCTACGGCGGGCACGGTTCTGGATGGTGTCCCTCAGGTTAGCGTAGTCGCCGTGATTGAGAATATCGCCTTCTGCCGGATGCGCCGGCAGATCAGAGGTAAGCCTTGCATCAGACGCAGCAGCCCCTCGGATCTGGACGTTCCGGGACGTGACTTTTACTGGCTCTCCGGGGGTAATGGACAGGATGAGAGTCGCGGTTGTATCCGAGTCGCCCTCTTCAATCCGCCAGTCAATCATGGGCCCGTAATATCCCAGGGCTCGTAAGGCTTCCCGAGCCTGACCGACAGCCGTGGAGGCATACCGTCTCAGATTTCCGGCGCTGCGACCTTCAACTTCACCAATAAAGGCCTGAGCGTTTGATTTCAGCTTCGGATAGTCCCCCTCCATGTTCACCACCACCTGTTGCGCACCAACCCACGCAGGCAGACAGCACAGCAAAGTGATGAGAAGCCGGACCCGGCCCGAATTCACGACTTGGTAGATTGATAGCATCCGGCTATTTCAATGTTGGTGGTAACAAGAAGGATTTCCGTTCAAGCGTGGGAGTTTAATAGTAGAGGGTCAAGTTAATCCATGGTTGGCCCTCCGGCATTCTTTGAGCGGCGTCAGGGCGAGTCGTTTGTGGCGTCGAAATAAGCTAACCTGTCAGATACTTAGCAACAGACCGGACCTTGGCGAATGCTGAAGATAAATCGAGAAAACCTGAAATCCAGCCACCAGCTTATCTGGTTCATCATTGATTTCCTGATGCTGGGGCTGCTGATCATCAACCTGGCGTTCATCATCTGGGACTCGATCTATAATTTTGTCGCCGTTCAGAACCTGCTTGAAGAACATGCACCGGCCATCCAGTCCGCTTACCACCCCATTCACGAACGCTTCATTTTCTACGATCTGATCTTTGTCAGCATCTTCCTGACCGAGTTCTTTGTTCGCTGGGGCTACGCCATCAAGGCCAAAGTCTATGACCGCTGGTACTTTTACCCGTTCATACACTGGTATGACCTGGTGGGGTGTATTCCGGTAGGAAGCCTGCGCTTCCTCCGTATTCTGCGGGTAATCTCAATCATCTACCGCCTGCACCAGTACAAGATCATCGATATTACCAGCACCAAGATCTACCGGTTCGTGAATTTCTATTACGAAGCCTTTATGGAAGAGCTTTCGGACCGCATTGTGCTCAAGGTGCTGAGCGGCGTGCAGCAGGAGGTTAAACGAGGCTCACCGCTGTTCGACAAGATCCAGGAGGACATTCTCTACCCCCGGAGGGACATGCTCTCCGACTGGATCTCCAAGCGGGTTGCCGAGGCGGCCCAGGAAGGCTATGTACCCAATCGGGGAGCGCTGCGTAGCTATCTGGAGGACCGGGTCGATAACGCCCTCAAACAGAATCTCGAACTATCACGACTGAAATATCTGCCGGTGGTGGGCCCCACCATTCAGGAAACCCTGGAAGAGGCTGTGGGGGATATCGTCGCCCACGTTATACACCAGATTCTCGAAGATCTGGCCTCGGCCTCCAACCACGCGTTCATTGAAGACATCGTCAACGTATTCCTGCCGACACCCGGTGAAGTGAGAGCCGACGAGGCCCAGAACGAAGCGCTGATCAATCTGATTATCGAGATCATCGACGCAATCAAGGGGCAAGTAAACGTAAAACACTGGCGATCCGAGTTACCCTGACAAACCGGCGAGATTTCCAGAAAACCAACAACAAAGAGAACATCCATGGATGCATCGCAATTGCCACTGCACTACCAATCCGCCCATGACCTTTTGGCACAGCTTGAGGCCGGTACCCTGACCAGTGAGGCTCTGACCACTGCCCTGTTGAACCAGATCCGCGAACACAATCCGGCCATCAATGCCGTTGTGACCCTGGATGAGGAGCGGGCACTCGCCAGTGCCCGTCAGGCCGATGAGCAGCGTGCAGCCAACGCGGTAAAAGGGCCCCTGCACGGGTTGCAACTCACCCTGAAAGACACCTGGGAAGTGGCGGGCCTGACCTGCACTGCAGGTGCACCGGCCCTCAGAAACCATAAACCCGAATACCACGCTGACGTTGTCCAGAGGCTCGAAGACGCGGGTGCCATTATCCTGGGCAAAACCAATGTGCCCATCTATGCCACCGACCTGCAGAGCTACAACAAACTGTTCGGGGTAACCAACAACCCCCACAACCCGGCGCACACTCCCGGGGGCTCCTCGGGCGGCGCGGCGGCTGCCCTGGCCGCCGGCATGACGCCCCTGGAAGTGGGCAGCGACCTGGCAGGCTCCATACGCACACCGGCCCATTTTTGTGGCGTTTTCGGCCACAAGCCCACCCGTTCCCTGGTCTCGTTTCGCGGTCACATTCCCGGACCGCCCGGCACCCAATCCCGACCGGACCTGGTCGAGGGCGGCCCGATGGCGCGTAACGCCCGGGATCTGGAGCTCCTGCTGACAGTCATTGCCGGGCCCCGGCCAGCGGAAGAGCGCAGTTGGACGCTCCAAATGGCACCATCAGCACTTCAAAGCCTCGACCAGGCTCGAGTGGGTTTATGGCTGGAGGATCCGCTGTGCCCGGTAGAGCAGGAGCTGACCGAGGGCTATCAGGCCCTGGGCAAGTCACTGTCTGAACGGGGCGCAATGGTCACTGAAGCCAGCCATCCTTTACTGAGCCTCGAGCACATCCTGCCCGCTTACTTCAATTTGCTCGGCGCTCTACTCAGCACATCCCTGAAACCCGCCCAGCGCAGGCAGATGAAATGGATCGCCCGACTGGAACCCTGGCTCAAGTTCCTGGGCCCGATGACGCCGTTTATCGGTGAATACGGACGAGGCGTGAATCAGCCGGTCTACCAGTGGATGGCCTGGAGCGAAATGCGGGAGAAAATGCGGGCTGAAATTGAATCGTTATTTCAGGAAGTGGATGTCCTGCTTACCCCGGTAACACCAACCACCGCCATCCGGCATGACCACACCCACCCGGTCTTTAAACGCAGAATCAGCGTCGCCGGCCAGCCACGGGCTTACATGGACCAGTTCTGCTGGATCGCCCTCCCCACCCTGTTGGGCCTGCCCGCGACATCTGTACCCATCGGACGGACGAAAGAGGGCCTGCCATTCAATGTCCAGGTAATTGGGGCACCGGGGATGGATCTAACCACGATCGGGTTTGCGGGACTGCTGGAAGAGGCCGGGCTGGCTGGGTTTTTGAGGCCCGAGGGCTTCTAGATAATCTCTAGAGTAAAAACGAGAAAAGCCCGCAAAAGCGGGCTTGACTTCAATAGTGGTAGCGGGGGCTGGATTCGAACCAACGACCTCCGGGTTATGAGCCCGACGAGCTACCAGACTGCTCTACCCCGCATCAAACTGGTTGTTTCTCAGGGAACCCCTGATCAACGTGGCGCGCATGATAAGGGGTGTGACCGACACTGTCAAAGGAAAGTTCCAGTTTTCCGCAAACTTACCTTTCCAGAATCGCAGTAACCCCCTGTCCACCGGCGGCACAGATGGAAATGAGGCCTCGACCGCTGCCCTTCTCCTCCAGCAACTTGGCCAGCGTCGCAACGATGCGGGCACCGGTGGCCGCAAAGGGATGGCCGGTCGCCAGGCTGCTGCCTTTGACGTTGAGTTTGTCGCGGTCAATGCTGCCCAGAGGCTTGTCCAGACCCAGGCGGTCCTTGCAGAAGGCCGGATCTTCCCAGGCTTTCAGGGTACAGAGTACCTGAGCGGCGAAGGCTTCATGAATTTCATAGAAATCGAAATCCTGAAGGGTCAGCCCCGCCTTCTCCAGCATCCGGGGCACCGCATAGGCAGGTGCCATCAGCAGGCCTTCTTTCTTGTCCACGAAATCGACCGCAGCTACTTCGGAGAACGTCAACCACGCCTTGACCTCGTAATTATTGGCCTTGGCCCATTCCTCACTGGCCAGCAACACGCATGAGGCGCCATCCGTCAACGCCGTGCTATTGGCCGCGGTCATGGTGCCATTCTCCCGATCAAAAACCGGCTTGAGCGTCGCCAGTTTCTCCAAAGAGGTGTCCGGCCGCAGAATATTGTCTTTCTCCAGGCCCGCCATTGGTGTCAGCAAATCGTTGAAGAAACCCTCCTCATAGGCTTTGGCCAGCTTCTGGTGGCTCTCAAAGGCCAGCTTATCCTGATCTTCCCGGGCAATATCCCACTCCTTCGCCGTCACCTGGGCATGCTCGCCCATCGACATACCGGTGCGGGGCTCGCCATTTTCCGGCACCTCCGGCTTCAGATGGCCCGGCCGAAACCTGGCCAGAATCTTCAGCCGCTCGCCTGCGGTCTTGGCCCGGTTCAGATCCAGCAAAATCTCCCGTAGCCCCTCACCCACGCCAATCGGCGCATCGGACGTGGTGTCGGTTCCTCCGGCTATGCCACACTCGATCTGCCCCAGGGCAATCTTGTTGGCCACCAGAATAGCCGCCTCCAGCCCCGTGCCACAGGCCTGCTGGATATCGTACGCCGGCGTCTCCGGCGCCAGCCCACAACTCATCACCGCCTCACGGGTCAGATTGAAATCCCGGGAATGCTTGATAACCGCGCCGGCAGCCACCTCACCCAGCCGCTGACCCTCAAGACCGTACCGATCCACCAGCCCCCGCAGCGCCGACGTCAACAACTCCTGATTACTGATCTTGCTGTACGCTGTATTGGAACGCGCAAACGGAATCCGGTTACCACCCAGCACCGCCACGCGGCGAATACCCGAAGGCGCGGAGCTGGTCTGTTTCGAAGTAGCGGTTTTCTTACTTGGAGTTTTCGATGCTTCTGCCATGATCAATTCATCCGTTTTGAAGTAACCGTGATGTCCGGGGGAACATTGGGGGAAGGCTTCCCCCAGTGTTCCCTGCACCCAGGTTGAGTTGTTAATGTCGACAGTTTAGCGACAACCCGAAACGCCTCATTGGCACCCCTGACAACACCCTACAGGCATTGAGTCAATCCAAAAACTATCCGATTCTTTACCCTGTAGGACGATTCGCATCCAGCAACCCGAATGCAAACACAAGGAAGCCACCCATGTCTGACCTCTATCTTAGAATAGTAAACACCCCGGTAGGCAAAACCGCCGCACAATCCCTGGGCCTGCCCGCACCAGTCCCCCTGAAACGCCTCAAACGTACCGACCAGCCCTTTATTGAAGGCGACGTGCTCATTGGTGCGGCAGCCGGCGGCAAAGCCATCGCGACCATTGGCAGCACCCTCAGCGCCAGTGCCGCCACACTGCACCACGCCAGCGGCAACGACCGCCTGAAAGACTCATCCAAAGCCGGTAACAAAGCCCGACCATTGGATCTGGGGTCGGAAATCGGCCATAAATTTTCGGCCCTGATGTTCGACGCCACCGGCCTGAAAGGACCGGACGACCTCCGGGCCCTTTACGATTTTTTCCACCCCACCATCAAAAAACTCGGCAGTAACGCTCGCGTTCTGGTCATTGGCCAGACCCCCGCCACCTGCAGAAAAGCGCCCCAGGCCGCTGCACAACAGGCCCTCGAAGGATTTGTTCGCAGCGTGGGTAAGGAAATTGGCAAAAAAGGCTCCACGGCGAACCTGCTTTGGATGGCGCCCGGAGCAGAGAACCAGCTGGATTCCAGCGTGCGATTCTTCCTCTCTGCCCGTTCTGCCTATGTATCCGGCCAGGTCGTCAAGATCGGCAAAAGCAATGCAGCACCCGCAACCAACCCCGTCGCCCCATTGACCGGAAAGGTCGCGCTAGTCACAGGCGCCTCCCGTGGCATCGGGGCGGCCATTGCAGAGACTCTGGCCCGGGATGGCGCCACCGTAATCGGGCTGGATATTCCGCCGGCCATGGAGGATCTGAAGAAAGTCACATCCGCCATCAACGGCAAGGCTCTGGCCTGTGACATTACCGACGACAAAGCACCAAAGCTGATCGCCGACTTCATCGAAGAGCATTTCAGCGGGATTGACCTGGTCATTCACAATGCCGGCATTACCCGCGACAAAACCCTGGGCAACATGCCCGAGCACTTCTGGGATATGACCATCGCAGTGAACCTGACCGCCGAGGAGTTGATCGACGAGGAGCTGGCAAAGCGAGAGCTCATGAAAGAAAACGGACGCATTGTCTGCATTTCTTCCATCAGCGGAATTGCCGGTAACTTCGGGCAGACCAACTACTCAACCGCCAAGTGCGGGGTAATCGGGTATGTGGAGGCCATGGCCCGGCAACTGAAAAACGGCGTGACCATCAACGCCATTGCCCCCGGATTTATCGAAACCCAGATGACGGCGGCCATGCCGGTCACCATCCGCGAGGCCGGTCGCAGGATGAACAGCCTGTCCCAGGGTGGACAACCGGTGGATGTGGCCGAAGCCATCGCCTGGTACTGCAGCCCTGCGTCCAATGGAGTGAATGGGAATGTTGTGCGGGTTTGCGGGCAGTCATTGATTGGTAAATAAAAAAAGGGCCGATCCTTTCGGATCGGCCCTTTTTCGGAATTTTGGTGGGTGGTACTGGGATCGAACCAGTGACCCTCGCCTTGTAAGGGCGATGCTCTCCCAGCTGAGCTAACCACCCGGGTATACTTCTTAAATAAAAAGTGGCGGAGCGGACGGGACTCGAACCCGCGACCCCCGGCGTGACAGGCCGGTATTCTAACCAACTGAACTACCGCTCCGCATCAATTCCGGCCCTAAGGCCCGAACCTGAAACCGGATGGGGTGATCCGGTGATGCATTTGAAAGTGGTGGGTGGTACTGGGATCGAACCAGTGACCCTCGCCTTGTAAGGGCGATGCTCTCCCAGCTGAGCTAACCACCCACTTTCAAGCCTTTCAAAGGCGCTCACTTGCTGGCCAGCGTTGCTGTCTCAACCAAGTGAGAGGCGCATTTTAAGCATTTGGCTGGCGGTGTCAAATATTTTCCCTGAATTTTCTGAAAAAACCTGCAAGCCATTCAAAAGCGTACGGTTTTTGAGCAAATTCACTTTGGCCGCGAGCCCTTGCCCGCCGCTTTAACTGCACGCACAACCGGACGATCCTGTCCCGCCTGCTGCGCTTTCTCCTGAAGGGACAACTCGCTGGCACGGCCCGGTTGGCCAGGGAGCAGTTCAGGTCATCCAGCCGCTTCTGCAGATCACCCCAGCTATCGAGAAGTTGAGGGACAACATCGTCTGCCAGTTTTTCAAATCTGAGTCTGAGAGAATCCTTGAGCGCCATTGTTTTCGAATATCCCGAGTCTTTCACCTGTCGTCAGTGTAGTCAGCACTCAGAAAATCCACCAGCCACCGCCGGATTCTGCTTCTTCCCGCCGCTCACGCTCCAGCTCCAGTTCCGCGTATTCCTGCTCCAGTTTCTTAATCTTGCGATCTGTCTCCAGAGGAACCGTGGGGCCACCGCCGAATGGCCAGAACCAGGAAGCGGATTCGTACTTGCCCTCTTCCCGCAAGCGCTCAATTTCAAGCTCCCGCTCCTCTTCCAGCAATACAAGTTGCCGCTCGTAATCTTGGTCTTCGTTCACTTCCACAATCGAGGTAGCCGCGTGGTTCGGTGCCAACAGATCACTGTTGAGGAATTGCGTGGAAACGATCTCCTCTGCCTGCATGGCATATTCCCGCGTCACCAGTTGGAGGTCGCCCTGAGTCAGCGGGTGATCCGGATCCAGGTCCGGATGTCGCTGGCCCGGCTCCGAAAGCTCGTTATAACGCAGGTAATAGATCTGGCCTGGCTCGACTTCCAGCGTGGCATCGGCGATCAGGCTCAGACTGAAAGAGTTCATCCCCTCCAGCCCCAGCAACGGCCGGCGCATGGCAATATGGCGCTCTCCGGGACTTACCTCCAGCCAGGTGAAGCTGTCGTTGCGGATGTTGAAATAGTGGGTGTCGTCAATGTAAACACTGGGAGCTTCGATCTCGTCGGCCGCCCACTGGGAATGGGTCCGGTAGAAATACAACACGGCGTTGCGCCGGTCCCAGCTGTCATTATCAATGTGGACGAAATCATGGCCGGAAACCGGGTGCAGGAACGAACCGACGCTTTTACCAATAGACTGATAAACCGTACACCCCGACACCGCCAGCAACAGAAACACCACCACCAGCGGCCGGAGAACGGGAACAACGGAAGGCACTCGGGTTTTCATTGTTGTTAACTCTTCATCCTGATTGCGAGTTGCCTGATCATAACAACTGCAAATCGCCAGAAATGAGAGCTACCGCAAGGGATGGCTACAAACCGTTACAAAACCCGAAATGCCTAAGACCAAAATGCTCTGCGGGCCAGTTACTGCCCGCTGACCTGACTCCGTAGCTGATTCACTTCTTCAGACAGCCGAACCAGACGAGACGTCAGCTGTGAACGGGAAGCATCAATGGACTCAACGGTTCGCTTGAGGCTGGCCACATCATTCCGCAGTGCCTGAACCCGGCCATCCCCGGCAAGCTCATCCGTCTCCCGCTCCAGGGCCGAAATCCGCCCTTCCATGCCACTGATACCGAGCTTCTGCTCCTGCTCAAACCGCCGGATGCGGCTCTCGATGACCTGATCCACATCCGCCAGCTGCTGACTCAGTTTCGTCAACTGATCCGTTGCCTGCCGGTTGGCATCCTGCAGTGCTGTGATCGACGTCTCCGTCTGCTGCTTCAGAGCAGCAATATCCGCTGAAAGCGACGACCGAACCTTCTCTACCGACGTCTCCAGAGCGCCAATAGACTTCTTACCCTCCGCAAGGCCGGATTCCAGCGCAGCAATCCGCTCCTGCTGTTCATCCAGACGCTTCTTGTTGCGCTCATTGGCAATCGCCCAAAGCTTCCGGATCTCACTGTCCGCCGTATCAAGACGCTTTTTATTCGCTGCCAGTTGATCCTCCAGAGACGCTCCCCGCTCCTGCAGGTTCTCCCCCGTCTCCGAAAGCTCACCCTCAAACCGGGCCAGCGCCAGCTTGCTCTGCCGGGCCCAGTAATCCGCTTCCTCAAGCTGACCTTCCAGAGCCTGAACCCGCTGTTCCTGAGAATACCAACCCGCGCCGGCGGCAACGGCCAGCACAATCAGCAGTACCCAAAGCATTGGCGAGCTACCGCGACCATTGCCGCCGCTGCCCCCATTACCGCCCTTGCCGCCTTTGGGAGGCTTCGTTGGTGTCGACGGTTCGCCTTTCCCTCCGGACGCTGGTCTGGACTTTCTCTCCGCCGGCTTCTTCGTCTCGGCACTACCAATCGGTCGTTCAGCCCTCAGCTCATCATCATCTGGACGGATGGGTTCCATTACAGCTCCTGACTATGGACGGTTAAAACAATAAGGTCCGATAATACCTGTACTTACTCGCAGGTAAAAATGAAGCTGCGCTCATGCTGAATCTTCCAGAGCGTTCGGGGCGGAGTTGAGAGGCCTTTTCCGGAAATGTCTGAAGCCAAGGATGGCTTCAGTCAAGCGCACATGGATGTGCTCGTAGCGGTTTCCGGAAAAGGCCTCTCAACTGCGCCTTCCGCCGAGGTTTGTTGCATGGTAGGTAGCCAAAACATACAATGGCCGGCTTTCCAATTATCACAGGACTGTTGCATATGCAGCCGCTTGTAGGACTCATCATGGGCTCCAAATCTGACTGGCCCACCATGGAACACGCCGCCAACATGCTCGAAAAACTCGGTGTGGCCTATGAAACCAAAGTCGTCTCGGCCCATCGCACCCCGGATCTGCTGTTTGACTACGCCAAAACAGCCGCAAACCGCGGTCTGAAAGTCATTATTGCGGGCGCCGGCGGCGCAGCGCACCTGCCGGGCATGGTTGCGTCACAAACCGCCCTGCCGGTCCTCGGCGTACCAGTTCAGTCCAAAGCCCTGAACGGTCTCGATTCGTTGCTGTCCATCGTCCAGATGCCCGGCGGCATCGCCGTCGGCACCCTGGCCATCGGCAAAGCGGGCGCCACCAACGCTGGCCTGCTGGCAGCGCAGATTATCGGCACCTCCGACGACAACGTTCGTAAAGCCGTGGAACAGTTCCGGACAACACAAACCGAAACGATTCTGGACAATCCTGATCCCCGAGATCAATGATTCAAGTTGGGTGAAGGGAGCCTTCGGCGGGAGCTTTTCCAAAACACGCTACAAGCACGTCCATGTGCGCTTGTTTCGGGCCATCCTTGGCCGTCTACAGTTTTGGAAAAGCCCCCACCAAAGGCTCCCCCAGCTATTGGTGGCATCCCCAACCTTGTCACCAGCACAGTCAGAAGCCAGAAGATTAATCGCGGAAACCAGGCAGGAGAACACAAATGAGAATTGGTGTACTGGGAGCCGGCCAACTGGGAAGAATGCTGGCACTGGCCGGATACCCACTGGCCAAGACCTTTGTTTTCTATGACATGTCCGGCAGCCCCAGTGCCGGCCTTGGTGAAGTCATCATCGACCGGGACGGCGAATACCTGGACGACTTCCTCTCCAGGGTTGACCGCGTTACCTATGAGTTTGAACACCTGCCGGTGGACGTCGCCGAGAAAATTGCTGCCCACAAACCCGTGCATCCCTGCCCCCGGGCCCTGCAGGTCTGCCAGAACCGGGAAGCCGAGAAAACCCTGTTCGGCCAGTTAGGCATCCCGACGCCGGAGTGGAAAATTGCCGACAGCGCGGCTTCACTGAAAGCCGCTGCCGAAGAACTTGGCTGCCCGGTGGTGGCAAAGTCCAATACTGAAGGCTATGACGGCAAAGGCCAGGCTGTGCTTAGAACACCCGAGGAGGCAGAAGCCGCCTGGGAATCCATCGGCCACCCGCGCCTGATCGTGGAAAAGTTTGTGGACTTCCACCGGGAAGTATCGATTATAGCCGTGCGCGCTGAAGACGGTGAGCTGGCGTTCTACCCGATGGCGGAGAACACCCACCATGAAGGCATCCTTCGCTACTCGATTGCTCCGGCCCCCAAGCTCGACATACATATTCAGGAAGATGCCGAGCGCTACATCAAGGCCCTGCTGAACGAATTGGATTATGTCGGCGTATTAACTCTGGAGCTATTCGAGACAGCCGATGGCCTGGTAGCCAACGAGATGGCCCCCAGGGTTCATAACTCCGGGCACTGGACCATTGAAGGGGCGATGACCAGCCAGTTTGAGAACCACATCCGTGCGGTGAGCGGACACCCTCTTGGGAATGTCGCGCCCCGTGGCGTAAGCTGCATGATCAATATCATCGGCGAGCATGGCGACATTGACCGCATCCTCGAACTGCCCTATGCCCATGTTCACCTCTATAATAAAGGTGAGCGGCCGGGCCGGAAGTTAGGCCATGTGAACATACTGGCCGACAGCTACGAAGAACTGGTGTGGCGGGTGAAGAACTGCGCGCAGTTCCTGCCCGGCAGCCCCGAGTTTAAAAGTTCTTTAACACCAAAGGGTTGATCTGAAGCAAATCGACCCTATATTGGGTTCACGTACATCAACATAAACAGAGAGACAGGGAGAACGACCTCATGGCATTTGAACTTCCCGCACTGCCTTATGAAAAGAACGCACTGGAACCGCACATCTCTCAGGAAACTCTTGAGTACCATTACGGTAAGCATCACAACACCTACGTCACCAAGCTCAATGGCCTGATCGAAGGTACTGACAACGCCAACAAATCTCTTGAAGACATCATCAAGAGTGCCAGCGGCCCGCTGTTCAACAACGCCGCACAGGTCTGGAACCACACCTTCTACTGGCACTGCCTGAGCCCGAACGGTGGCGGTGAGCCGACCGGCGCAGCCAAGGAAGCCATTGAGAAGGCGTTCGGTTCTTTCGAAGACTTCAAGAAAGAATTTAACGACAAGGCCGCCAATAACTTCGGTTCTGGCTGGACCTGGCTGGTGAAGAAAGCTGACGGCAGTGTTGGCATTGTGAACACCAGCAACGCCGAAACGCCGCTGACCGGCGCCGACAAGCCGGTGCTGACCGTCGACGTTTGGGAGCACGCTTACTATATCGACTACCGCAACTCCCGTCCGAACTACCTGGAAGCGTTCTGGAACCTCGTCAACTGGGATTTCGTGAACGAAAACCTGGCCTGATCCAGGTTTCGCTCCCAGACATAGCCTGTATAGGCTGCGTTGAAACGCCCGCCCCTGGCGGGCGTTTTCGTGTCTGTCATACCTAAGCAATTACAATTTGATACAACCACACCCTGAAATCTTTGAAAAAATCGCCGATACTCCATGAAGATATCGAAACTCTGAACCATACTTAGCAACAATAATCAGGGTGAGGCCCCAAGCACATCGCCCGAAGTGCGACATTTTCGCCCTGAACAGTGCGGAACGCTCGTCCTGCATAACCGGAATAAGACAGGCTTGAATGCAAAACTCCTTCGAGGTTGAACATCGCCTGGGCTATCGAATCTTACGGTGGATTCTTGCCGTGGCCCTTGTCAGTGGCGTAATTGTCAGCACCATACAGGTCATACTGGATGCTCAACGCGTGTCCAGGGGGCTGGACAACGACGCCGAGCAGACCATCGCGATGGTAAAAGACGCCGCTACCCAGGCAGTGTTCAGCATAGATGCCGAACTCGCCCAGCAGGTGGTGGACGGCCTCTTTGCGAAGGAAGCTATTCATACAGCCCGAATTGTTCATCCGGACGGCGAGCCACTCGGGAATCGCGACCGCCCGTTGCAGCATACCGCCTTTCGCCCGGTTACCGATCCCTTCTTCGATGCTGAACGCATGTTCCGGGAACCACTCTTCCGTGAAGGCAATCCGGAGGATGTCTACGGCTACCTCGATGTTCATTACGATACGGCACCGGCTGCGCGTACCTGGCTGGACCGGGCGGCGGTCACCTTCGCTTCCGGCATAGCGACGGCCCTTATCCTCGGGATGGTGCTGTTCTATGTTTTCCATCTGCTTCTGACGCGCCCACTTCTCAGAATTGTCAGCTCCGTAAAGCAAGTCGACCCCGCTCACCCGGATGACCGCCTGGTCACTACGCCACCCGGCCACCAGAGCGACGAGCTGGGGCTGTGGGTAAACGCCAC
>Ga0181371_1000119_pt1 | contig 17139 bp, 15 predicted proteins | sample LowvirmetaG_6_FD_130087 | JGI IMG/M metagenome (GOLD analysis project Ga0181371, IMG submission 130087) | Marine viral communities from the Subarctic Pacific Ocean - Lowphox_07 viral metaG | ecosystem: Environmental > Aquatic > Marine > Oceanic | place: Subarctic Pacific Ocean | collected...
AGGTCAACCGTGAGGTTGGCTGGAGGTATCGGAAGTGAGAATGCTGACATGAGTAACGATAAACAGTGTGAGAAACACTGTCGCCGAAAGACCAAGGGTTCCTGCGTAAAGCTAATCTGCGCAGGGTTAGTCGGCCCCTAAGGCGAGGCTGAAAAGCGTAGTCGATGGGAAGCAGGTAAATATTCCTGCACCAGCTGGAAGTGACGGATGGCGTAAGTTGTCAGGGCTTATTGGATTGTCCTGGCAGTGAAGCTGTCCCTGGAAATAACTCCAGCAGAGACCGTACCCGAAACCGACACAGGTGGTCAGGTAGAGCATACCAAGGCGTTTGAGAGAACTATGCTGAAGGAACTCGGCAAATTGCACGCGTAACTTCGGAATAAGCGTGACTCACCTTGGGCAACCAAGAATGAGTGGCACAAGCCAGGGGGTAGCGACTGTTTAGCAAAAACACAGGGCTCTGCGAAGCAGCAATGCGACGTATAGGGTCTGACGCCTGCCCGGTGCCTGAAGGTTAAAGGGAGGAGTGAAAGCTCCGAACTGAAGCCCAGGTAAACGGCGGCCGTAACTATAACGGTCCTAAGGTAGCGAAATTCCTTGTCGGGTAAGTTCCGACCTGCACGAATGGCGTAACGACTTCCCCACTGTCTCCAGCACAGGCTCAGTGAAATTGAATTCCCCGTGAAGATGCGGGGTTCCCGCGGTCAGACGGAAAGACCCTATGAACCTTTACTATAGCTTCGCCTTGGCGTTAGCGACCGTATGTGTAGGATAGGTGGGAGGCTATGAAACCGGGGCGCCAGCTCTGGTGGAGCCATCCTTGAAATACCACCCTTACTGTCGTTGACGTCTAACCGAGATCCGTTATCCGGGTCCGGGACATGGCGTGGTGGGTAGTTTGACTGGGGCGGTCGCCTCCTAAAGTGTAACGGAGGCGCGCGATGGTGGGCTCAGACCGGTCGGAAATCGGTCGTCGAGTGCAATGGCATAAGCCCGCCTGACTGCGAGACTGACAAGTCGAGCAGAGACGAAAGTCGGCCATAGTGATCCGGTGGTCCCGCGTGGAAGGGCCATCGCTCAACGGATAAAAGGTACTCTAGGGATAACAGGCTGATTTTGCCCAAGAGTCCATATCGACGGCAAAGTTTGGCACCTCGATGTCGGCTCATCACATCCTGGGGCTGGAGCAGGTCCCAAGGGTATGGCTGTTCGCCATTTAAAGTGGTACGTGAGCTGGGTTCAGAACGTCGTGAGACAGTTTGGTCCCTATCTGCCGTGGGTGTTCGAAGCTTGAGAGGATCTGTCCCTAGTACGAGAGGACCGGGATGGACATACCTCTGGTGGACCTGTCGTGGCGCCAGCCGCGCAGCAGGGTAGCTATGTATGGAATAGATAACCGCTGAAAGCATCTAAGCGGGAAACTAACCTCAAAACAAGGCTTCGCTGAGGATCGTGGAAGACTACCACGTTGATAGGCCAGGTGTGGAAGTGGGGCGACCCATGAAGCTTACTGGTACTAATAATCCGATCGGCTTGATCGTTTCTCAGCAAAACTCATTCGGTTTTACTTGCCGATAATAATCGCGACGATGTCTTCTCATTTAATCCCCTATCTGCCTGGTTGACCCGGTGGCTATGTCGGAGGTTCCCCACCCGATCCCATTCCGAACTCGGTCGTTAAGCCCTCCAGAGCCGATGGTACTTCGTCTTAAGGCGCGGGAGAGTAGGTCGCTGCCGGGTCTACCAGTCAGATAGGGATTAAAACGATGTCGCCTGAAGCCACTTGTGCCTCGGGGACATGTCTCGAACCTTTTCTTCCTTCACATTCTCCTTTCCATCTTTGACGCGGGATGGAGCAGCCCGGTAGCTCGTCAGGCTCATAACCTGAAGGTCGCAGGTTCAAATCCTGCTCCCGCACCCAAGATTACACGCCGCCCGGTTCCGCCGGGCGGCGTTTTTCGTTTGCGGACTGCGTCGAGCCGGCGTCGGCCTCAGGCGGGCACCACCACGGCCCGGTCGGGCGCGAGCGCCAGAAACGCCGGCTGCCCGATCGCAGGAACCGGCCCGGCGTGGCTGACGGTCAGGCGATGTTCCTCGTCCGGCCCGATCATCACGACCGTGACGTCGGTGACGTTACCCGCAAAGCGCCGGGCCACGACGGTTGCCGCCACGCCCCGATCTGCCAGCCGTACATCGCCGGGCCGCACCAGCAACTGCCACCCGGTGGCCTCGCCCTCTGGTTTTGCGAACCGCCCCAACGGCGTCGCCACAGCATCGCCGTCCACCCGCGCGGGCAAGGCCTCGACCGGCCCCAGCATCCGCGCCGCGGCCAGTGATTCGGGCCGCAGATAGCAGGCCTCGGGCGTCCCCTCCTGCAACACCTCGCCCTGATCCAGCAGCACCAGGTGATCCGCCATGGCCAGAGCATCCTCGGCATCGTGGGTGACGATCAGCACGGCCGCGCCCGCCGCCCGCAGCGCGGGGGTCAGGGCATCGCGCACCTCGGCCCGGAGCGAGGCATCCAGCCCCGAAAACGGTTCGTCCATCAGCAGGACGGCGGGCTCCCGCGCCAGCGCCCGGGCCAGCGCCACCCGCTGCTGCTCGCCGCCCGACAGGGTCGAGGGCCAGGCCTTGGCCCGATCCTCCAGCCGCAGCGACCGCAGCAGGTCCAGCGCCCGATCGCGCGCCTCGGCCCGGGGCAGGTGGCTCAGGCCAAAGGTAACATTGCCCAGCACGGTCTTGTGCGGGAACAGGGCGTGTTCCTGAAACATCAGGCCGATACCACGATGCTCGGGCGGCACCGTCTGTCCGGGCCACGAGAGCACCGTCTCGCCTAGCCGGATCTCGCCGGCGTCGGGTGCTTCCAGTCCGGCGATCAGGCGCAGCAGGGTGCTCTTGCCGCTGCCCGACGGACCCAGCAGGGCGGTCACCTGTCCGGGCACCAGCGTCAGGTCAACGCCGTGCACGCCCGCATCGCGGCCATAGCGGCGGGCCAGTCCCGTGGCGGTCAGGGTGCGGGCGTCGGTCATGGCTCTCCGGGGCGCGAGGTGCTGATCTTGCGGGTCAACCACAGCACGGCGGGCAGGGCCAGCAGAACAAGCAACAGGGTCGGCCAGCCGGCATTGGCCAGCCGCTCATCCCGCGCATAGTTGTCGGCCATCACCGCCAGCGTATCGACGTTGAACGGGCGCAGCATCAGGGTGGCGGGCAGTTCCTTCATCACATCGACGAACACCACGAGCGCCGCCGTAAACAGGGCCCCGCGCGCCAGCGGCAGCTGAATCGCCCATGCGGTGCCCGTCTCGGAGCGGCCCAGCATGCGGGAAGCCTGCACGACCGACGGCGTGACGCGGGTCAGCCCCGCTTCGATGGGCTCGAAGGCGGCGGCCATCAGCCGGGCGGCATAGGCATAGATCAGCAGGGCGATCCCCATTCCGAATCCGCCGACCGATCCGGGCACCAGCCGCCACAGCACGGCGGCGGGGATCAGCAGGCCGATGGCCATGACCGCCCCCGGCGTCGCATAGCCCAGGCTGGCGATGCGCGCGGCCAACGGATGCCGTGTCGATCCCAGCGCCAGCAGGGCGGCCAGCGCGACCGTCACCAGTGCGGCGATCACCGCCAGACCGACGCTGTGGCGCGCGGCGGCGATCAGCCTCGGCCATTCGGGCGTGATGTCGATCATGGTGTGCGCCATCCAGCCCAGCGGCAGGACAAGGCCCAGCCCGACCAGCATCAGACAGAAACCGGTCGCCAGCGCAGCCTTGACCGGGGGCAGCGGCTGCAGGGTCAGGGGCCGCCAGCGCCCGCGTCCGCTGTCGTGATCAGCACCGGATCGGCCCATCCTCTCGATCCACATCAGTACGGCGGCAAAGGCCAGCAGCGGCAGGGCGATCCGCGCCGCCGCCTCGACCGAGCCGAACACGAACCAGGCCCGGACCACGCCGGTGGTCAGGGTCTGGACGCCCAGAAACTGCACCGCGCCATAGTCGGCCAGCGTCTCCATGACGGCCAGGGCGACACCTGCCGCCAGTGCCGGACGCGCCATCGGCAGAGCGACCTGAAAGAAGGCCCGGGCCGGCGAGGCCCCCAGCATCCGCGCCGCCTCGACCGCCTGCGACGACTGGTTCAACAGCGCCGCCCGCATGGCCAGATAGACATAGGGATAAAAAGCCAGCGACAGGATCAGGCCGGCCCCGCCGAGGCTGCGCATCTCGAACGGCATGTCGACGCCCAGCGTACCCCGCATCCATATGCGCAGGTCGCCCGCCGCATCGAAAAGGTCGGCATAGCCATAGGCCAGGGCGAAGGCCGGCGCCGCCAGCGGCAGGGCCAGCGCCCAGCTGAGCCAGCGTCGGCCCGGAAAGTCATGCCCGACCACCAGCCAGGCTGCCGTCACGCCAAGGACCGCCGTCAGCACCGCGACCTGCGCCGACAGGGCGACCGAGGTCAGGGCATAGCGGGACAGGTCCGACAGGGCGATGTCCGCCTGACCGTCGCCCAGCGCCGTCGCCACCACCCCGATCAGGGGCAGGATGGCGACCAGCGCTGCGCCCAGTCCCATCCACACCAATGGCGAAAGCCCGCCCCGGATGCCGGAACGGGCCTTCAGCGTCGTCGAGGCAGGGGGCGGGCCTATCGCCAGCCTGCCTGGCTCATCATCGCCTGGGCCGCCGCCTGACGCGGACCATAGCGGGCGACCGACATCGAATGGGCCTCAAACGGCGCATAGGCGCTGACCGGGGCGGGCACCGTCACCGAGGGGCTGGCCGGGTATTCATTGTTGTATTCGGCGACCAGCGACTGGGCCTCAGGCGATGCCAGGAATTCCAGCAGCTTGACCGCATTGTCGAAGTTAGGCGCATTGGCCGCGACCCCACCGCCCGAGATGTTCACATGGGCCCCGCGTCCGTCCAGCGACGGGAAGGCCAGCTTGACCCGTTCGGTGATCTCTCGATCGCCCGCGTCCTCACCCGACGCCAGCCGGATGTAGTAGTAGCTGTTGGTGATGGCGACTTCGCAGATGCCGGCGCCGACGGCCCGGATCTGGTCGCGGTCGCCGCCCTCGGGCTGACGGGCCATGTTGGCGACAATGCCCTCGACCCACTCGCGGGTCTTGGCTTCACCCCAGACCTCGATCAGGGCACCGACCAGCGACAGGTTGTAGACGCTGTCGGATGAGCGGACGCACAGCTTGCCGCGGAAGCGGGGCGAGGCCAGCTCCTCATAGGTGTCGACCTCCTCGGGGCGCACCTTGGCCGCGTCATAGGCGACGATGCGCGCCCGGCGGCTGAAGCCGTACCAGTGCCCGCCCGGCTCGCGCAGATTGGCCGGGATCGCCTCCTGCAGCATGGTCGAGTTGGCAGGCTGGAACAGGCCGGCGTCCTGCACGCGCCACAGGGCCCCGGCATCGGCGGCCACGAACACATCGGCGGGGCTGGCCTCGCCCTCGGACTGCATGCGGGCGATCAGGGTGTCGGGATTGCCCTCGATCCGGTTGACGCGAATGCCGGTCAGCTCGGTGAAGCGCTCATAGAGCCGCAGATCGCTGTCATAGTGGCGGGCGGTATACAGATTGACCACGCCGGCATCGGCGGGCGGCGCGGTGTCCGCTGTCTTGGTCTCGGATTCGGGCTGGCCGCAGGCGGCGACCAGCAGGCCAAGGGCAAAGGCGCCGGCCAGGGCGCGGACAGAGGCGAAGGGCTTCGTCATCGAACTCTCCTGAAATGTGCTGCCGTCCTAACGCGACTGAGAATGTTTCGCAACAACATCGCGGGTCCGATTGCGGAAACCGTAAAGCCTTCCGATGCGCTATAGTGACGCTGGAACGAGAGGGTCGATGTCATGATCATGCGGATGAACCGGAATGCGCGACTGTGGGGCGCGGTCTGCAGCCTGACGCTGGTGGCGGCCTGTTCGCAGGAGCAGCGCGATCCGCCCGATCCGGTGGAGGCGCCCGCGCCCGATGAGGCCCCGATCAGCGGCGTGGCCATCGCCTATGACTGTGAAAGCGGCGAGAGCCTGTCGGTTGTCTATGGCAAGGACCGCACCGCGGGCCTGACCTATGAGGGCAAGTCGTATCGCCTGCGCCCCGTGACCTCCGGCAGCGGCGCCCGCTACGCCGGCGAGACTCTGGAATGGTGGTCGGCGACCCGCGACGGGCGCGAGGAGGGCCGACTCAGCCGTCTGGACGCCGAAGGCAAGCCCCAGGGCGTCGAGCTGGAACGCTGTGTCCGAAAGGGCCAGCCTCTCACCCCCGCCAGCAATCCACAGTCCATGGCCAGGGCTCCGGCCTGCGCCGGTCCGCAATTGGCCCTTGAGATCGAGAACTCGGACGCCGGCGCGGGCAATCGCGGCCTGGTGCTGTCGCTCCGCAATGCCGGGATCGAAACCTGCAGTATCACCGGCTATCCGGGCGTGACCCTGATGGACGAGGAGGGTCGCCCCGTCGTCGATGTGCGTGCCGACCCCTGGATGCAGGGCGATCCGGCTGAACCACCGCATCCCGTCGAACTGACCGCCGGCGCCAAGGCGTATTTCGATGTCGGCTGGAATGTCGTGCCCCATGAGAGCGAGGGCGAGACGCGCTGTCCGGTCACCGAAGGCCTCAGGGTCACGGCGCCTGGCGACACGGCGCCCCTGACGCAGGCCACTGAGATGACCGTATGCGGCGGCCGGATCAAGGTCGGGCCTGTGCGCGCCACCCAGGATGTGTCTGCCGGGACCTGATGCCGAAGCTGTGACATCGGGCGGGGCTTTATACGGCCTTCAAAACCGTCTAGCGGAGCGCCCATGACGACATTCCACGACCGCATCGCCGCCGAACTGGCCGACATCGACGCCCAGGGCCTGACCAAGCCCGAACGGGTCATCGCCTCGCGACAGGGGCCGGTGATCGAGGTGGCGGGCCAGAAGGTGCTGAACTTCTGCGCCAACAACTATCTGGGTCTGGCCGGGGACGAGCGCGTGGTCCAGGCGGGCATCAAGGCGCAGGAACGCTGGGGCGCGGGCACGGCCTCGGTCCGCTTCATCTGCGGCACGCTGGAGATCCACAAGGAGCTGGAGTGCGCCATCGCCGACTACCTCGGCTTTGAGGACACCATCCTTTTCGCGGCGGCCTTCGACGCCAATGGTGGCATCTTCGAGCCTCTCTTCGGGGCCGAGGACGCGATCGTCTCCGACAGCCTGAACCACGCCTCGATCATCGACGGTGTGCGCCTGTGCAAGGCCAAACGCTACCGCTTTGCCAACTCGGACATGGACGACCTTGAGGTTCAGCTGAAGCAGGCCCGGGCCGACGGCGCGCGCGACATCATCATTGCCACCGATGGCGCCTTCTCGATGGATGGCTATGTCGCCAAACTGGCCGAGATCCGGGCGCTCGCCGACACATACGACGCCCTGATCATGGTCGATGACTGTCACGCGACCGGCTTCATGGGCGACAAGGGGCGGGGCTCCTATGCCCATTGCGGGGTCGAGGTCGACTTCGTCACCGGCACCTTCGGCAAGGCGCTGGGCGGGGCCATGGGTGGCTTCATCTGCGCGACCGCCCCGGTGGTAGCCCTGCTGAAGCAGCGGGCCCGGCCCTATCTGTTCTCGAACGCGCTCAGCCCCGCCGTCTGCGGCTCCTCGCTCGAGGCCATCCGCATCGCCGCCGGCGACGAGGGCGACGCCCTGCGCCAACAGCTGTTCGCCAACGCCGCCCGCTATCGCGCGGCCATGACCGAGGCCGGGTTCGACCTGCTGCCCGGCGAGCATCCGATCATTCCGGTGATGCTGGGCGACGCCCGGCTGGCCCAGGACATGGCCGCCCGCATGCTGGAGCTGGGCGTCTATGTCATCGGCTTCAGCTTCCCCGTGGTGCCGCGCGGTGCCGCCCGCATCCGGACCCAGATGTCGGCCGCCCACACCTTCGACCAGATCGATCTGGTGGTTGAGGCCTTCAAAACCGCCGGCAAGGAATTGGGAGTGATCAAATGACCGACACCATGAAGGCCCTGGCCAAGATGAAGCCCGCCGAGGGGCTTGAGCTGATCGACGCCCCGATCCCCCAGGCCGGGCCCGAGGATGTGCTGATCAAGGTCCACAAGACCGCCGTCTGCGGCACCGACATCCACATCTGGAACTGGGACGAGTGGTCGCAAAAGAATGTGCCCGTCCCGATGATCACCGGCCACGAGTTCTCGGGCGAGATCGTGTTCGTCGGCAAGGACGTCGATCGTCCGCTGAAGGTCGGCCAGCGCGTCTCGGCCGAGGGTCATGTCATCGACCTGAATTCCGAAGCGGCCCGCGCCGGGCATTTCCACCTCGACCCCGCCACCCGGGGCATTGGCGTGAACCGCCAGGGGGCCTTTGCCGAGTTCGTCGTGGCTCCGGCCTTCAACGTCATCGAGCTGCCGGATGATGTCCCCTATGCCATCGGCTCGATCCTCGACCCGTTCGGCAATGCCGTGCACACGGCGCAGCAGTTCGACCTGCTGGGCGAGGATGTGCTGGTCACCGGCGCCGGTCCCATCGGCATCATGGCCGCCGCCGTTGCCCGCCACGCCGGCGCGCGCACCGTGGTGCTCACCGACATCAACGACTTCCGCCTTGAGCTGGCCCAGAAGGTCGCGCCGGGCGTGCGCACTGTGAACACCACGCGCGAGGACCTGCACGACGTCATTCCCGAGCTGGGCATGAAGGTCGGCTTTGACGTGGCGCTGGAAATGTCCGGCTCGCCGATCGCCTTCAAGCAGTGCGTCGACACCCTGATCATGGGCGGCGGTCTGGCCCTGCTGGGCATTCCGTCCAAGCCGATGGAGACCGACTGGGGCGCCATCATCCTCAAGGCCCTGACCATCAAGGGCGTCTATGGCCGCGAGATGTTCACCACCTGGCGCAAGATGCTGGGCCTGCTGAAGGCGGGCCTCGACCTCGAGCCGCTCATCACCCACCAGCTGAACTACGCCGACTATCGCGAGGGCTTTGAGGTGATGAAGAGCGGCAAGTCCGGCAAGGTCGTCCTCGATTGGTCCAAGGCCGCCTGATCAGGCGGTCAGGTCTGCTCGGCCAGCATCAGCCGCAGGCGCGTCTCGAACGATTTGGCCTCCGGACCGGGCAGGGCGTCGGCCAGATCTCCGGCTTCGAACCGCGCCAGCACCTTGGGGTGGATATAGGACGACCGGCATACCGTCGGTGTATTGCCCAGCAGGCCCGACACTGTCCGGCAGCAGGCCGTGATCTTTCGCCGGGCATCGGTGGGCGAGGTGGGCGGCTCGACCTCGCACAGCACCCGCGCCGCCGACAGGGTCCCGGCCCAGGTGCGGAAATCCTTGGCGGAGAAGTCCTCCCCCATGGCCTCGCGGATATAGGCATTGACGGCGTCCGAGGTGACGGTCGCCAGGTCGCCCTCAGGCGCCCGATACTGGAATACCGGCTGTCCGGGGAGGTCACGCAGATTGCGGATTACCCGCGCCAGCCTGCGGTCGCGGACCGACACCTCATGGCTCTGGCCGCTCTTGCCGCGAAAGGCGAAGGTCAGCGAGCCCCCGTCGACCTCAAGATGCCGCTTGTTCAGCGTGGTCAGGCCGTAGGACCGGTTCTCCTTGGCATAGCGGGCATTGCCGATCCGGATCAGGGTCAGTTCCAGCAGCCGAACGACCGTGGCCAGCACCTTGTCGCGGCAGGGCCCGCGCTTGTTCAGATCGGCCTCGACCCGCTCATGCAGCCGGGGCAGGGCGCGGGCAAAGGCCGGCAGCCGGTCGAACTTCGACTCCGACGCGTGCGTGTTCCAGTCGGCGTGATAGCGGTACTGCTTTCGCCCCTTGGCGTCGCGCCCGATGGCCTGGATATGGCCATTGGCGCGCGGGCAGATCCAGACATCGGTCCAGGCGGGGGGAATGGCCAGGGCATTGATGCGTGCCCGGACCTTCGGATCGCGGATGACCGCCCCCTTGCGATCCAGATAGCTGAATCCCTTGCCCGCGCGCCGGCGGGAAAAACCGGCATGATCGTCGCTGCACCAGCTCAGGCCGGCGGGCAGCTCAGTGTCCGTTTCGGACAGGGGGGAGGCCGTCATCGCGGCACATTCAGGGTCATGGCGGATCGGCAACGCGGTCGCGCACCGCACGGTTCCTCTTGACGCCGCAGCTCGCACGCCGACTTGACGACCCGGGTCAGATCAGCGGTAAGCTGTGCGCGGAGCCGTCGCGACCGGGCGACACGGGGGACCGGGATGTTCAGAATTCTGTTTGGAACCCTGGCTGTAGTCCTGGCGGCAGCAAGCCCTGCCTACGCCCAGTCGCTTTATATGGTCTCAGCTGGTGACTCGGGCCTCGTGGTGGCCGAAAGGGACAGTTTGCGCTGGCGCGACGGCAGACCGCAGATGACCTACCACGTCATTTTCAGGACGCCGATGGCGTTCGAGCAGACGTCCGGACGAGGTTATGACTGGGTCCAGGGCATGACGACGAGGGTCGAGTTCGATTGCGCAACTCGCCTGTTCAGGCCGCTTCAGTTCAGCTTTTTTAACTTCACCCAGACCGCCATCGAACGATTTGACGGCGATCAGGACTGGGCAACCCTGGCGGACGGCTCGGATCTTGATCGGGTGCGGGCCCTGTCGTGCGAAAACGTCTTACCATCTGAAACGCAATTCCCAAGCTTGGCTGACGCGGCCTTCATCTTCTACGGCGTCGTTCACGAAGCCGACGATGGATCCTGACGGCGCGACCGTCCGGATGCCCGGTTCCTCTTGACCCGGGCGTCGTACGGGGGGACGAGCGGGCATGAACTATCGCCACAGCTTTCATGCCGGAAATTTCGCCGATCTGGTCAAGCATGCCCTGCTGCTGTGGCTGGTCGACCGGCTGCGCGCCCGCGGTCCGCTGACGGTGGTCGACACCCATGCGGGGGCGGGCCTGTACGACCTGACCGGCGACGCCGTGCGCTCACGCGAGGCCGAGGCGGGCGTGGCCCGCCTGATGGCCAGCGACACCCTGCCGCGCGCGATCAAGGCCCTGGCGGAGGAAGTCGCGGCGCTCAATCCGGACGGCGGCGTCCGGTTCTATCCGGGCTCACCGCTGCTGGTGGCGCGACGGCTGGGCGAGGGGGACGCCTATGTCGGCTTCGAGATGAATCCCCCGGTGGTCGACCTGCTGGATCAGGCGCTGGCGGACTTTTCGGCGGCCGAGGGCCGGGCCGGGGATGGCTATGAGGCGCTGGCCGGAGCGACCGCCAACGCGCGCGGGCCGCTGGTGCTGATCGATCCGCCGTTTGAACAGGCCGACGACTATCAGCGTGCGGCAGACGCAGGGGCTGCGGTGGTCCGGCGCGACCCGACCGCGACGGTCGCCATCTGGACCCCGCTCAAGGATATGGAGACTTTCGACAGCTTCCTGCGGCGGCTGGCCGGGGCGGGCGCGGGCCGTGTGCTGGTGGCCGAGGCCCGCCTGCGGCCCCTGACCAATCCGATGAAGATGAACGGCTGCACCCTGGTCATGCTGAACCCGCCGGACGGCGCCGAGGCGGTGGCGCAGGAAGTCTGCGGCTGGGTGGCGGGGACCCTCGGCGATACCGGCGCCCGCGCCGAGGTCTGGTGGGCCTGAGGGCTTACCCTGACCCCCGCTCATCCCCGCGAAAGCGGGGACCCAGTTCTGTTCGGCAGTTCGTGAGCGGACGGTGTTGGCGAGTAAAAACTCTGGGTTCCCGCGTTCGCGGGAATGAGCGGCAACAACCCTCTGGGACAGAGTGTTGAACGTCGCTCCTGCTCTCAGTCGAACGTCTCGCCCGGCTCGTACAGATTGGGCTCGAAGGTCGCGATGCCCATGATCGGGCTCATGGCCTCGACGATGGCTGGATGACGCGTCATGGCCTTCCAGTCCTCGCGGCTGCCCCACACGCCGTGCACCGCACAGACCTTGCCGTTCACGCCCCGGTGCAGGGTGGCCGAGACAAAGCCGTCCAGGCCGCGCTGACGCCCGACCATGACGGTCAGCGCCTCCATCAGCGCATCCTGTTTCGCAGGGTCGCATTTGTAGACATTGATCAGGACGACGGCGTCGGAATCGGCGGTGGACATGGGCGCCTCATAGCCCATCCCCCTTATCAAGTCGTGCTTTGACGGCCATATCGACGCAATGACCGAGACCCGAAAACCCCGCATCGCCATTCTCGAAACCGGCGCGCCGCCCTCAGACCTGTCGCCGGAGCATGGCCGCTATCCGCAGATGTTCACGCGGCTGCTGGGCGAGGGCTTCGAGGCCCGCACCATCGACGTCCGCCACAGCCCGCCGCCCCGCCCGGGCGACTTCGACGGGGTCATCATCACCGGCTCCCCCGCGGGGGTCTATGACGGTGAGCCCTGGATCGGTCGCCTGCTCACCTGGATCGCGGCGGCAAAAGGCCAGACCCGCATGGTCGGCGTCTGCTTCGGCCATCAGGCCATGGCCCAGGCGCTGGGCGGTCGCGTTGAAAAGTCGGACAAGGGCTGGGGCGTGGGCCTGCACCGGTACCGGGTCGAACAGGCCGAGCCGTGGATGACGCCCCCGCGGGGCCAGATCGCCATTCCCGTCTCGCATCAGGATCAGGTGGTCGAAAAGCCCGCTGGCGCCCGCGTGATCCTGTCCAGCGACTTTACCCCCTTCGCCGGCCTGGCCTGGGACGACGACGCCATCTCCATGCAGTGCCACCCGGAGTTCACCCCGGCCTTTGCCGCCGCCCTCGCCGAGGGGCGCCGGGACCGCATCGGCGCCGACCGTGTCGATCCGGCGCTGGAAACCCTCAAGGGCGACAACGACCGCGACGCCGTTGCGGGGTGGCTGCAGACCTTCCTCAGACGGTAGAAGCCCGTCATCCTCGGACTTGATCCGAGGATCGGTGCCACCCACCACCGCGGCCATGCCAACCGCCTGCCCGGACCGATCCTCTGGTCAAGCCAGAGGATGACGACGAACTATCGACCTACGGCCACTTCACCTCGGGCGGCATGGAGCTGAGGATGGCCTCGACGTTACCGCCGGTCTTCAGGCCGAAGGTCGTGCCCCGGTCGTACAGCAGGTTGAACTCGACATAGCGGCCGCGGCGGATCAGCTGTTCCTCGCGCTCGGCCTCCGTCCAGGCCTCGCCCATCCGGCCGCGCACAATGTCCGGATAGGCCACGAGGAAGGCATCGCCGACGTCGCGGGTAAAGGCGAAGTCCGCCGCCCGGTCGCCGCTGTCCAGATGGTCATAGAAGATGCCGCCGGTCCCGCGCGGCTCCTTGCGGTGGGCCAGCCAGAAATACTCGTCGCACCAGGCCTTGAAGCGCGGATAGTATTCGGGATCATGCCGGTCACAGGCGGCCTTGTACGCAGCATGGAAGGCCATCGTGTCGGGCGCATCCTCGCGCCGGTCGACGTCCAGCACCGGGGTCAGGTCGCCCCCGCCGCCGAACCAGCCCTTCGTCGTGGCGATAAAGCGGGTGTTCATGTGCACGGCGGGCACACGCGGATTGCGGGGGTGGATGATCAGGCTGATGCCCGTGGCGAAAAAGCGCGGATCCTCGGCGGCACCCGGCACCTGTCTGGCATAGTCCTCGGGGAAGGTGCCGTGCACGGTCGAACAGTGCACCCCCGCCTTTTCGAACAGCCGCCCCTTCAGCATGCCCATGACGCCGCCGCCGCCCTCGGGCCGCTGCCACTCGGTGCGCACGAACCGGCCGGGCTCGCCGGGAAAGAGGGCGGGGTCAGCCGCGTCCTCCAGCGCCTCCAGCGCCGCATGGATGCGGTCGCGCAGGGCCTCGAACCAGGCGCGGGTCTCGGTCTTCAGGGTGTCGAGGTCGGGGGCGGGTGTGCTCATGGCCCCGCTTCTAGTCCCATTTCCGCGCGCGGGGCAGGGGAGGATGTCGCAGTCAGCCCACCTGCCGCGTCCATTCCCAGCAGGCGATGCCGGCGCTGACCGCCAGGTTCAGCGACCGCGCGCCGGGCTTGAGCGGAATCAGCACCCGGGCGTCCGCCGCCGCATGCACGTCATCCGGCGCCCCCGTCGGCTCCGAGCCGAACAGCAGGGTGTCGTCGGGCTGGAATCGAAAATCGGTCAGGGGCTCGGCACCTTTGGTCGTGAACAGCACCAGCCGTCCGGCTCCGCGATTGCGCTGGAACGCGTCCCAGTCGGCATGCCGGACCATATGCCCCAGGGGCCCGTAATCCAGCGCCGCGCGCTTCATCGCCCGGTCGTCCAGACGAAAGCCGGTGGGCTCGATGACGTGCAATTCGACGCCGAAACAGGCCGACAGGCGGATGCATGCGCCTACGTTCTGCGGAATGGCTGGTTGAAAAAGGGCGAGACGCATTCTAAGGCCCTTCTACGCGTGAGCCGGGGGCTTGTCGCGGCTGGTTTTGCGAGTGTTTCTCAGCCACGCGCCGTCTTGCGGCGATGAGCCGCAAATCCGGCCCCGTCAGCTGGTGTATGACGTCTCGCGTCAACTATGACGATACCGTCGATGGGCCGGCATGGGTCCATCGGGGCCCATGAGAGGTGTGATGTGACCGAATCGGTCGAGCTGAACCACGACGGACACGGAGGGGGCGACGACGCCACCCGCCGCGATTTCATCCACATCGCCGCCGGCGCTGCCGCGGTGGGCGCCGGGGTCATGATGGCCTGGCCTCTGGTCAACCAGATGAACCCCGCTGCCGACACCCTGGCCCTGTCGACCATCGAGTTCGACCTGACCAAGGTCGCCGAGGGCATGCAGGTCGTCATCAAATGGCAGGGCAAGCCGGTGTTCGTGCGCTACCGCACCCCGGCCGAGATCCAGGAAGCCACCAGCACGCCGCTCAGCGCGCTCAAGGATCCCCAGGCCGATGCCGACCGCATCAAGGCCGGGCATGAGCAGTATCTGGTGGTGATCGGCTCCTGCACCCACCTGGGCTGCGTGCCGACCTTCAATTCCGGTGACTACGGTGGCTGGTTCTGCCCCTGCCACGGGTCGCACTACGACACCTCGGGCCGCATCCGCAAAGGCCCCGCGCCGACCAATCTGGTCGTGCCCACCTACGAATATGTCTCCGACACCCGCGTGCGGATCGGCTGAGGACGGACGGACAGACCATGAGCGATCACGAATCCACCTACGTCCCCAAGACCGGCATCGAAAAGTGGCTCGACAGCCGCCTGCCGATCATCCGCTTCGGCGCCGACTATATGTCGCTTCCGACGCCGCGGAACCTGAACTACTGGTACACCTTCGGCGGCATCCTGATGCTCTGCCTGGTGATCCAGATCGTCACCGGCATCGTGCTGGCCATGCACTATGTGCCGAACACCGAAATGGCCTTCGCCTCGGTCGAGCGCATCATGCGTGACGTCAACGGCGGCTGGCTGATCCGCTATGTGCACGCCAACGGCGCCTCGATGTTCTTCATCGCCGTCTATCTGCACATGCTCCGGGGCCTGTATTATGGCTCCTACAAGGCCCCGCGAGAGATCATCTGGATCCTCGGCTGCGTGATCTTCTTCCTGATGATCGCCACCGCCTTCCTCGGCTACGTCCTGCCCTGGGGCCAGATGTCGTTCTGGGGCGCCGAGGTCATCACCAATCTGATCGGCGCCGTGCCGGTGGTGGGTGAGCCCCTGCTGATCTGGCTGCGCGGGGGTCCGGCCATCGACAACGCCACGCTGAACCGCTTCTTCTCGCTGCACTATCTGCTGCCGTTCGTGATCTTCGGCGTGGTGGTGCTGCACCTGTGGGCGCTGCACACCTCGGGCCAGAACAATCCCGCCGGCGTCCTGATCCCCAAGGAGCGCACGGCCAAGGACACCCTGCCGTTCCACCCCTATTTCACGGTCAAGGACGGGTTTGCCATCATCCTGTTCCTGATCCTGTTCGCCGTGTTCGTCTTCTACATGCCGAACGCCCTGGGCCACGCCGACAACTCCATCCCGGCCAACCCGCTGGTGACGCCGGCGCACATCGTGCCCGAGTGGTACATGCTGCCCTTCTACGCCATCCTGCGCGCCATCCCCGACAAGTTCGGCGGCGTGCTGGCCATGTTCGGCGCGATCGGTGTGCTGTTCGTCATCCCGTGGCTGGACACCTCGCGGGTGCGCTCCATGCGCTATCGCCCGACCATGAAGGTCTTCTTCGTGATCTTCGTGATCGTGGGCCTCGGCCTCGGCTGGTGCGGCGCCCAACTGCCCGACGCCCAGGTGGTGCCCGGCATGCCCAGCTTCATGCTGCTGGACGGCCAGCTAAACAGCTATCTGTGGCTGACGCGCCTGCTGACCCTCTACTATTTCGCCTTCTTCGTGGTCATCATGCCGTGGGTCGGGCTCAAGGAGACGCCGCTGCCGGTTCCGGCCTCGGTCTCCGAGCCGGTCCTCGACGGCGGCATCCCCGAGCAGAAGGGCTGATCGTCATGACCATTCAAAACGGGACCCCTTCCACCGTGTTCAAGATCGTCGCCTCGACTGTCGCCGCTCTCAGCCTGGTTGCCGTGGCCGCTCCGGCCGGGGCCGCCGGGGGCGAGGCCAAGCACCCGCGCTCGGGCGGGTTCAGCTTCGAGGGGCCGTTCGGCACCTTCGATCAGGCCCAGCTGCAGCGCGGCTACAAGGTCTATCGCGAGGTCTGCGCCGCCTGTCACGGCATGGACCTGATGTCCTTCCGCAACCTCGGCCAGCCCGGCGGACCGTTCTACGATTCGCATTTCAAGGGCGGACCGGCCGACAACCCCTACGTCCGCGTGCTCGCGGCCGAGGTCCAGGTTGCGGATATCGACTCGGAAACGGGTGAGCCGATCATGCGTCCGGCCACCCCGGCTGACCGCTTCCCCAACCCCTATGCCAACGCCACGGCCGCCGCCGGGGCCAATGGCGGCGCGGCGCCGCCCGACCTGTCGGTGATGGCCAAGGCCCGTCACGACGGCGCCAACTACATCTACTCGCTGCTGTCGGGCTATGTTCCGGCGCCCGAGGGTCTGCAGATCGCGCCAGGCCAGTACTACAACCCCTATATGGCCGGTGACCTGTCGCCGTTCTGGACCGGCGATCCGGACCATGTGCCGTCGGGTGGCTTCATCGCCATGCCCAATCCCCTGGCCGATGGTCAGGTGACCTATGACGACGGCTCGCCCCAGACGGTGGACCAGTATTCCAAGGACGTCGCCGCCTTCATCG